>Ga0182015_10000139_pt1 | contig 99621 bp, 93 predicted proteins | sample 712P3MmetaG_FD_120478 | JGI IMG/M metagenome (GOLD analysis project Ga0182015, IMG submission 120478) | Permafrost microbial communities from Stordalen Mire, Sweden - 712P3M metaG | ecosystem: Environmental > Terrestrial > Soil > Wetlands > Permafrost | place: Sweden: Stordalen | collected...
CCGGATTTTGAGTCCGGCGCGTCTGCCAGTTCCGCCACTCGAGCACTACAGGCTAGACGAAGAGTAACACGCGAGGATGCTCGTCCTCAACTCGGCCACACGGCAAAGGACGCACGAAGAACTCAACGTTCTTTTGCGAGAGTAGGCAGGTTTAATAGGGCCCATACCGCCAGGCTTACGACAGCCAGAACCTCAGCCACCTGTCTTTCAGCGTATAGGTGAAAGCAATCATCGTGAAAAACAGGCCCCACTTGGCCGCTTCACTCCGTAAAGCTTGATTCCGCTCCACAGCTCCGGCAGCGAGTCCGCCGAACGTATTTTGTTTGCGAGGCAGGCGAAATATTCGAATCGCTTCGGCGGCCACCATCCTTTCTCTGTGGTGTGCGTGATTCAGCACGGAAGAGGCTTGGTATGGCGGAAAAGTGCAATTTTGAATTTCGCGACGGGAAGGCGCTGTGTACGGCCCACGGTGTGGAGCTTCAAGAAATCGGCGCAATTGAAATTCCCCCGCTGCATTCCCCTTGCAGCCCACGGCGTATTTTTGCCCAAAATCCGAGCAGTCGTTCCCGCATATTAAGAGCATGCCGCGCGTTGATTAGAAGCCTTTAGCCGTTGGCGGTTCGATCTTCCGAACGTACTGGAACGCGGGCAAGCCTGAGATTTGGTCCGTCACGGCGACTGGTTTATCGGATATGAGTAGCCCAGCAATGCGCTGCGAGGATTTGTTATCAGCCCCCACGATTGCCTCAATATAAAACGGCTTGTTCACGCGTCGTCCCAACCCGTGTTGCATCTCTGCTAGAGCCGCCCTAACAGCTTCCTTTGCGCGCCCTTGGTTTCGATATGCTGGGGGAACCGCGTAACCAATACTAAGGCAGGGCAATCCCTCAATCGGATCGACCAAAGCGAAATTGACGAACGCAGTCACCGTCTTGCCTTCCAGCTTGACGTAGGTGAACCTAGTTTCGCCATCCAATTTATCGACATAGACATATAGGTCCGGGTCAAGTGCCCCGCGTTGGAGTTTAATGTTGCAACGCCGATACTCCTTCTGGAACGATTGCAGCGCGTTTGAGGGATCAGTCATCCTTTCAATTACCCGCGTATCCATGATTGCCTCCTTTTGTTGAGCACCGCCCGCGCCGGTTTCAAACCCCGGTTCCCTCACGGGAGTGTGAGTCCGACTCCCACCAAGGCCACCACTTGAGTAGACGAACACCGATTTGGCCTAATCCGCGCCTGCCTGAGGAATTTAGCCGAATTTCTTCTCCGTTTGCCTGTCGTAGAAATCCAAGTTCGGCTTCTTATTCGAACGCCCCACTTTTCCTTCCTTTTGGCTTCGGAACAATTCCAAAAATTCGGCATAGACGAAGTCACCGTTGCGATAGGCTGTCAGGAGGCGAGGGATAAAATCTGCCCATTCTTCCTTCGTTCCTTCGATTGCGATTGTCGTATCCGTGATATTGATATTCATTCGGCATGGCCACCAACTACTCCGCTGGTAATTGTCGGGGATTGGGGGCTAAGGCACTAGCTGTACGAAAGGGCGAGCGTTACAGAAGAGATAGTGGTACGGGTCGCCACCTGTGGAAGAAAAAAGGCCAGGGAGCTACCCCGGCCATAGTTTCACGAGCAGAAACTTAGAATTTCCAAATGTAGCGCGCTGCCAACCAGGTTGTGTGGACTAGCTCGAGCAAGCCACCTATTCCCGCTAGCACTATCCATTTCACAAGGGGACTATCCTCAAACAGTCTCTTGAATTGTACAAACTCATCAATGGTTAAGCGAGTCGGCGCGGGCGCCTCTGTTGGGCTGTACCCGCGTGTCGTAGGTTTAGGTGGCATGAAGCTTCACCACGATGTAGACCTTGCCATTGCCCGCGTCGTACGCGTCGTAGTTGAAACGACGAACAGGTCCGCCGTGCTTTTCCTCTGCCGCGTTGCGAAAGGTTTGGATGTAAATGGGTGCTTCGTCAACCGGGAACTCAGTTGCGAAATTTCTGTCCGGAACAAGCGTCATCACTTCTTCAAAGCGCTCACCAGAAAAGAATCGGCTGTAGTGGACAAGAGGCAGAACTGCTAAATAGAGGTCGCCGTCTTCCTGGGGTTTTGGCTCTTTGACCACGACAGGGGGAGGTGGAATACCTGGAGGTGGCTGTGTAGGCATAGTTACCTCGAAGGGAACGGCAAGAGGATAACAAAAGAGATTCGCCGTGGTAGACTCGCCGCGCTAACGACGCCTCATTATCACTGCGGAACAGATTCGCCTCGTCCGGTTATAACAATGCAGACCCTCGTCGCCGCCTCCACCGAATCTTTGAGGGAAATTGAAATGCGGGCGGACCTTGAAGGCGCTGAGCCCTTTGCGGTTTTTGAGCTCCCGCCGTGTTTTCCGCGCTTCGCAGCGGATTTGCGGTGCGGCGGCCTCGCCCGACGTTTCATTGCGAGGGTGGCCGGCCGCCTGCGGAGCCAGCCGGCGCGTCGGATGCGCCGACGGTGGCTGTTGTCGAGGTAGAAATGCCTCTGCAGCCAATGGTGCGAGGATCGATCAAGCTACGCGTGATTTCGCTTAGCGTGATGCCGAGCTGGTTCCACATACGACGTTTTAAGCTGCGATAATCCTGAGAGCCGCTGAAAACGTCGCGAATCAGATCGCGAAACGCGGGCGAATAGTTCAGCAATTGGACCATGCGCGTCGTAATCGCGCTGCCAAGAAAATTGCCACGAAAAACTTTTTTGGCGATGTTCGCCGCAAACTCCAGGTCCGCGGAAAATGCCGCGCGCAATTGTTCGGGATACAGGTGCGGCTGTCCGGTAATAATGGCTTGCGCGAGCAAGTCGCCGGAGCGCAGGGCGTAGTAGAGTCCCTCGCCCGTGATCGGATCGACCGTGGCCGCCGCATCTCCCGCCATAGCCCAATTGCGACCCATGATTTTGCGGCTGCGAATAGTTTTGGCTTGCGGCGACGGCAGGACGTGACTGTAGAATTGGGCCCCTGTCCTGGGAATCCGCTCTTCCTCGACGAATGCGTCCAAATGACCGCGCAGCGTTTGCGTCGAAGTCTGACCCATTTTCGCGCAGATGCCTACGGAAAGATGGTCAGCGCGGGGAAAGGACCAGAGGTAACCTTCAAACTTTTTGAGGAACTTTATTTTGATAATGTCTTCTTCGGTGGGGACGAAGTAGCCGAGGGTGACTTCCAAATCTTTCGAGCCCAGCGCCGTGGTTTCCGGCAGCAGTTGGTTGCGCGCGCCCGCCGCCAGCACAATAAAATCCGAAAAACGCTGCTCGCCCGAAGCCATCAGTTGGACGCGCGGGCCGCTGGTGTCGACGTTGGTGACGCGCGAGCACACGGCAGTGCAACCAGACTCGATGGCGCGATCGAGAAGCAAGCCGTTGAGCACTTTTCGAGCATAAATCACGATGGGATGGCTCATCTCGAATTGAGCGCGATGGCCTCCGCTGGAAATTAGTTCGGCTTTGCGCACGATTTTTTTCGGCTGAGGGGAATCGAGCAGGAAGGGATAAGCCTCGATAGCCTTATGGGTTAGACCGCCGCCACAGGGTTTTTCCCAGGCGAGGCGCTCATCGTAAATCGTAACCTTAAAACCAGCGCTGGCCAGACGCTCTCCGCAGAGCGCACCGGCGGGACCGCCCCCAACGATGGCTATCTCTTTCATGACCCCTGCTGTGGCTGGTTCAGGTTAGCGGAAAAACGCATGCAATGAACCAAGCCGCGAGTATAGCACCAAATAATGCGGCCGAAGTTGCGGAGCCGGTGCGTACTCGTAACGCATCGGTAGCAAGGCGTTGCAGGATGGAAAACCCCGTCAGGTAAGCGAAAAGGACGACGATCAGCACCTGGCCATTGGCCAGCATGTAGTATGCGAAGCAGCAGGCGAGAAACAATTCGAGGCGCAGCAGAAGGAAGACCGCAAAACGCAGGGCACGTTTTTTGCCATGGTGTGGCGGGCCGAGAACCACTTCTTCCGCAAATGCGTAAATCCATGTCACCGGCAGCAGCCCGGCGAATCGCAGCCAGCGCGGCGCATTTAACCAAGCATCGTCGAGCTGCCAATTCAGCCACGCTCCGAGGGCAAGGAATGTCGCAAATCCGAGGAGGAGCGCTGCGGCCAGCGGCTTGCCCGGAAACGACACATATTCCATCGCGAAGCCGAAGTTCAGTGCGAGAAGAAAAGTGCCGACGATCAGCAGGAAAGAAGCGAGGTATGCCCCGGCATAAAGATGCAGAAAGTTGAGCGGAATTCCGAGCATCAATAACAGCACTGCTGCCATCGAACAGGCCAGCCCCTCGATGAGCAGGAGCGCGACCGAGGGATGTGTCCCGGGTGATTCAATGCGCGGAGGCGCAGCGATTTTGGCCACGAGCGCCGCTGGCAGTGGAAATAGCAACAGAATCGCTATGAACCCCAGTATTCCGCCGGCAAGCCGACGGCGGCCATTACCGAATGTCTCGTATGTCGCGAGATCGAGGTTCAGTGCCAAGGTATCAGCCGGAATGCCGTGAAACAGAGCCCGCATGGCCCACAATTCCGATTGATGAGCGACGCGGCCGTCCGACAACAGGCTGGTATGTGTGGAATGTGGAATCAACTGTAGATAAAAAGCTCGCTGCTGCGTGAAATCGTCCGAAGAATTCCGGTTGCCTTGCGCCGCGGCTGAAAGACTCTGTGCGGTTTGTTTGAGTGGTTCGATATCGGTGCTGGCGCTGAAGACCAGCAGATTCGCGGGCATGCGCCGCGGCATATTCATCGGCGCGGGGGAAATTGCGATGGTGGCCGCGACGGGATCGCGATCCGCAATATGTATGGCGATTGCTGCGCCCATGGAATGACCCACGACGATCGTGGTCCTAGGGTCGATGGCTCCGCTGCGAACCAGCGATTCCACAGCCGCCGTGGCGCATTCCTGCGCGCGAGGAAACGAGAACGCGTCCTTGCTGTCGCCATGCCCGGGGAGATCTAGCGCGTAGGTGTGCAGTCCGTGTCCGGCGAAATCTTCGGCGAGGTACATCATCAAACGGCGATTCGCGGAAAGTCCGTGAAGAACAATGACGCTGCCCGCAGGCTTTACGTCAGGCGGCGGTTCGAGAATCGTGACCGGTGTGTGGCAGCCGCCAGCGTCCAGCCAGGTTTCCTGCTTGGGCAATTCCGCCACGTGGATCCATCGCACGCCCAGCGCAAGGAGCACCATTGCGGCGACACCAAAAATGATGCGCCAGAGCTTCACCACGCGCTCCGTGGCATTCGGAAGCGGCATGGTAGAATAGTGTGTTTCTGTTTTTCGGCTGCTGCGGTCCGGGAAAAAGGCATTTGGCAATCGTTTCGCAATCCGAACTTATTCTCCAACGGGCAGAGTGGAAACGCAACGGAAAGCGCGTGGTATGCGTGGCCGGGGCTTTCGATCTGTTGCACCCGGGGCACACTCGTTTGCTGGAACAGGCCCGCGGACACGGGGATATTCTGGTGGTTGGACTGCAAAGTGACGCGAGCGTGCAGGCGAATCTAGGACGCGCGCGCCCGATCATGCCCGCCGCTGAACGCGCTGAAATCCTGGCGGCTTTGGCAGCCGTGGATTCGGTCGCCGAATTTGAGGAAGAAACTCCCCGTGATTTTATCGCGCGGCTTGCGCCCGACATCTGGGTGCGAGGCGGCGAAGCAGCGTCGGACAAAAGTGCTTACCGCGATAATGACATCGTGGCGGCTGCCGGCGGGCGCGTAGTCAGCGTTCCGCTCGAGCCCGGTTATTCAACTTCCGTTCTGATCGAACGCATCGCGCAACTTCAAGGATGATTCTTCCTCTGGTCAGCGAGCTTTTGATGCGGGTGGCTCGGCGCCCCGTCGTAGAAGAAGCCTTCGACGCCCTGCGGCGCGGGGGTGTGAGCCGGCTGGCGGGCCTTACCGATCCGGCGAAGGCACTTTTGGCGCCTCTGGCATTTTCTGAATTGGGGCGGCCTACCGTGTTGCTGGTTGAAACGAACCAGCGCGCCGAGGCTATGCTCGAGCCCGTACGTTACTTTTACCGTGCAATTACCGGCAAGCCCGGCCGCCGAGTGGCGCATCTTCCCGCGCACGACGTCCTGCCTTACGAAGGTCGCTCTCCGCACGCGGAAATCTCGGAAGACCGAGCTGTGGCGCTTTGGCGGTTTGTGACCGGAGATGCGGATTTGCTGATTGCTCCGGTGCAAGCTGCGGTTTGGCGGATGCGCGATCGGGAATTTTATTCGCGACTCGCGCGCACCATCGCTCGCGATGAATCCATCGCCCACGAGGATTTGATCGAATTTCTTTCGAGCGCGGGCTACGACAAGCAGGTCACTTGCGAAATGCCCGGTCAGTATGCGGTCCGCGGCGGGATCATTGATATTTATTCCCCGGAATCTCCGCAGCCGGTGCGCGTGGAACTTCTCGGCGATACGATTGAATCCATTCGCGCATTCGACCCCAATACGCAGCGCTCGACGAATCCGGTGGAGCGCGCGACTTTACTGCCGTTGACCGAGTTTCCGCGGCATGAGGAGGTGCTGGCACGTGTCCGCTTCCGAAGTGTCTCCGGCCGCGAAGACGACAATACGCCCGCTGGCTTTTATCCGGGTTGGGAATTTCGCGAAGCCCTACGCGAAGATCGCAAATCAACTTTGTTCGATCTCGCTGTCGAGCCGCTGATTATCGAAGATGAACCAGGATCGCTGGTACAGGCCGTCGAAAAATACCGGCTGCAGCTTGCCGCAGCGTTCAACGAGGCGGAAGACCCGTTAGCCGAACCGCCCGACAAATTTATTTTCGATGACGAAGAGTGGAACTTGGCTTTGCAGATGGCGCCGCGATTCGCAACTGAGCATTTGGCGATTGGCGACGCGACGGCGGCAACGCCAAGTGAAGAGAACAGCGAAAACGGGGAAAACAGCGGGGAGATCGTGGCCACGAATTCGATGGCTTCCGCTGCTGCCTCAACTCAACGCGTGCCCGCTGCCGGACGCGCCAACGATTCACCGCAGTTCGGTGCTGCGGCAGGCAAACTCAGGATCCTGCAAACCCAGCCGACCACTCGATACCACGGAAACGTAGCAGCCTTCATCGCCGAAGCACGCACGCGCATCGCCACTGGCGAAAACGTGATGGTATCGGCCGCCAGCACCGGAGAACTGGAACGCTTTGCGGATATTTGCCATGAATTCGAATTGCCGTATCGCATGGGTGAGCTGGAAGAAAATGCGACCGTGGCGCGGCTGGCGGAAGAGGGAAGCAATGCGCCCGGTTCGGCGATTTTGCTGACCAAAGCGCCTCTTGCGGAAGGCGTGGTGTTTCCTGAAGCGAAGGTCGTGCTTTACGGCAACGCCGATCTCTTCGAGACGCTTCCTCCGCCTTCGCAGCGTTCCCGCGCGCGCCCGAAGACCGCAAGTTTTTTCAGCGACTTCAGCGACCTGAAACCCGGCGATTTCGTGGTTCACGTGGACCACGGGATCGGCCAATTCGAAGGCCTGCGCCAGGTGGCGGTCGAAGGCGCAAATGGCGAATTCATGTTGCTGCGCTACGCGGGCGACGCGCGATTGTACGTGCCGCTCGCGCGGCTCGATTTAATTCAGAAATACACGTCGCTCGGAGGCGTTGAACCGCAACTCGACCGGCTTGGCACCACAGTTTGGGAAGCGCGCAAGACGCGCGTGAAGAAATCTGTCAGCGATATGGCGGAACAGCTTTTGTCCTTGTACGCGGAAAGGAAAATGGCTTCCGGCCACGCGTTTCCCGCGGATACGAATTGGACGCACGAATTCGATGATGCTTTTGAATTCGAGGAGACTCCGGATCAGCAACGTGCCATCGAGGATGTGAAGCGCGACATGGAATCGACGCTGCCGATGGACCGGCTGTTATGCGGAGATGTCGGCTACGGAAAAACCGAAGTCGCGATGCGCGCGGCATTCAAAGCGATTGCCGATTCGAAGCAAGCCGCGGTGCTCGCTCCAACAACCGTGCTGGCGTTTCAACATTATCAGACCTTCAAGCGGCGGTTTGCGGCGTTCCCGGTGCGCGTCGAAATGATCAGCAGGTTCCGGACGGAAAAAGAACAGAAAAAGGTGCTGGAAGAACTGGAAGCAGGGAAAGTGGATGTGCTGATCGGGACGCACCGCATTCTGTCGAAAGACGTTAAGTTTCAGGACTTGGGCTTACTGGTCGTGGACGAAGAACAGCGCTTTGGCGTCGCACACAAAGAACGCCTGAAGGAAATGCGCAAGAACGTAGACGTTTTAACCATGTCCGCGACGCCGATTCCGCGGACGCTGCACATGTCACTGGTCGGCCTGCGTGATATGAGCGTCATTGAGACTCCTCCAAAGGACCGCTTAGCGATTCAGACTACGGTTGCGCCCTTCAGCGAAACGCTGGTGCAGCGAGTGGTGGAGGAAGAGCTGGCGCGCGATGGCCAGGTCTTCTTCGTACACAACCGGGTGGAATCCATCGCGTCACTGGCGTCGACGGTGAAGCGGTTGGTCCCGAAAGCGCGAGTCGTCGTAGGCCATGGTCAAATGCGGGAGACGGAATTGGAAAAGGTGATGCTGCAATTCATCCGCAATGAGGCCGACGTGCTGGTGTCCACCACGATTATCGAAAATGGTTTGGACATTCCGCGAGCCAACACGATCGTGATTAATCGCGCGGACCGCATGGGTTTGTCCGAGTTATATCAATTGCGGGGCCGCGTCGGCCGTTCCAACCAGCGCGCGTATGCCTATTTGTTGGTGCCGCCGGATACGACGCTGACCACCATCGCGCGGCAGCGCCTTGCAGCACTGAAAGAATTCAGCGATCTGGGCGCCGGATTTCGGATCGCGGCACTCGATTTGGAATTGCGCGGCGCGGGAAACTTGTTAGGCCGCGAACAGCACGGACACATCGAAGCCGTAGGTTTCGATATGTATTGTCAGATGATGGAACGCGCTGTCGCAGAACGAAAAGGCGAGTCGGTGGTTCCGGAGCGCCGCGCCACACTCAACCTCGGCCAGGAAATTCGCATCCCGCCGGAGTACATCGAGAGCGAGAACTTGCGGCTGCGGATATACAAGCGGATCGCGAGCGTGACCAATGATACGGAGCGCGCTGAGGTTCGGCAAGAACTCGAAGATCGTTTCGGCCCGCCGCCGCCCTCGGTTGAGAATTTATTGGATTACGCGGTCTTGAAGGCAATGGCGGAAAAGTTGCTGGTTGCAACAGTGGATCGACGCGCCGATCAGGTGGCTATCAAGTTCTACGACGACACGCCGCTGGGGCCCGATCGGCTGGTGAAACTGATTCGCAAGCGCAAGGGCATGCGGTTGGATCCTACCGGGGTGCTGTGGCTGGACTGGAAAGGCGAGAAAGGCGGTCCCATGGGGGCTACCAGAAACGTATTGCTACAACTACAATCATAGAGATAAAATTCAGGGCGAGTGACCTCCATGAAAAAACTTAAATTGGTGATTCCGGCCAGTCTCGCGGTCGCATTGGCGGCCACTACATTTGGTATTTCCGCGACCAGCGCGCGTGCCCAGGCAAAAGCAGCGGTGGTGGAAGAAATTATTGCGCGCGTCAACAACGACGTGATTACGCTCTCCGATTATCAGAAGGCTGATCAGCAGTTGCGTGAAGAAATTGCGCACGATTGCCAGGGGTGTCCCCCGGCTAAGGTCGAAGAGGAGTACAAAGCACAGCAAAAGGATTTACTGCGCGGCTTGGTCGATCAATCGTTGCTCGTGCAGCGCGCCAAGGACATGGGCATCAGCGTAGAGACCGATGTAATCAAGCGGCTGGATGAGGTGCGAAAGCAGAATGGCCTGAACAGCCTGGAGGAATTGGAGAAGGCTGTCGAAGGTTCGGGGCTCGCTTGGGAAGACTATAAGACCCAGATCCGCAATGGCTTGTTAACGCAGGAAGTGATGCGGAAGGAAGTCGGTTCACACATCAATATCGGCAGCGAAGAAGTGAAAAAGTATTACGACGAGCACCAGCAGGAGTTCAATCGGCCCGAACAGGTGGCACTCTCCGAGATTTTCTTGAGCACCGAAGGCAAGAGCCCGGAAGAAATAGAATCGGTGCAAAGGAAGGCTGAGGACTTACGCAACCGGGTAGTGAAGGGAGACGAATTCAGCGAAATCGCCAAGCGTTATTCGGAGGGCAGCACGGCAAAAGACGGCGGCGACCTGGGAACGTTCCAACGCGGACAGCTTTCGCCACAGCTTGAAGAAGTGGTGTTCAAAATGGACAAAGGCCAAATCACCGACGTGATTCAGACCAAGACTGGATTTGAGGTCCTGAAAGTCGAAAATCATTTTCAGGCCGGGCTGCAGCCTTTGGACAAGGTTGAAAACGAAATCATGAATAAGCTGTACATGCAGAAGATGCAGCCCACCATGCGCGATTACCTAGCGCAACTTCGCGAAGAAAGCTATGTAATGGTAAAGCCCGGCTACAACGATAGCGCCGCGGTTGTGGGTGCCAGCGTAATTCAGGAAGTGCAGCCCACTCCCGACGCTCCCAGCAAGAAGAAGGAAAAGAAGAAGTTGCCGCTGCCAAAAGTCAACGGGCAATGAAATCTCACTACGTATCTGATCTACAAGACGGGCAAGCGTTCACTACATTGTTTCTGGTGTGCGAGAAGGGGATTCGCACCTCACACCGCAGCGGAAAATCCTGGCTGGAGCTGGCGTTGCGCGACCGCACCGGCTCGATTCCGGCGAAGATGTGGGAAAACTTCGAGACCATCGTCAAGACATTTGAATGCGATGACGTCGTTCTGATTCGCGGCCGGGTGAAGATTTTCAACGGCCAGAAGGAAGTGACTCTCGAGCAGATTGTTCCGTCCTTGGAACGTGATTACGATCTTTCCGACTTTCTCGCGCACACCAGGCACGACGTCGAAAAGTTGTATGCCGATGTGCAGTCGGCGGTGGCGGGAGTTAAAAATCCCTGGATCAAACGCTTGCTCGAAAACGTTGTGAACGATCCGGCGATCGTGCCGAAACTAAAGCGCGCGCCTGCGGCAATGACCATGCATCACGCGTTTATAGGCGGCCTTCTGGAGCATGTGGTTAGTTTGATTAAACTGAGTGGCGGCGTCACGGCGCAATATCCTGAACTCAATTCCGATCTTCTTTTAGCTGGCATCGTGCTGCACGACATCGGCAAGCTCGATGAGCTCAGCTACGCGCGCGGCACGGATTACACGACTCCGGGACGCTTGCTGGGACATATCACGATCGGGACGCTACTAGTTCGCGAAAAAATCAAGGCGATTGCGGGATTCCCGGCGCCGCTGGCCATCTTGATTGAACATTTGATTGTGAGCCATCACGGTACTTATGAATTCGGTTCACCTGCATTGCCGCAGACGCGCGAAGCCGTCGCTTTGAATTTTCTGGACGATATGGATTCGAAAATGGCCGCGATGCGCACGACTCTGGAAGCAGCGTCTGGAAACGAGGAGTGGACCGAGCGAAACCCCGCGTTGCGACGGGCACTTCTCCGGACCGACCGATTTCTAGCACAAGAAGATAGCCGCGACGACGGCGCGGCGGAAGTTGCGGAAACGCGCAAGGATTTTACGCGCGCTGGCGGCCAATGAAGATCAAAATAAGCATGGATCGTTTGCGATGAGTGATTTGGACGCAAAAATTCCTTCGCCGCGAAGATCGCTGCTGGACCTTGCCCCGCTGGAACTCGATTGCATGAATACTCTCTGGCCCATGGGCGAAGGTACGGTGCGCGAGATCCGCGATCGCCTGGCGCCGCGCCGCCCGCGCGCTTACACCACAATCATGACCATCATGGACCGCTTGGCGCGCAAGGGTGTGGTGGAGCGGCACAAAATTGGCCGCGCTTACATTTACCGTCCGAATTTAACGGCAGAGGAGGCGCGTTCTCAGGCCCTTAGCCAGGTGATGAACAATTTCTTCGGCGGCTCGAAAGAAGCCCTGATCGCGGAGTTGGGGCGCGCGATGCCGCCGGCTCGTGCGCTGGCGGCGTCAGCCGGTGCTTCTTCGACTGCGAAGGCCTCGCCAGCTGTAACCGGAGACGACGAAGGCTCGATTGCTGGCCAACGCAAGCCCTTGCTGGCTAAGGGACCGACCGATTTGCCGTAGCACTTCAGCGCGACCATTTTTTTGATTGTTAGTTAAATTTCGCTTCCATTGAGAGAATTGTTTTACGAGCGTCATGTTTCCCGCTGAACTCAAAATTCGCGATACCGATATTCGGCCGGCGACGATTCTTGCGCCTATGGCGGGCGTCACAGATACGGTATTCCGACGTGTGATTCGGTCGCTCGGTTCGTGCGGACTGATCATGACCGAATTCACCAGCGCGGAAGGCCTGACGCGCAACTCCGCGCGGACACTTCACTATTTGTATTTCGATGACGACGAGCATCCTATTGCCGCGCAGATTTTCGGATCTGTTCCGGAGGTGATGGCTTCGGCTGCCGCAGTGACGGAAGATCTCGGTTTCGATCAGGTCGATATCAATCTGGGCTGCCCGGTGAAGAAAGTAGTCAAGTGCGGGGGGTCTGGCCTGCTGCGAGATCTGGTGCATCTGGAAAAATTGCTGCGCGCCGTGCGTGCCGCAGTGAAGATTCCGTTAACGATTAAAATTCGCTCCGGTTGGGATGAATACAATATCGTCGCGGTGGACGTGGCACGCCTGGCCGAACAAGTGGGCATCGAGGCAATCGCGGTTCACCCGCGCACGCGCATGCAGGGTTACGCGGGGTCGGCTGACTGGAGCGTGATTCGCGCCGTAAAGCAAGCCGTTCGAATTCCCGTGATCGGCAACGGTGATATTCGCACGCCGCAGGATGCGGTTCGCATGATCGATGAAACCGGCTGCGACGCCGTGATGATAGGACGCGCTGCGTCCTCGAATCCCTGGATCTTCCGGCAGATTGCCGACTACATTGCAAAGGGTCGGTACGACGAGCCCACCGACGCCGACCGCTATCAGCTTCTATCCGGATATTTTCGGAGCTTGATCGAGGCGGAGATGCCGGATGCCATCGGCAAGATGAAACAATTCGCGAGCCTCTTCACTCATGGCGTGCGCAATGGCTCTGAATTGCGATACGCCGTGCATCATTCGAATGCCGCCACGGAAATCCTCGAAAAGGTCGACTCCTTCTTCGCAAATGTCGGCGCTTCAGCCGATTGACCGCGCCGCAGCTATTCGTCGCGAGTGATCAGCATTTGCTTATAAGCTTCGCGGCGAGTGATGCCGCGTTCGCGAGCGACTTGTTTCAGCGCCGCTTTGTTGCCCACTCCCGTTTCCTGGACGATTTCATTTACGCGCCGGGCAAGCGGGATTTTCGCAAGCGCGTCCTCGCCGGCGGCATGCTGGGTCTCGCCATCGGCAGGCCCGATAAGCAGTGTAATCTCGCCTCGCGGCGGCTTCGCGCGCACCGCAGCGAGTAAGCCTTCAAGACGCCCGCGCACAAACTCCTCGTACACTTTCGTTAGCTCACGCGCCACTACCGCCGGCCGGTTGCCAAAAATTTCGAGCGCGTCTTCGAGAGTATCGAGCAGACGGTGGGGCGCCTCGTATAACGACAGAACGCGCGGCTCCGATGCGAGGGCCCGGAGACGTTTGCGGCGCTCTGTGGGACGCGATGGCAAAAACCCGATGAACGTGAACTCATCAATGGGCATGCCTGAAGCGGCCAGGGCCGTCACAAACGCGCAAGCACCGGGCAACGGAACCACTTGAATACCGTGACGAACGCACAGGCTTACCAGCCTATTGCCTGGATCAGAAATCGATGGGGTGCCCGCATCCGTGACCAGCGCGATTTTCGCGCCTTGTTCCAATTCAATGATGATTTCCGCGGCGCGCGTAATTTCGTTGTGCTCGTGATAGCTCACCATGCGTTTTTGCAGATCGAAATGCGACAGCAGCTTCACTGTTTGGCGGGTATCTTCGCAGGCAACGGCATCGCATTCCTTCAAAATGCGCAGGGCGCGCAATGAAATGTCTTCAAGGTTGCCAATCGGCGTAGCCACCACGTAAAGGCAGCCCGCGCTCGCATCATTTGTTTTGAGCTTGGCCATGAGACGATAACAGGAAATGCGGGAGAGGGCAGTCTAGCACATCGCCGGAAACGCGTTTCGAAAGGTATATTCACTAAGTCACATTTCAGTCGCGAAAGCGATGCGACTGCGTTCGTAGCCGCTGGCGTGTTACTATTTTTTTGAGATCATTTGCACGGAGGGTTGCGCTTTGCCGTTATACGAATACAAGTGCGAGAAGTGCGGAAACCAGTTCGAGAAAATCGAGAATTATTCGGCGCCTACTACGCAGAAGTGCCCGAAGTGCGGTAGTAAGGCGCAACGAATGATTTCCGCGGCGGGGATTCAATTCAAGGGCTCGGGATGGTACGTGACGGACTATAAAGGCAAGAATTCCGCCGGCACCTCGATAGAAAGCTCCGGAGACGGCAATTCCTCGAAGTCGGATGATAAATCGTCAGAATCCAAAACCTCGGACACGAAGTCGGGCGATTCAAAGTCAGGTGAATCGAAGACGGGTGACTCGAAGTCTGGCGAGTCGAAACCCGCGGACTCAAAATCGTCGAGCGAAAAGGGAAGTGCCAAGAAAAAGAAATGACGCTGCAGTGCGCCGGTCAGTACACCGCGCGCGAGCGTTTTGCCGGTTAACGCTGTTACGAACTCCGTAACGCTTAGTGAAAGACTAGAGTTTCAGGCCCTTCAAATACTCGCGAAATTCCTTGCCGAATTTGGCATTCTGCAGCGCTAGTTCGACCGTAGCCTTCAGAAAACCCATTTTGTTCCCAGCATCGTGAGTTTTCCCCGGGTGAATGTGCGCCCACAGGCCTTGGTTCTGTGCCAGGGCACGCAGACCGTCCGTCAATTGAATTTCGCCGTTAGCACCAGGTTTTGTCGCCTCCAGGTATTCGAAAATTTCAGGGGGTAGCACGTACCTACCCGAGACACCCAGGTTCGAGGGAGCTTGATCGGCCTTCGGTTTTTCAATGAGGTCGTTCAGGCGCAAAAGATTATCACCCCAGCGCGGTTGGTTTCCGGGGCTGGCGGCGATCACGCCGTAAAATTGCAATTCTTCGCGTGGCACTTCCTGTACCGTAATCGCGCCTTGACCCGTTGCTTCATAAATGTCGATAAGCGCACGCGTGGCAGGAACTGGACTTTCCATGATGACGTCACCCAGCAGCACAGCGAAAGGTTCGTCGCCCACCAACTCGCGTGCGGTGAGGACGGCGTGTCCCAGGCCGAGCGCCTCATTCTGGCGTGTGTAACTGAAATGAATGCCGCCGCTGATCTCGCGAACCATTTGCGCTTGCTCGGGTTTGCCTCGCTCTTCCAGAAAGTGTTCGAGCTCCGGCGCAAAATCGAAATGATCTTCGATGGCACTTTTGCGGCGCCCGGTAACGAAAATCACATTCTCAATTCCCGAAGCGATGCATTCCTCCACCGCATATTGAATCAACGGCTTGTCAACGACCGGCAACATCTCCTTGGGCATGGCCTTAGTGGCAGGCAAAAAGCGCGTCCCCAGCCCCGCCACGGGCAGCACAGCTTTCCGTACGCGTTTCCGATCAGCGTTCATAATCCTCGCGATCTGCGTTTTTTTTCGCCTGAAACCGGCGAGAGCAAATTGAATGAATTTATATTTTAGGCGCTCGAAGTCGTTCGGCCGTGGAAGCGACGTTGTGGGTGTTCGTTAGAGCTACGCATCCGTCGATGCTATGCGCGCGGTCAAAAGCCTCGCATCCCTATGCTACCATATTCGTTAGCGGCCCGAATCGGGCTGAGTTCGGACTTTTTTCTTGAGCGCGCAATCTAAAATTATTTTGGGTATCGAATCCTCGTGTGACGAGACCGCCGCGGCCGTCGTCGCTGGCGGCGAGCGCGTCCTTTCCAGCATAGTTGCTTCGCAGATCGCAATTCATCGCAAATACGGTGGCGTGGTGCCGGAGCTCGCATCGCGCGAGCATTTACGTCAGATCGTCCCGGTGGTACGCGAGGCGATCGAGCAGGCTGGAATCACGTTGCAGGATTTGGACGCGATAGCGGTCACGCGTGGCCCCGGCTTGGTTGGCGCGTTGTTGGTAGGCATTACATACGGCAAAGTCCTGTCCATGGCTCTGGGTAAGCCCCTCATCGCCGTAAATCACCTGGAGGGGCACGTCCACGCGGTTTTTCTGGAGGCGATTGCCAACGGTTTGCGTCCGCCTGAACTGCCTGCGGTGTGCTTGATTGTTTCCGGAGGGCACACGGTAATTTATTCGGTGAAATCGGAAGGGCGGAACGGCGCCACTCATTTTTCCTACGCGCGCATCGGTGGCACTCGCGACGATGCCGCAGGCGAAGCCTATGACAAAGTCGCGCGGCTTCTCGCTCTGGGATATCCGGGGGGGCCGGTGATCGATCAGCTCGCCGCACATGGGAATCCGCGCGCGATCAAGTTCGGCGAGCCCAAAATGCGCGGTAACATTTACGATTTCAGTTTCAGCGGAATTAAGACGGCCGTGTTGTATAACCTGCGCGGCCGGCCGGAGCTTCAGCCAGAGATTGACGCGCGGAAGGAAGCTCTCGGGCGTGGTGATCGAAGCGCGGACGCCTTGCGCAAACTATCGAGTGCTGCAACGCTGGACCTCGCGGCTAGTTTTCAACGTGCAGTCGTGGACGATCTCGTGACCCGCACCGTTGCCGCCGCGCAGCAATATTCCGCGCGATCGATCCTGGTGTCCGGCGGTGTTGCCGCAAATCGCGAGTTGCGCACCTCATTCGAACGCGAAGCGAAGCGCCACAATCTCCAGGTATTTTTCCCCAGCCGCGCGCTTTCGACAGACAACGCCGCAATGATCGCCGCCGCAGGCTACCCGCGCTACATCGCAGGCCAGCACGAGGACGCAACATTGAACGCAGAGCCAAATTTGCCACTGGCTTAGTTGGCAGCTAACCGCTAGGACTCTTGTGCGGTAGACGGTATCCTTAGCAAGAACCTAAGAACGTCTTCAAAATACTGTCGCGTCGCTGCGATTGATCGAAGCCAACACTTCCGTCAGCGCGAGAAAACCGCTCCATGCGGCGCGCCTGTGCCTTTCCAACCTTGCGGCCACTCACGATCTTCGAAATTGAAGCCGGTTTTTCCGTCGCTGTCACGGAAAGCATCATCCACCGTGATGGCGCCTGTCGCCTGGTCCAGCTTCAGCAGAAATAAACGATGGTCGGCGGGCGATCCGCTCGACGTCACGACGAGGCGCTGCGTCTTCTCCCCCCATGCCGTCCAGTGCGGTGCATAGCTATCGGTCAACTTCAATCGCGACACTTCAACAGGCTTCGCCGCATTCGCAATATCAAGCACAATTAAACCGTGCATCGACGGCACGCTCTGAATCAGATAGTGCCCAACAATCGTCGGAACTCCGCACCAGTTACCAGGAAAGCTGTACACCAGCTGGGATTTGGGTTCATCTTTCTCCACGTCCGTAATGCGTTCGATCCCGCAACCAAGTGTCTGGATAAAGACCGACCCATCAGGGCCGAGGCGCGGTTCTTCAGGGCTAATCTGTGCATAGCGATTCTGCCCCACATCGAGATATGCCGTCTTGAGCAGCTTGAGATCGGACAAACGCCACACCTGATAAGTGACCCCGCTAAAAATGTCATCCAAATGCATGGAAGAATCTGTGGAGACGATACGGTCTTTGTCTGGAAGTACGACGAGGCTATAAGGCGTCAGCAAGGCTCCTGCAAATGCAGGGTCGGCATTGCTGGCAGAGCGAATCACCTTACCCTGGTCATCAATTTCCACCAATCCGCCTGTGGCTCCCACTTGACCACCTGCGCCACCGTGATGCTCGTGCTGAAACGTCGCAAGAACATTCCCATCCGGTAAGCGCAAGTAGGAGTGCGGATGCATGTATCCGGCCATATCCGCGAAAGAGGCCGCAACTTTGGGATGAATGGGGTCGTGCAAGTCGAAGATAAAAGTCCGGCCCGCATCGTGATCGTTGGCAAAAAGCATCCCGCTGGCTGGCATTGTGTACTCTGTGTGATGAACTCTCGTAGTCTGCTGATCGGTGGCAATGGCGGCTAACACCAGCGGATGCTGCGAATACAAAACAACGATTTGAGGTGCGGCAGGTTGCTTTAGTCCAGCATTACGGAAGTCCCCGATTACTCTGATGATTGTCACGTCGCTGGAGTCCGTTACGCCGCTACCGGGTGAAACTCGCATGAATTGCGGTGGACCGATGTGAAATTGCTGACCGACAGCATCCGCGTCGAAAAATACCGCCGCTTAAATTCCTCATTGACCAGGGCGACAGGAGGGCTCGTGGGAGTGTCTGATTCATCGAAATCTCTGCCGCGCATGAAGGGAATTCCCAAAGTGCCGAGAAATTGCTTATCCGCCACGCCAAACTGCGCGGCCGGAACATCCTGAATTCGCGTCACCGGATGCCCGGGTATCTCGAGCATCTGCGTCCAGCCGTTATTCGGCGGATAAACCGTTGTCACCGTTGCGTCGATTACGCCAGGCAACGACCTGACCCCGTTCGCAAACGTGTCGCAGAAGCGCGTAATCGCGCCGGGATCTGGGTAGCGAACCTTCGGCAGGTAGAAATGGCCCTTAAGCAAATGGTCCAGACGGATTCCCAGTCTCTGATGATGCAGGCGAATAATGCTCTTAACCAAGAGGCCCGCGCCAATCAGCAGCATCAGGCACATCGCCATTTCCGTCACCACCAGCATGTTGCGCATCCGTACGCCGCTTTTGGCCGCGGTCCCAGAGCGTCCGCCCTGTTTTAGAGCATCCAGGAGATTTAATCGAGTAGCCGTCAGCGCCGGGCCTAAACCAAAAAAAAGAACGGTGATCAGAGATATTGTTAACGTGAAGGCCATCACACGCCAGTCGATCCCTACGGACTCGAGCTGCGGCAAATTCTCGGGATGCATTTTGGCCAAACCTGAAACGGCCACTTTTGCCAGAACCAATCGCGCTCCTGCTCCGGCGAGCGATAGAAGCAACGTCTCGGCAAGCAATTGTCTTACCAGCCCAACTCGTCCCGACCCCAGCGCAATGCGCACGGCCAGTTCACGTTGTCGAGCCGAATTACGTGCCAAAAGCAAATTGGCCAGATTCACGCAAGCAATCAGCAAGATTAAACTAACAGCTCCCATCAGCAAGAAGAGCATTAGCCGCAGCGATCCCACACGGGTATCAGCCAATTTTTTGACGACCACGCTAACGCCCCGATCGACCGGATGTTCCGACGCCAGCGCAGCCGCGATCACCGTTAAATCCGCCTGCGCCTGATCGACGGTCGCACCGGATTTCAACCGCCCCAGCGCCAGGAACCCGCGTCCTCCGCGCGCACTTTCCGACCAGACGTCCGAGAATGCAAACGGAGCCCAGACTTGAACTGAATCCAGGTGTCCGGACTCCACCCATTCGGGAATCACGTCCGGCATCACCGCGATTATTGTGTAAGGCTCGCCGTTGATCCGAATCTTATGGCCGAGGACGGAGGGGTCGCCGCCAAACCTGTTTCTCCAGAGTTGCTTGCTTATCGCCGCTACATAATTCCTGCCTTCCTGATTTTCATCCTCGGTGAAAAGCCTTCCCTTGATCGGCTGAATGTCCAGTACTTCAAAATACGCCGCAGGAACCAAACCCACCCGCATTTGCTCCGGCTGGGCGCCGGATTCGCCGAAACTTATATTCTTCCGCCAGGTGTCATACACAACCATCTTTTGGAAGCTATGGCTCCTCTGCGCAAAGTCGCGAACATCCGGCACCGAGGGACCATCAGGATTAGCGAAAGTATCCGCGATGCCAAGTTGCATGGAATAGATGCGCACGAGTTGATCCGGGGAAGAGAACGGCATCGGCCTCAGCATTAGCGCATCAATGGCGCTGAAAATCGCGGTATTTGCGCCAATTCCGAGCGCAAGTGTGAGTACGGCGACGATGGTAAAGCCCGGGCTCTTGCGAAGTGACCGCGCGCCATAGCGCAAGTCCCGTAGAAATTTGTCGAGCCACGCGAAGCCCCATGTCTCGCGCACATCTTCGGCTACCCGCGTGCTGTTGCCAAACGCGCGTTGTGCGGCATGGGACGCTTCTTCGGAATCTACTCCGGCTTCGCGCTTCTCCTGGGCCTCCGTCTCAAGATGTGACTTCAGTTCGCGCTGCAAATCATCTTCGAGTGCGCGGCGCCGCCGAAGGAAGGGAAGCCCCGAACTGAGCCAGCGCCACACGGTCAAGACTCCTCATTTGGCGCCGGCCACATCACCAGTGCGATTGCTTTGGCCAGTCGTTTCCATTTCGATTCTTCGTGAGCCAGCCGTTTTCTGCCCGCAGGAGTCAACCGGTAAAATTTGAACTCGCGATTCCGTTCCGTACCAATTTCCCACCTCGAGGCGATCCAGCCCTTGCGTTCCATACGATGCAAAGCCGGATATAGCGAACCGTGCTCCACTTGCAGGACGTCATCCGTCGTGCGCTGGATATGTTTCGCGACCTGGTGCCCGTGGGCGGGCCCGAAGAGAAGCGTGCGCAGGATGAGCATGTCCAGCGTGCCCTGCAGGAACCCAGTCCGGTTGGCGGGTAGGCTCGAACTCATGACAGTAGATGTTCTACCATACTGGAGGTAGACGCGCTACCATCGCCAAGGTTAGCAGCAGTGGGGTTTCTAGCTGTCAAAGTACCCTGGGCGTGCGTACAGTAATCAATCATAGTCGTGACAACGGCTTGACCGTTACCCATGTCTTCGCGGTCGCGTATACTCCAGCCAATGAGAGACTGGCTCCCATGGGCGCCTCTAATTGCCGCAATTCTTCACATGTGCGAAGAATTCATTTATCCCGGCGGCTTTCCTGCCTGGTACAGGCGCTATCGCACCAATAATTCGCGTGTGACGTCGCGTTTTCTGGTGATTATCAATGCGGTCCTGCTGCTGGCGTGTGTTGATATCGGAATTCTGGGGCGTTCGAAATTAGGGGTTGGCTACTGGATGACCGTCGCGGCGCTTCTTTGCTCCAACGGAATCTGGCACGCGTGGGCAAGTTACAAATCTCACAGTTATTCCCCGGGCGTGGTCAGTGGCGTGTCGGTTTACGTGCCATTAGCGCTCTACGGCTACTGGCAATTCCTGGGTTCAGGCGCGGCCACGTTCGGAACGGCGTTGATCGCGATCATCGTTGGCGGCTCGTACCAGTTTTGGTCGACTCTCTATCACCGCAGCCTGCGAGTTTTTTCCGAGCGGCGCACCCCAAGTTGAATTGCGCCAACTAGCCATTCCTTGGCGAAAGAGATTTGTTGCGTACTTCGTTCGCGGTAGAGCCCTCGCGAGCTAAATTTAGTCCGGCGAATCCGAAGTCGAGGTTAAGCTTTTGGGCGCGGAAATTCCTTGACGTGAACTTCGCCTTTGCATCCGAAGTGCGTGACCTTCTGAAAAGCCCAAGCAACGGCTGCCTCTAACCCCGGCTTGCAAGCGTCAAAGTCAGAGCGTTGAGCGACGGCCACGAAAGCGCCAGATGATCGAACCGCTCTCGCAGGAGGAAATTAATGATTGCGGGACAACATACCCTGAAAGCCTTGATCTTCGCGGCCATGTTCCACACGGCTCTGTTGCTGAGCGCGGCGTTGGTGCCAGCAGTCGCTGCGCAAACCTGCGGTGCGCATGGCGTCGCGGTTCAGGTGCTAGGTTCCGGCGGCCCGGAGCTACAGGACAAACGTGCTTCCAGCAGTTACCTGATATGGGTCGACGGGCAGGCGAAAGCTCTGGTCGATGCCGGCGGAGGGAGCGCGCTTCGATTCGGCGAGAGCGGCGCGCAAGTGTCACAGCTGGACGTGATTTTCTTCAGTCATTTCCACGTCGATCACAGCGGTGACTTCGCCGCGCTGATCAAATCGTCCTGGTTTGAAGATCGCAATCGTCCGCTGCCAATCTATGGGCCTGCGGGAAACGACTTCATGCCTTCGACCACGGAATTTGTATCCGACCTTTTCGGCGCCAAGAATGGCGCGTACCGTTACCTCAGCGAATTGCTAGAACCAGATGAAAACGGAAACTACAAAATGCAGCCGCACAATGTGGAGGCAGGCGAAACGCCGGTGGCCGTCTTCCACGATGCCGACCTCGCAGCGTCTGCGGCGCGTGTAACACACGGTGGCGTGCCGGCGTTAGCGTGGCGAATTGAAGCGCGCGGCAAAGTGATCGCGTTCAGCGGCGATACAAACGGCGAGGGCGAAGGGCTCGTACGCATCGCGACGAATGCCGACCTATTCATCGCTCATAACGCTGTGCCCGAAGGTGTTGCGGGCGTTGAGAGGCGACTGCACATGCCTCCGTCGGTGATTGGCCAGGTCGCCGCCGAGGCGCATGTCAAGAACCTGGTGCTGTCACACCGCATGCTGCGCACGCTGGGCAAAGAGGCCCAGACCAAAACGGAAATCCGGAGGCGATACCCGGGCCCCCTCGAGTTCGCCAACGACCTCGACTGCTTCCCGATCAAATAGGCCGGAGAGGGCGAACGCCCTCCCGGCGGCCCATCGGTATTAGCGCGTCACGACGTTATGGGGTCGTTGCCTTGGCTGCCTGTTCGAAATCCGTGGAAGCGGACACTTCGCGCCACTTTTCCGTCTCGCGCTTTACCTGCTCCAATTCCTGTTCCAGCCGCTCGAGGGTATCCGTTCCCAGCGGCAAATGAAGTGGAGGATCTGGATCATTAACGATCTTGATCAAGGCCTGCGCAAGTTTTTTGGGATCGCCGGGCTGCTGGTGATTCCGCTGCTCCGCCATTTCTCTGGTTTGGCCTACTGTCTTCGCATAGCCGGAGATCTGCCGGGCCGTCTTCGTTAAAGAACTGCTATCCAGAAAGTCCGTTCGGAACAATCCGGGCTCGATTGCAGTGACATGAATACCCAACGGCGCCAGCTCTCCGTGGAGCGCCTCCGTGATTCCTTCCACCGCGAATTTTGTGGAGGCATACAAACCCCACCCTGGAAACGCGCTGAATCCCGCAACCGAGGACATATTGATAATATGGCCGGAGCGCTGCTTGCGCATGCGCGGCAGCACCCGCGCGTGACGTTCAGCAAGCCGAAGACATTGGTGCGATAAATATTTTCAATTTCCTTGCGGCTGCCTTCTTCCACCGCGCCGAGCAGGCCGAAGCCCGCGTTATTCACCAGGACATCGATACGTCCGAAATGCGCCAGAGCGGCTTTCACTGCTTTCTTTACCTGCGGGTCACGAGTGACATCCAGCGCGACCTTGAAGATGTTCTCGTGGCCGTCGAGGTGGTTCAGCGATTCTTCATTCCGTGCCGTCGCGATTACCTTGTCGCCTTCGGCCAGAACTGCATTTGCTATTTCCGCTCCGAATCCCCGAGATGCTCCCGTGATCATCCAAACTTTTTGCGCCATAAATAGTTCCTCCCAGCCCGATTAGATGCGGGGCGTATCCGGACGAGCCAAGAATTTTTCGTATCACAGCAGGTGCGACGCTTTGTTAAATTGCAGAAATGAGGCAGCGAGCCAGTTAGCCGTACAGGTTTCAGATAAGAGTTTGTTCGTAGATGAATGCCATGCCGTCGCCGGTCATGCCGTATGCGATGGTGCCGTCCACATTCCAGCGCAGGTCGGCGATTCCTTCGGCGGCATATTCGTCGAAAACTTCGTTGCGGTTCAGGTCGACGAGGAACAGCGTGCCCTTGGCCGAATTCTTCTGCCAGGAACTGTAGCAAAGGCACAGCGGAAGATGAGGGTGGCAGGCGCACAATTCCGCGCCAAATGGCAGCGGCTGAAAATTCATTGTGGCGACGTCGAGCCTGAAGGCTTGCCCCGCCGCGCAATAAAGAATCCGATTGCTGTCCGGCGTCCAGCTGATGTCGCTGATATGCCCTTGCACCTGAAACACGATTTGGTTACGAATGCCGGGCACGTCCGCCAGCACGATGGAATCGTCGGCCCATTCGCCGCGAATTTCGACCACGGACGCGACGATTTTTTCGTCGGGGCTGAAGGCGGTTTGGCCGTATCCCGCGAATTCGCCTCCGCCGCTGACTTCCGATTCGTATGCCTGCTTTTCAAGGCCTTCGTGCACTCGAACTTCACCGCATGCTTTTATTTTGAAGGCTGGCGCGTCGGCGCTTACCGCCCATAACCGGAGCGAAGACTCCTGGCCGCCGGATGAGGCTGAAGCAAAATAATTGCCCCTCTCGGACCAGGTGAGGGCGAAAGGGAAGTGCGTGAATTTTCCAAATATACCAGCGACGGCGCGCGAGTTTAGATCGAACAGATGCAACGCCGGTTCCCAGGCGCCCCACGCCGCCACCAAGTGACGCCCGGCGAGCGACCAGGCAAAGGCGGAATGCGGCTTTTCCGCCCCAGCAAGTTTTTCGCCCTCTACCGACAGCACAAATTTCGGCGTGCTGGTTTCGATGTCGTAAAGGACCAGTCTGGGCGCCCGGCCCTCGCCGCTTGACGCAATGGCGGTGACAGTGCCGGTGGCGGAAATGGACCGGCGCGTTATTTGCCCGGCGCACACTTTTTTTACGATCCAATTGGATTCGCGCGCGAGGTCGCGAAGGCCGCGGGTGACCAGCGCCGCGGAGCGCAACGCAAGATTCTGTTTGGCGCGCGGAACGATCTGCTGGCTGGGTGAAATCGTGTGAGGCTTATCGTGGGTTTTTATCGGCATAATTTCACTGTTGGCCAAAAAGTTTGGAAGTCGGGACTTGATACGCCAGCACCTGATACGCGAGGCGAGTCTTGGCGTCCGCTATCTGTTCATCGACTTTGGCGACCATGTCCTTGAACGCATCGTGCCCGCGGCTTTGTTCTTCGTCAATGCGCATCTTGAGGCGGTACAAATCGGAACGCATCACCAGTTGCAACTCCGCTTCGATTTCCGCCAGGCGGCCGCGCGCCTGACTAATGCGACGAATGACGCGAATCAATTCGGCGCCGGGTCCTTCGCCTTGAACCGCCTCCGGCCTCCAGTCATATTCGGTGAAGATTTTGACCAGCCTAGCTTCGTCGCCAAGCTCATAAGCTTCGTTGGCTTCCGCCATCAGTTGCTGGCGTTTGGCGCGGTCGTCGCGGTCGGAAGTGAGATCGGGATGGATGCGCTTGGCCACTTCGCGATAGAGGCGCTTCATTTCCGCCGAAGATTCAAAGGCGCGCGGCGATTCGGAAGATTTTTCTCCGGCAACGGACTTGGTTTGACCCGCGCGGGTTCGCGCTTCGCGCGCCGCTTTTTGCGCGCGCTCGTTGGCGGGCTGCTGTTTGGCCGCGCGCTCGGCAATGGCCGCTTTTAACTCGTCGAGTTCGGCATAGCGCGAACCCACGTGGTGCAAATATTGGCGCTCGAAAGCGCCCAATTCCGCGCGAAGATTTGCGGAGCGCAGTTCGCGTTCGGCTAACTCAATTTCCACTTTCGCCAGCTCTTCGTTTTTTCGCGCGAGCTCCTGTTCTTCGGGATTCAATTGCGGGGCTATGACTGAATTTTTCAGCGCAGACCACCAGGATTTCGGGCGCGGTTCGGTTCCAGGCTTTGCTTCCGGCGCGGATTGGAACCGACCATTGACCCCGGCTGGCTTCAGGGTTTCAGGAATATCGGTTGTTTTGAGCGGCATGCGATCGGCCTTTGTCCACTGCACAGTCGCGTCCGACGCCGGGTGCATCCCAAGGGCGCCCGTCGAGACTACTAAATTGTAAAACGCCAGGCGTTCCCTGGGGCGCCTGTCCGTAGGGTGGGTTTCCAGAAGGTGACGACCGTCCAAAGGTACAGGGTGGTGAATGGGCTGCCGGATTGGGGCCACCGCTAAATCCGTGGACGCAGTCTCCGAAGCTAGGGAGTTGTCGCGGTTGATGCTTACGAAAAATTGATCAGCCGGCCAAATTGGCCGCGTTTCCAGGCAGGGAGCATATTGCTGTCCTTTGCTCTGAAGCTGCGTCTTTTTATAATCATGGCCGGATGCCAGGTTTATAGGGGCGCTGCTTGCTGCGCCGCGGTTTGGCAGGGTCGTCAGGTTCATGTGCGATTTTTGAGGCCGGAAGGGCAGTGAACCATGCCGGTGCTTTTCAGTGCGATTTTTGGACGGGATGCGGTGCGAATTCTGCTGGCTACAGGTGCAAAAAAATGACGATTAGAAATGAGCGCCGTCTTTTGTTTTGAATGAGTTGCGGCGATTTCTAATCGTCCGGAGTGACGATTAGAAATTGGCAAGAGGACTGCGATTTTTGAGGGTAAATTTGCGAGGTTTTTGGGTTGCGGCCGCGTTCTCGAAGTGAAAATTCGGATTTGAGGGCCTGACTTCAGAGGCGATTGTTTCCGCATGGAGAAGGTTCGCAGCTGTGGAGACCATTGGAGAGAGGCCGGAGACTTCCAGGCCGAATTTTTGCGGCGTGCCGAGGATTAATCTTTCGTCGTCGTGTGGGTTGCGAAATTTTTTCATTAAGTTATTTCCCGTTCAACGGTAGCACGCCAGCGATTGGGGCGAAATTGGACGGAAGGACGGGCGAGGGACAGAACCAGTACTAGCTGTACCAAGAGAGGTTTGCCGCGGGCGAGCAGCAGCGCGCTACGGACGCCCCGGTGATTTGTGGGAGGCGAGCGCGCGATTAAACCAAGGAGAATGCCAGATGAATGAGACTGCACAGCAATACATTCAGCGGATTCTGGGCCATGTGGAAGGGCAGCAGCCGATGAAAGTGCAAGCGACCACGGCCGCGAAAATCGGGAATTTGCTGGAGGGCGTGCCGACGTCGAAGTTGCGCAAACGTCCGGAACCGGAAACGTGGTCGATAACGGAAATCGTCACGCATTTGGTCGACGCTGAAATCGTCGGCGCTTATCGCATGCGCACAATTTTAGGGACGCCCGGGGTGGACATTCCCGCATACGATCAAGATGTCTGGATCAAATCCGGGCATTACGAAAAGCGCGACGCCCGAAAATCCCTGGAACAGTTCCGCGCAATCCGCGAAGCAAATCTTGCGCTATTGAAGACCTTGACGCCGGAACAGTGGAAGCACTACGGGATGCACGCCGAGCGCGGGCAGGAAACAATCGAGCGCCTGGTGCGCATGCATGCCGGCCACGACCTTAACCACTTAAAGCAGATCGAGCGAATCGTAAAGACGGAGAAGGGAAGCGCAAAAAAGAGGTGATAGAGCCGTAAGGAAATGCCGTTGCAAAAAAAATCGGGCACGATCTGAAAAGATCGCGCCCGTCAGGAGAGTTACGAATCTTTATTCCGGAATGGGCGCTGTTTCCGGCATTTGAAGTTTGGCTTTGGCCAATGCGCGAACCAGGTTGGCTTCAACAGCCGACTCGGATGTATTACGCACTGTAGCAAGTTCACTGACGAGCAAATACTTTGCCCGTTCCAGCATTTTCTTTTCGCGGAAGGAAAGCGGCTTGGTGCGGCTGAGAGCCACCAAACCTTTTAGCACGGCGGCGACTTCCATCAGCGATCCCGTGCGCATCCGGTCTGAATTTTCCTTGAAGCGATGTTTCCAATCGTGGTGAGAAGCGGAGCGGCCTTTCTCTAAAAACGAAATCACCGCGCCGGCTTGCGTGTTGCGAATGATGGGACGCAGGCCAACACATTCCACGTTGGTCTGCGGCACCATAACTTTCAAACCACTGGAAACGATCTTTAACATATAAAATCGTTCCGATCGTCCATTCACATATCCGAAACTGATCTGTTCGATGACACCGACCCCGTGATTTGGATATACGACTTTTTCGCCTAGCTTGAATTCCATAGCGATGGACATAGGTGAGAACGCCTCCCCGAAAAGCGTAGTTAAAGTTTAGGCACATGGGTCATAAACGTCAAGATAAATGGGTGAATTGGAAGGACGTCTCAAAAGCGAGAAATGTACTGTTTTCAGTAAGATTGGCCCCTGAATTGCCCTATACTGGTGCGGTGTTGATCCTCTCGTTGGACACTTCCTCACCGAGCGGCAGCGTGGCTATTCTGCGGGACCGTGAAATAATCGGGGTTATCGCCACCCGCGACGAAGAAAATTACTCGTCGCGCCTGTTTCGCCATCTTGAATTTCTCTTGAACGATCTGTCGCTTACGCTGGATTTGTTTGACGTTTTTGCGGTCTGCGCGGGTCCCGGCTCGTTCACTGGACTACGCGTGGGACTGACCGCGGCAAAGGGTTGGGCAGAAGTTTACAAAAAGCCGGTGGTGGGCGTGAGCGCGCTGGAAGCGGTGGCGATACAATCGCGTGGGACGACGTCGATAATGGTTCCGGTGTTAGACGCGCGCCGAGGGCAAGTCTATTTTGGATTTTACCGGCGTACTGATGAAGAGCTAGTACTCGATGGCGACGAGTTCGTGGTTAGTCCCGAAGAGTTCGGGGCTAAGCTAGAAAGCGAAGGTGGTGAATGCGCAGTGACGATCGTAACCCCAGATATGAAACTGGTCCCGGTCTTGTCGCAGCATCTTGGGCCGAGTAATGCGAGGTTCGAGCCTGCTTCGAGTGTGCTGGCGCCGTTTATCGGCAGCATCGGTTACGAACGAGCGTTGCGCGGTAAAGTGAGTGACGCGCTCACGCTGGTAGCAAACTATGTGCGCCGTACGGACGCGGAAATGCGTTGAAAGGACGGTTAAAGACGAATGATTCGCATTCTGGAAGACCGCGACGTGGATTCGATTCTTGCGATACAGAGTGAATGCCCTGAGATTGCGCAGTGGACGGCCTGGGATTACGACCGTGCCGCCAACGGGGAAATGGCCGGCTGGGTGGCGGAAGAGGAAGGGCAGATTATTGGTTTTCTGGTGGGGCGTCGCGTGGTGAGCGACCTGGAAATCCTGAATCTTGCCGTGGCGGAAAATGCCCGGCGGCGCGGAGTGGGCGCGGCGCTGCTGAATGAAGCATTGAAATGGGCGCGGGCGTTTCAGGCGACGCACGCAATTCTGGAGGTGCGAGAATCAAACCTCGCGGGCTTGCGTTTTTACGAACGTCATACGTTTAAAGTTGTGGGCCGCCGCGCGCGCTACTACACGGCCCCTATCGAGGATGCGTTGCTGCTGACCGTCGCGCTGGACGATGAACTTAGTCGCGAATCTGGCGCGAAAACATGAGGTGAGATGTATCTGGAAGAAGCCAGTTTGAAGCTTTTGAAGAATTCGCTGGCAGAACTCGACAGCGGATTCGAAAATTTGCCGGCGTTTACAAACAATTGCGCGCAAGATCCGCGGCTCGCCGAGGTGATGAGCGAAGTCGCCAGCAAGCTGCGGGATAATTACCCGTATTTTCATCCATTGTACGCCGGGCAAATGCTGAAGCCCCCGCACCCAATTGCGCGCGCTGCGTACGCGCTAGCGATGTGGATCAATCCCAATAACCACGCTCTCGATGGCGGGCGCGCCAGTTCAGCGATGGAAAAAGAAGCGGTGGCGCAAATCGCGGAGATGTTCGGTTGGAAGGAACATCTGGGGCACCTGTGCGGCGGCGGAACGATGGCGAACCTAGAAGCGCTGTGGGTGGCGGGCCAACTTCGTCCTGGGAAAAAAATTGCAGCTTCCGATCAAGCGCATTATACGCACCGCCGAATTTCCGGGGTTTTGCAATTGCCATTTGCCGAGGTGCCTGCGGACAACCGCGGCCGCATGGACACAGAAGCTCTGGAAAAATTGCTGGAGGCCGGCGAGGTGGGCTGCGTCGTCGCCACGCTGGGAACCACGGGAACGGGTGCAGTGGATCCGTTGGCGGAAATTCTGCGACTGCGAGAGCGTTATGGTATTCGGGTGCACGTGGATTCGGCGTATGGCGGATATTTTGCGCTGGCTTCAAATACTTCGGCGGAAACTCGCGCGAGCTTCGATCTGATAGGGCGCGCAGATTCGATTGTGATTGACCCGCACAAGCACGGCTTGCAGCCCTACGGCTGCGGGTGCGTGCTATTTCGCGATCCCGGCGTGGGAGTCATCTACAAGCATGAGTCGCCGTATACGTACTTCACTTCTTCCGACCTGCACCTGGGCGAGATTAGTTTGGAATGTTCCAGGCCAGGGGCGTCTGCCGTGGCGTTGTGGGCTACGCAACGCTTACTGCCACTGGCGCGCGGCGGAGAATTCGCGGGCATGCTGGAGAGTTCGCGAGATGCGGCGATCCAGTTTTCCGAGCGGCTGGCAACTGACGATCGATGGATTGTGCCTTTCGCGCCGGAGCTCGACATCGTGGTGTGGGCATCGCGGAGCTCATCGGCGAGCCGCATTTCGGAGATGTCACAAGGCATATTCGATGCCGCGGCCAAAGAAAACCTGCATCTCGCGTTAATTCGTTTGTCGGCGCGGTTTTTCGCGTCGCAGAAAAATGCTATCGAATTCGACGGGGACACGATTCTATGTTTGCGATCGGTACTGATGAAGCCCGAACACCGGGACTGGCTTGACCGCATCTGTGCGATTTTGAACCGCGTTGGCGACGAAGTCCGTGCTCGACAAGCGGCAGGGTACATTGGGCCGGGCGGTGGCAGCGCGTGATTTTGGTAAAAAATATCGCAAGACGCCGAGCACACAGACAGGCTGCGATTCGCGTGAACGATGGGGCGGAAAAGGCCGCCGGAGCGAGCAATGCGCTGTTCGGCTTCGGGTCAACTGAAAAAACTGAGTAGGGTATCTTGCCTATTGGCTTCCACAGCCGCAGTGTGATAATTGTTAACCTTATGTGAACGACGCTCCAACCAGGAGGGAATGGATGCCGATTACGACGCACGATATCCGACGGTCCCTGATGGAATCCGATCAAGAGTTTCGCCACCTCTACGAAGAATACTCCCGCTGTGAATCCCAGCTACAAGAACTCGTCAGACAATCTTATTGGAACGTGGAAGACCTGGAGATGGAAGTCTCGCTCAAGAAAATGAAGCTGCATCTGAAAGATATGATGGAGCTGATGGTGGCGAGCCGCCGCCATCACGAGCACGAGCGGGCGCAGCAGCAGGAACAGATACACCTCTAGGCCGCGTTCGGGACCTCGGAGTTCTGTCGTACAATAATTGAGCACTGGAAGTTTATCTTGTGGCCGCCGTTACCAGCCGCCGGGCTGGAAGTGCGGGCGAATTTTGTGCTAAGGATCGCAATCCATTCATGATCAAGGACGCTTATCGTTTCGCGCTGCCGCCGCTGATTCTCGGCGCGCTGTGTTTTATTCCGGGCTGGAAGTGGGCTGGCTGCATTTTGATTTTTCTTGGCCTTTTCGTTTTCTATTTTTTCCGCGATCCGCAGCGCACCGTTCCGACCGATCCGGGTATTGTGGTTTCTCCGGCGGACGGGCACGTGATCGAAATCGTGGATGAGTCATTCGACTCGCGCCTGGGGCGCCGCATCACTATCTTTCTCTCCATCTGGGACGTACACGTGCAGCGGGCACCGGTAGCGGGGCGCGTCACCAGCGTCGTCTATCAGTCTGGCCGCTTCTACGCGGCGATGCGCAAAGCCGCCTCGCGCGAAAATGAGCAGAACATTATTTCGATTCTTGCGCCGGGCGGCACGTTGGTGTTCAAACAAATCGCCGGAGCGATTGCGCGCCGCGTGATATGCTGGAAACACGAGGGCGAAGAAGTTTCGCTCGGTGAACGCGTGGGCCTGATTCGCTTCGGTTCTCGCGTGGATGTTTGGCTGCCGCTGGTATCGCAAGTCGTCGTGAAGCGTGGGCAAAAAGTAAAAGGCGGCGAGAGCATACTAGCGAAATGGAATTCAACGGCATAGACCCCATCGGGCAAGAAGAAGCTCCCCGTCGTCCGTTCCGCAACAACCGCCTTCGCCGTGGTGTTTATCTCTTGCCGAGCGCGTTCACCGTAGCGAATATGCTGTGCGGTTATTATGCGATTTTGGCAACGCTCGACGGAAAAATAAGTGATTTCGATAATGCCGCGGTCGCCATCGGTCTGGCCTGGGCGTTCGATTCGCTGGATGGCCGAATCGCGCGGGCGATGAAAATGGAAAGCGAGTTCGGCAAGGAATTCGATTCGCTGGCGGACATCGTCAGTTTCGGCATCGCGCCCGCATTTCTGGCCTACGGGTGGGGAATTCGCGCGATGGCCGCGGCTAACTCTCCCGAAGCGCTGCACTTGACGCAGCTTGGCTGGCTGATCGGCTTCATATACCTGGCTTGCTGCGCCTGGCGGCTGGCACGTTTCAATATTCAAGGCATGGCACCGGGCGCCGGCAACAAGTATTTCGCCGGCATGCCTACGCCAGCCGCGGCGGGAATGATCGCAGCGACCGTTCATTTCTCGCACGGGCATCCGCTGGAGGACGTCCGGGTTTCCGTATTCTGGCTTGCATTGGTGGTGTTGCTCGGCGTGTTCATGTCCAGCACGATTCGCTATTTCAGCTTCAAAGATATTCCATTGACGCGACGACAGCCGTCGCTTGCGGTGGTATTGCTGGCGCTGCTGGTTGGCGCGGTTGTTTATTTTTCGCATCAAACTCTTCTGGCTATAGCGCTGGTTTATACTTTCCATGGCCCGGTTATGCAGCTGGTGCGCACAGTGCGGCACCGGCTGGCATCGCGTGCCGCCTAGATCATGCCTCTGGGGCAAGACAAATCCAATCGCGTTGCCATCGTTGGCGCATCGTCGCTGCGTGGCAGGGAACTGAAAACCGTTCTGGAAGAACGTAATTTCCCAGCGGGCGAACTGGTATTGCTCGATGAGCCGGTGCTGGCGGGCACGCTGACAGAGGCGGCAGGCGAGCCAACTTTTATTCGGGCACTGACGGAAGAGAGTTTTGAAGGCGCAGCTTTTGCGTTCTTCACCGGTTCCCAACGCGACGTGGAACAGCACTGGCAAGCTGCGAGAGCTTCCGGCGCGACCGTGATCGATCTTACGGGCGCTTTGGCAGCGAGCGGCAAGTCGACTTCCTGGATTCCAGGTCTTTCCACTGTGCTGCTGCCGCGCCCTGGCGCACACGCTGGTGAAGCCGCTGCGGCCGGTCCCGCCGGGAATAGTGAAAAGCAATCCATCGCATATTCGTCGCCTGGCTCCGGCGTGATCGTTGCTTGCGCTGTTGCTGCCGCATTGTCGAAATTCTCGCCTTTGCGTACAGCACTGCTGTTGTTTCCGCCGGTTTCCGAACGCGACCAGGCCGGTGTGGATGAACTGGAAGCGCAAACCACCGCTTTACTCTCGTTTCGTCCGCTGGCGCAAAACGTCTTCGACGCACAAGTAGCCTTCAATTTGCTGGCGGGCTATGGCGAAGAGTGCAAACCGAGTCTGGCAGAATTGCGAAGGGGAATCGCGCGGGATGCGGCGGAGTATCTGGCTGGGCGCGCGGAAGCGCCAGCAATCCAATTGGTGCAGGCGCCGATTTTTTACGGATACGCCTTCGCGGCATACACGGAATTCGCGTCGCCGCAATCCGCGGAACAGCTCGGTCTTGGGTTTTCGTCGGTCGGGATGAAAGTCGCTGGTCCGGCAGAGCCACCACCGACCAACGCGACTGTGGCTACCGAAAACGAAATACATCTCGCGCGAATCGAAGCCGACCCCAATGTTGCGAATGGTGTTTGGATATGGGGTATGGCCGATAACCTGAGGCTTGCAGCCGTGAATGCCGTGCGCATCGCGGAGGAGTTAGTTGCGAAACCCCCCGTCCAGTAAGAGGTTTGCGGCCTTCGTGGCTTTAACCGCGGCGTTGATTCTGGCGGATTGTGGTTATCATGTGGCTGGCCGCGCTGCGAATTTGCCGTCGGATTGGAAGACGATCGCGGTTCCGGCGTTCAAGAACGATACGACGCGATACCGCATCGAGCAGCGTTTTACGGCAGCTGTGATCCGGCAGTTCCTGGAGCGCACAAAATATCACATCGTGCAGGATCCGAAGGCCGCGGATGCCGTGCTGCACGGCGAGGTGCTGTCCATTGAAACCGATCCGGTGTTGTTTAACGCGACGACTGGCGAGGTGACGACCATGCTGGTGGCAGTGCATACCAAGGTAGAGCTGGTGGACAATCAATCCCAAAAGACGGTGTACCAGAACAACGATATGGTTTTTCGCGATGAATACCAAATATCGTCGGACGTGCAGAGCTTTTTCGAAGAGCAAGATCCAGCGCTGGAACGAATGTCGCGGGATTTCGCGTCGCAACTGGTTTCCAACGTCACGGAGAATTTCTGATGGCTGAGCTTTCGCCGGAGAGATTAATCGAGCGCCTGGCAAAAGGAAAGACAGTGGGCGCGATCGTTCTGGAGGGCACGGATCCGTATCTGCGTGAAATGTGCAGAAACAAGATTATCGATGCTTATGTGCCGGAGCCGATGCGCGACTGGGCGCTGGGACGCACATCGCTACGCGGGGGCGATTGGAGCGAATTATTTCAACGAGCCGAAACCATGCCGATGCTTGCGCCGTGCCAGGTGATCCTGGTGGATGGGGCTGAAACGATACAATCGCGAATTAAAGATGGCGACGACTCCGACGAGGAAGACGACAGTGAAGATCCGCGCAAGGACACCCTGAAAGATTTTGCGGAATATCTGAAGAGTCCGCCGCCTTTTACCGTGCTGGTATTTGAAGTACCCAAGCTCGATCACCGCCAGCGTCTTTACAAAATACTGGCTGAGAATGCGGTGATCGTCGAACTGACGCTAGGCAGCGAATCCGCGGCATCGCTGGCCGTGCAGATGGCCAAGGAACTGGGCGCGGAAATCGAGCGGCCTGCCGCCAACCTGCTTGCGGAAATCGTGAACAGTGAGCCTGCGAGGATTCGCATCGAGATTCAGAAGCTGGCGTCCTACGTACAGGGCCGGGGCCAGATTACGTCGGCGGACGTGGAAGAACTGGTGCCGAACGGGCGCAAGAACACGGTTTGGCAGCTGGCTGACATGCTGGCTACCCGGCGCCGCGCCGACGCTCTGGCGTTTCTTGAGAATCTTTTGCGCGAAGGCGAAGAACCGATTGCCCTGGTGGGTGTGCTGGCCTGGATGTATCGCAAGCTGATTGAGGCGCGCGACCTGCCGGCAGGAATGAATGGTTTTCAAGCGGCGCGGCCTTTGGGGATGCGGCCGGACGCCGCGGAAGCCACGTTGCGCAATGCTCACCGTATGGCCAAGAAAGATTTGCTTGCGGGGTTGTGCGCTCTAGCCGAGGCTGACAGCGAGCTGAAATCCTCGAACCCTAATCCTCGGGCGCTGATGGAATTCCTGCTCGCGAAGCTTACCGGTTCTGCCGCCTCAGTTTCTTCCGCAGCTTGATTGCTCAGTGGATAGGTTCCGACGGAACCTAATTTTTCGAGCCTCAACCGGGTTTGAATGCCGGCACAATCTCACTGGGTTTGAATAGCGGCGTTGGTTTTACACCCGAGGCGCGAGCAGCAGCACTTGCTATTTCCTCAAGGTCGCTCTTGGCGAATCCGATCGAAGTCAGCTGAATCTTGCCATCCGGAGAAATCAAAAAAATCGTGGGTACGTTGGTGAGGCCGTATTGATTCGAAACCGGGTAACCCTGTGAGTCGATCAGAACAGGGAATTCGACATCGAATTCCTTGAAGAACTCGCGCGTATCCGCTGCGTCATTCTGCGAAATTCCCCACAGAGTAAATTTCTCGCCGCCGTAGGTTTCGTGCAGCCTTTCGAGAAACGGAGCGGTGAACTGGCAGGTGGGACAGTTCACTTTGAAGAATGCGGCAACTACCGGACCTTTTTGCAGGGCATCGGCCAGGTTTAGGGTTTCTCCACTCACGGATTTCAGTGTGATTGCCGGGGCTTTGGCTCCGGCAGGAAGCGCTGCCATTTTCTTTCCTCCGAGGATTTCGCGAATTTGCCGTTTCGGACTCATAGACCTACTTTAGCCTATTTGTTCGATGCGGCGCGGCGCGCGAGGAACCATGCCGCGGATAAAACAATCAGAGAGATCCTTCGGGCCGGCGGAGACGACGGTCAGGATGAGAAGAGGCGAAGTCGACGGCAAGGTGAACGGCGGAGAGGGTGGTCAGCCGTAACTGCGACTGCAACCGCAACCGCAACTGCAGGATTCGGGTGCAACTGCAACGGAACTTACGGTGGAGACCGAAATATTAATGAATATTGCGGGTTTTCTTGCCGACGTAGTCCATTAAGAGATACTGACCGAGCGTATAGGGCGTGGTGAAGTAGGCTTTGCCGCGGCAGAGTTCCGTGATCTTCTGAACAAAGTGCACCAGGCTGTAATCGCTGGAGAGCATGAATGTATTGATGAGGATGCCTGCGCGCTTGCACTTGGCCACTTCTTCCATGGTTTGGGTTACAACCAGCGGATCGAGGCCGAAGGCATTTTTGTAGATGCGGCCATCTTCGAGCGTCAACGCGGAAGGCTTGCCGTCGGTAATCATGATGATCTGGCGCATGTCTTTCTTCTGGCGGGAGAGAATGCGTTGTGCGAGGCGAAGACCCTCGCGCGTATTGGTGTAATAAGGTCCGACCTGTACCCGCGCGAGCTTGCCCAGCGGAATTTCTTCCGCGCTATCGTGAAACAGGACGCAGTGCAAGGAATCGCCGGGATACTGGGTGCGAATCAGGTGGGAAAGCGCGAGGGCCACGCGTTTTGCAGGGGTGAAGCGGTCCTCGCCGTACAGAATCATGCTGTGGCTGCAATCGAGCAGCAGCACGGTGGCGCATGAACTCTGGTATTCGCACTGGTGCACCATCAAGTCGGGGTAGTCGATCTCAATGGGAACCTGCGTGCCGTTGCGCTGCACGGCATTGAAAAGAGTCGCGCTGATGTCCATATTCAGCGTGTCGCCAAATTCGTAGTGCTTTGAAGTTCCGCCGGATTCGACCCCGGTAGCAAGGTCGCGAGTGTCGTGGCGCCCGAAGCTGCTTTTGCCCAGCGAGGCGAGCAGATCCTTGAGAGTTTTGAATCCCAGAAAGTCCAGCGCTTTGTCGGTGATCTCGAATCGCGCTTCCACATTAGGCTGAGCTTCGCCGACTTGCCCGCCTGGAGTTTGCGAGGGAGGCGGGGTGATCTGCGCGGGCTGGTCCGGCCGCGAAATGAATCCTTCCTGTTCCATGCGCTGGATGATCTGGTCGACGACGTCGCGTAATTCCTGGTTCTGGGCGATGTCTGGATTATTGAGCAGTTGCTCCATCATCTGGGGGGATACCAACTCGCCTTCCTGCAAGGCGCGCAGGATAGCCTCGCGAAGTTCGTCCATCATCTGCTCGCGGGAGCGCTCTGGATCCATTTCGTAGATCCCATACTGCGATTGAAAACCGCTTTGCAGCAGGAAATCCGAAAGACGGCTCATCAATTCCTGGAGATCGATATCGTCAGCGGCGTTTGGGGCGTATTTTGAGTAGCGTGTGTATTTCATGGAGTTCGGGCAAAGCGCTGTTCGAAAGTCTTAATTGAACTGCCGTCGCGGCATCCGGCCGCCGCCCGAAGGTTCGCGAGGCTCGCGCGGCTCTTGAGTCTTACGCCCGTCCGCAAAATATCCGCGTTCCTCGCTGCGGCTGATGCGCTTGTGGGCCCACAGGCCTTCGAGAATGAATTCCGCGGCGCTGACTACCATCCCCGCGTCGTCCTTCTGGTTCACGTCCAGCACGCTCAAATTATCGAAGAGTCCCTGAATCTTCTTCAGCTCGGCCATTACTTCGGAACTGGAGGCGTGCGCGGGGACTTTCAATTCGCCGCCGAGTTCGAACCACTGAATCACCGGCTGCATATTCGCGCCGGTAAAATACTGGGTATAGGTCTTGCCGATGGCCGCGCGAATCAGCTCGCGAGCGATGTTGTCTGCGCCGCGCAGTTCGCCTTCGTATTCCAATTCGAATTTTCCAGTCATGGAGGGAATCGCGGCGTAGATATCGGCGACACGCGCTACTACCGCGGCATCGCGGCTGCGTACCGCACGCTGTTCCGCGCTGCTCAGCACGTTTTCAAGCGTGCTGATCGGCAGGCGCTGGCTGACGCCAGAACGGCGGTCGACGCGCTTGTCCTCGCGAGCCTGGAATGCGATCTCTTCCACCACTTCGCGAATGTACTGAGGCATCTCAACACGTTTGGTGCTTTCGCGCTTGGTCCAGGATTCCTGAGCGGTGATGGACATGCCTTCAACCACGGTGGCCGGGTAGTGGGTGCGAATTTCCGAACCGATGCGGTCTTTCAGCGGCGTGATGATCTTTCCGCGCGCGGTGTAGTCTTCGGGGTTGGCAGTGAACACGAGCAAAACATCGAGGGCGAGGCGCACCGGATAGCCCTTAATTTGCACGTCGCCTTCCTGCATGATATTGAAAAGGCCGACCTGAATTTTTCCGGCCAGGTCCGGCAATTCGTTTATGGCGAAAATTCCGCGATTGGCGCGGGGCAGGAGACCGTAGTGAATGGTCAGCTCGTCGGAAAGATTTCTGCCGCTGCGAGCGGCTTTAATGGGATCGACGTCACCAATCATGTCGGCGATGGTAACGTCCGGAGTAGCCAATTTTTCGACGTAGCGCTGGTCACGCGAGAGCCAAACGACCGGTGTGGCGTCGCCCTCCGACGCAATGCGCTCGCGGCACGATCGGCACAGCGGCGCGTAAGGGTTATCGTGAATTTCGCAGGCCTCGACGACGGGGATGCGCGGGTCCATAAATTCGACCAGGCCGCGCAAAATTCGCGATTTCGCCTGCCCGCGGAGTCCGAGCAAAATGAAATGGTGGCGCGACAGGATGGCGTTAGTAATTTGCGGCAGCACTGTATCGTCGTAACCGTGCACGCCAGCGAAGAGCGCGTCTCCCTTCTCCATTTTGCACAGCAGATTTTCACGCAGCTCTTGCCGCACACTTCTGTGCGCGGTTCTTTCTTCCGACCACTGGCTGCGGCGGAGTTCGCCTAGAGTTTTTGGCAATGAAGTCATGAGGGCCTCAGGTAGTGAGATGCGACGCGTTTTGAAAACGTTTCAGAGACCATTATAGAGGAAGGCGGGCAGCGGCGATACTTTCGTTTGGATGGATTCGATTCATTAATTCAAACGATGGCCAGTACCTGCGGCGGTAGAGCGCGCACGCTGCTGATTTCCCAAGCGCGGAAGAAGCTGATTCATCCAATCGATCAGAAAATCCTGGCGGTTCAGCTCATCGCGAATTTCGAGAAGTTTCTGTTTTTCTTCGAGATCGAGCGGAAGGCGGGCGGCGAGCTGGTAGGAAAGCGGCCATTGCGGGCGTGTGCCGGTAGTGACCCAAATCTGACCGTAAATCAGGGAATGGCACTCTTGAAAGAGCGCGAAAAGCCCGTCGGTTTCGCGACAATCGATGGATTCGTGGCGCGGTGTGGGCACATCGGAAAGATATTCGACCACGACCTCGTGATATTCCTTCTCTTGCAGCAGCTTCAAGGCGCGAAATGCGGTGCGCCCCTGGGTAAGAATATCCATGCGGCCGTCGGGATAATCCTTAATCTTCTGGGTGATGGCCGCAGTGCAGCCCACCGTGGCGACACCGTTATTGCCCGCCTGGATGATTCCAAACTCGCGGTTTTCGTTGAAGCACCCGGAAATCATGAGTTTGTAGCGTTGCTCAAAAATGTGTAATGGGAGAGTGGCACCGGGAAGCAGCACAACGTCGAGCGGGAACAACGGAATACGTTTGGTTCTCATATCGGTTACCCACGTGGAATAAGGAATTGTTGAGCCGAAGCCTATTGCATCAAAGTCAAAGCAGCCTGCATTTCATCGCGGGCATGCATGTCACCCGCTTGTTGGGCGACCAGAATACCGTCGGAGAGTAACTTGCGCGCCTGCTGGAGATTGCCGATGCGTGACAGGTGTTGGCCAAATTGAAAGTAGCCGGCGACGTAACCAGGGTTTGAGTCCAGCAATTTTTGGAAGTGTTCGGTGGCGGCGTCGTTGTCGCCGATCTTGGTGCATTCGAGCGCCAAGCCGTAGCGTGCGAAGGCATCAGAGGGTTTTTCGGCGACAAATTGCTCAAGAACTTCACGGCGCGACTTCTGTGTTTGGGTCATTGGCCTGAAGCGCGTATTATAGCGAGCTTAAGGACCCACGCCAAGCGCGCAGGATGTCTGGGGAGTCCGCGATTGCACGCACAAATTGGCGGCTTGAGAAAATGGCAAAGAAGAAAAGCGTAACCGCGAAAGAATCAGCGAAGGCAGTTCCCAGTGTTAAGGCTGGAACCAGCTTGCCGGGCAAGCCGGTGCGGGCCTCGGTTTCCGAAATCGTGGAAATTGTGCTGCCGAACGATGCCAACTTGCTTGGCAATATGCTGGGCGGGCGCGTGATGCATTTAATTGATATTGCAGGGGCGCTGGCGGCCAACCGCCATTCGAATAGCCACGTGGTGACTGCGTCCGTGGACTATTTGGATTTTCGGTTTCCGATTCGAGTGGGCGAATGGATCGTGCTCAAGTCGAGCGTGAATCGGGTGTTCAATACGTCGATGGAAGTGGGGGTAAAGGTCTTCGCCGAGAATATCCTTACTGGCGAGCGGCGGCATACCAGCACAGCGTACGTCACGTTTGTGGCGCTGGATGCGAACCACCAGCCGCATCCAGTGCCGCCGCTGATTTTGGAGACTGAGGACGAAAAACGACGCTACCGCGAGGCCGGGGAACGCCGCCGGGTAAGATTGAATATGCGGCATAAGCGCCCGCTTTCAGACACCTAGGGCACTTCTGGGGTGCGAGTACATCCCGTCACGCCGGCGGTTGTGCAGAGGCGGCGAGCCAGGCGATTCAACTGGCGGCCAAATAAGTTCCGACCGCTTCCGCTGTGTGAATTCCGTTCTGCACACATTTCCCTATGGCCGGTCCTTCCAGATAATTTCCCGCGAAGAACAGTCCGGCAATATTGCGCTCCGCGTCGCGAATCGCTTCCACGATATGCCCGTGACCGAGATTGTATTGGGGCAACGCGCGCGCGTGTTTCCAGACGGCAGTTTCGATGGGGGGGCCGGTGATTCCAAGAATGCGGGAGTTTTCTTCATGCACGATGCGCGCGATTTCCGCTTCTGGATGATTGACGATTTCCGGGTCGGTGGCACCGCCGATAAAACTGGTAATGGTCACGGTTCCGGCAGGCGCACGCGCCGGAAAAAGCGAGGAATTCCAAACCGTACCGAGAGTTCTGACTTTTTCGCGACGCGGAACCAGAAACCCAAATCCATCGAGCGGATCGCCAATCTGCCGGCGGTAATAGTTAGCCGCGACGACAGCTACCGGAGCGTACGCTATCCCGTTGAGAGTGTGCGCGAGCTTTGACGAAAACGCGGCGAGCAGAGAGGCCGCCATGTATGCAGGAGTGGCCAGGACCACTGCATCTGCACAAACAACCTCGTTTTTACCTTGAGAAGTCACGCTGATTTCCCAGGGCGCATTAGCGCCGGCGCCGCCGGGATTTTCAGCTCGACGAATCTTCGTGGCAACTGCATTGTGCCGCAACCCGTGGCCCAGGGCCGCAGCCATCGCACGCGGCAAAGTGGACATGCCATTCCTGAAGGAGCAGAGCGGCGGGGGGCCGCTGCGCTTGTCCTTTGGGGGACGCGACTTCATCGCGCCGCGCAGTACGCTGCCGTATTCGCGCTCCCATTCGTCGAGCGAAGGAAATGCGGCTTTGAGGCTCAATTGTTCCGGGTCGCCGGCATACACGCCGGAAACAAAGGGCGCGACGAGATATTCAAGAATTTCATTTCCGAATTTGCGGCGTACAAAATTCCCAACGGATTCTTCTTCGCCGGGAGGCTTCGATTTTTTGAAAGCTTCCGACGCAATTTTCCAGCGCGATCCAGGGCCCAGCAGGGAAGAGGTGAGCAGCGCCTGCGGGGACATGGGGATCTTGCGCAAATGCCCATGGAGCAGAACGTAGCGGGGCGCGCGAGGATCCGATTTCTGCAGTTGGTCTTCAATTTTGAGTTCGCGGATTAACGCCAGAAGTTCGTCCGTGCCTTGGAAACTTTGCGGTCCTGCCTCCAGCAACAATCCGTTTTTTTCCACGCTTTGGAGCAGGCCGCCTGGACGATCGGAGGATTCAAAGAGGGTGAGGTCGAGGCCCAATTGCCGCAGACGATAGGCGCAGGCCAATCCGGAAATCCCGGCGCCGATCACGGCCACGCGTGTTGGATTGGTCATGGAGAGAGGTCAGAGCGTCTTGGAGAATAGCGGACGCTGGTCCATCTGCTGCTGATGCAGGTAGCGATCGAAGGTCATCGCCACATTGCGAATAAATATCCGTCCGAGCGGGGTGACGCGAATTGCGTCGCGGTCGAGGATCACCAGGCCTTCGTCGCGTGCGTCTTCCAGACGCTGCAGTTCCGGGGCGAAGTACTGGTCGAATGAAATTGAAAATTCCCGTTCGACTTCCGCTTTCGGAATGACCGTGTGGCAGAGCAGGCGTCCGATAACGGCGCGTCGAAGCACGTCATCGGCGGAAAGCCGGTACCCGCGCACGGTAGCGATGCCGCGTTTTCCAACGGTGGCTTGATAGGCCGGAACCTCTTTGAGGTTTTGGGCGTAGGCTTCGCCGATCGAGCTGATAGCGCTGACGCCCATGCCGTAAAGGTCCGCGCCTGCTTTGGTGGTGTAACCCTGGAAATTTCTGTGCAGCGTGCGGTTTTGTTGCGCCACCGCGAGTTCGTCGCTTGGCCGAGCAAAATGGTCCATGCCAATGTAGAGGTAGCCGGCGTCCAGAAATCGTTCGAGGCCGGCACGGAAAATCCGGAATTTTTCCATTCCCTCGGGTAGATGGGAGGCAAACGACCCCTGTTGTTTCTTGAGCCAGGGCACGTGCGCGTAACTGAACATGGCGACGCGGTCCGGCACCAGAGTAAGCGTGCGATCGATGGTATCTCTGAAGCTTTCGGCGGTTTGGAATGGGAGGCCGTAGATGAGATCGACGTTCAGGCTTTCAAATCCGAGCTCGCGTCCAGCCACGATCAGATCGCGTGTGAGTTCATAAGGCTGCACGCGATGAATCGTTTCCTGCACTTTGGCCTGAAAATCCTGAATGCCCATGCTCAGCCGGTTGAATCCAAGCCGGCGCAGACTTTCCAGGTGCGCTCGATTTGTGACCCGCGGGTCGATCTCGATTCCAATCTCCGCGTCCGGCGAGAATGAAAAACGCTCGCGGGTATAGCCGAAGAGATCTTCCATCTGCCCGGGCGACAGATACGTTGGTGTACCGCCGCCCCAGTGGAATTGTATGACCTGACGTTTCCGCGAAACGTGGCGTGACACGTGATCAATTTCGCGCTTCAGTGCCTCCAGGTAGGGAATCGCTACTTTTTTATCTTTTTGAATCGAGACATTGCAGGCGCAGAACAGACACAGGCTCTCGCAGAACGGTATGTGCATATACAAGGAAAGTGGCGTCGCCTGATCCTCGGCGCGGGCGTAAAAAGTCTCCAAATCATCGGGGCCGAAATCATCCTTCCAAACCGGTGCGGTTGGATAGCTGGTGTAGCGCGGCCCAGGCCGATTGTATTTCTCGAGCGTGGCGTCGGATAGCTGGCCGATTTCGAATTTGTCAGCAGGTTTGGTTATTGCGTCCGACATCGTTCATCCGTTTATCCGATTTGAGCTGCCACGCTTCCGTCTGACGTAATCGAAGAGCGATCCTTGGCTACGCGCATGCCTTACGTCAGGGCGGGCAGGATGACGAATTAAAAGCACCGGCGAAGATTTTAGGCCCTTTCAGCAGCCAGTATCCGCGCCGCCTGGCCCGCTTCCACAAAGGCTTTTGCGTTCGCCACGGGAGTCTTCGGCAAAATACCATGTCCCAGATTCAGGATGTGCCCGAGTCCTCCGGTTTTTTCCACCGCAGCCTGCGCAGCTTGGCGAACGCCAGCCTCGTCGCCAAGCAATATTGCAGGGTCGACGTTCCCCTGAAGCGCCACCTTGCGGCCAAGCGTGCGGCGAGCGCTGGACAAATCGGTATTCCAATCCACACTGAGGACATCCGCGCCCGATTGTGCCAGACTTTCCAGCAAACGACCGGAACCCTTGGCGAACAGAATTTTCGGCACCTCGGGATGGCCAAGTAACTCGTAAACCAGCTTCGTCGCAGGCAACTCGAATGCATGATACTCCGCCGAACTCAACTCGCCTGCCCAGGTATCGAACAGCTGGATGACGGAAGCGCCAGCCGCGATTTGCGATCGCAAATAATTGGCCGTGGCGCGCGCAATACGATGCAAAAGCTCGCGTACAATTTCAGGCTCGTTGTGCAGCATCCGCTTGGCCAGCGAAATATCGCCGCGGGTTTGACCTTCGATCATGTAACAAGCCAGAGTCCAAGGCGCCGCGGCAAAGCCGATGATCGGCACGTCAGGGCCTGCTGCCTTGCCGATGGCGCGGATCGCGTCACCGACAAACCCGGTTTCGCGCTCCGGATCAAAATCATGCAAGCGCCGCACAGCCGCCAAGTCGCGAATCGGGTTGGAGAGCACAGGACCGGAATCCGGCACATCCAGTGCCAGGCCCATCGCTTCGGCGACAATTAAAATGTCGGAAAAGACGATAATCGCATCCACGCCCAAAACGCGAAAAGGCTGAAGTGAAACCTCGGCAGCCACCTCCGGCGTCTTGCAAATCTGCAAAAAGGTATGATTTTTGCGGACCGCTTGATATTCAGGCAGGTATCGCCCGGCCTGGCGCATGATCCAGACCGGAACGCGCTCCACCGGTTCAAAGCGGCAAGCACGCAGGAAGAGGTCCTTTCGGTTCGCATCAGAATTCATAGGTTCTGTGTCATGATAACAGAAGGCATTTAGAGCCGTATACTTACGCGTTTTGCGGTTGGCGGCCCCATCGCAGAACATCCAGCCAGATTGGGCGTTATGAGCGTTATAATCAGCAGGCTACCCGGGAGTTTTCGCTTTTCATGACACATTTTTTAGGCGATTTGAGCCTGGCACTGTATGTGGCGAGCTTTATCTGCTACGCCCGTATCCTGTACGTTCCTAATCTATGGGTGGGCCGACTGGCATCGGTCCTTCTGGCTGGGGGAATACTCGCGCAGTATTGGGCGTTGTACGAAAGGTCTCTGTCGCTGCATACGGTTCCCTACGATGATCTGTATGGCTCGATGTCGCTGTTTGCGTGGCTGCTGGGCATTACCTACCTGGGGTTGGAACTGTTTCACCGCGAACGGGCAGTCGGCGCGTTCGTAACTTTGCTCCTAGTCTGCTGGATTGGTCTGCTTGGCCTGTTGACACCGCGCTCTCTGGCCGCTCCGACCGTGCCGCGTGGAGCGCTGTTTGCGTTTCACGTTACGCTGAATACTTGGGCATACGCGGCGTTCGCGCTTTCTTTCATCCTGAGCGTGATCTACCTGGCACAGGACCAAGTATTGCGGTCGCGGCGCCTCGGCGTTCCGTTCTGGCGGTTTCCGGCGTTGGACGTGCTGGATCGAATGGCCCGCAGCAGCGTGTATGTGGGTTTGGTGGCGCTAGCCCTCGGCGTTTCGATGGGATTCACCTGGGAGCATCGGTTGCGCGGGACGTATTCGTGGGGCGACCCCAAAGTGATTATCACAATGGCTATCGTCGGGGTGTACGTGGCGTATCTCCTGCTTTCGCGTAGCGCGAATTGGCGCGGGGCTCGCGCGGCCATGCTTTGCGCATTTAATTTTGTGATGGTTCTATTCAGCTACACATTCGTAAACCTGTATCTCACGCGGTTTCATCGCTATCTCTGATGCCGACAACGACTGCCAATTCAAATCGCAGCAACACGGTGCGCATTCGTGTAGCTCTGATCGGCTGCAATCACCGCACTGCGCCGGTAGAGTTGCGCGAACGGATTGCGTTTAGTTCGCAGCAGGCTTTGCAGGCTGCCGATGAATTGCGCAACCTGGGAATACTGGAAGAAGCTGTGGTGGTTTCCACCTGCAATCGAAGCGAACTGTACGGCGTGCCTGGAGATCTGTCGCCCTCGTCGGGCGCTGAGGCCATGGAAGATTATTTCACTTCCTTCCACCGGATACCGCGCGGCGATTTGGAGGGCCGCTTCTACCGGTGGTCTGGGCCAGACGCTGTGCGTCATTTGTTCCGCGTTGCAGCGGGGCTCGATTCCATGCTGCTGGGCGAAGCCGAAATTCTGGGGCAATTGCGGACGGCATACAATCAGGCGCTGGATCACGGCGCGACTGGCCCTGTGCTGAACCGGATTTTTCAGGGAGCGCTGGAAGTGGGTAAGCGCGTGCGCAGCGAAACGGAAGTCGGCGCGCGGCCGATGTCCGTGGCGCTGGCTGGCGTGAAGCTGGCGGAACGCGTCTTCGGCAACCTAAAAGGACATTCGGCGCTGATATTGGGCGCCGGCGCGGTGGCTGAACAAGTAGTCGAGCACATGCGAAATCGAGGTATCGGAAATTTGCGCGTGATTAATCGCTCGTTCGATCGCGCGGCTGAACTGGCACAGCGGGTGGGCGGAGAAGCGCTGGCCTGGGAGTCGCTGGAATCGGTGTTGGGTGCGCCGGACATTCTTGTCACCTCGGCGGGCGCAACCGGGCCGGTGTTGACTCGCGAAATGTTGGAACGGGCGCTTGCCGCGCGGTCGGGGCGGCCGGTGTTTGTGGTGGATCTGGGCGTCCCGCGGAATGTGGCCGAAAGCGCCGCCGATCTTTACAATCTCTATCTTTACAATATTGACGACCTGGGCGAGATCGTCGAACAGAACAAGAAAGCGCGTGAATCGGAAATACCTCGCGCCGAAGCAATTATTGCAGAGCACATCGACAAATTCGAAGCGTGGCGCAGTGCGCTGGAAGCTGGGACGATCGTCAACGACCTGCGTGACCAGTTCCACAAGCATCGCGAACTGATCATTCGCGAAAAACTGAAAGATATGGACGATGTCTCGGCTGAGGAGCGAAATCGCATCGCGCATATCACCGAGGAATTGATCGAGCGCCTGCTCGAAGAACCGCAAGCAAAACTGAAACACGGCAGGGGAATGCGCGGCCGGCTGGCTGGACTGGAGGCCATACGGCACCTATTTGGACTGGACGAAGGGCAGAAGTGAAACCGTTGCGAATCGGGACGCGCGGCAGCACGCTGGCGCTTTGGCAGGCAAATCACTTTCGGGAGGCGCTGGAGAAGACCTGCGGAATTCCCGCGGAGATCGTGATAATTAAAACTTCGGGCGATCAATTTGCGACGGCGCCGCCCGATCAGATCGGCGTGAAAGGAATTTTCACCAAGGAACTGGAAGATGCGTTGCTCGATGGGCGCGCCGATGTGGCCGTACACAGTATGAAAGACGTGCCGACCGAAATCACGGACGCATGCAAGGTGGCTACCATTTTCAAGCGCGAAGATCCGCGCGACGCGCTGGTATCGCATCGCGGCGAAAAGCTCGCGAATTTGCCGCATGGCGCGCGAATCGGCACCAGCAGCTTGCGACGCGCCTCGCAGTTACGTTTATTTCGCGAGGATTTTAAAATCGCAGAGCTTCGAGGAAACGTCGACACACGTTTGCGCAAGGTTTCGTCCGGCGAATATGATGCGATCGTGCTGGCAAAGGCGGGCATCGATCGTTTGAATTTATCGGCGCGGATTACGGAAGTGCTGTCGCCTGACATTATCGTTCCCGCGGCTGGTCAGGGGGCATTGGGCGTAGAGTTTGTGAAGGCCCGCGAAACCGACATGAAATTTCTGGAGCAAATGGTGGACCAGGACACGGCGCATGCTGTGGGCGCGGAGCGCGCGCTGCTCGCAGAGTTGCAAGGCGGTTGCCGCTTGCCGCTCGGCGTATGGGCTCGGATCCAAAACGGCACAATGATCTTAGATGCTTGCGTGTTATCGGCTGAGGGTGACGAATCTGTCCGCCGCCGAGGGGAACGGAACTGCGCGTCAATGGCAGACGCGGAATCTCTGGGAAGAGAGGTGGCCGGCGAGCTCCTTGCAGCAGGAGCCGGTAAACTTCTACGCCTGGCTGGACGGTCCGTTGGACAATCGCGATAAAATCCCAGTTTTAGGAGCTTTGACTGGCAAGCGGATTGTAGTTACGCGAGCGCCGGATCAGGCCGCCGAATTAATTCGCGCGCTAGAATCGCGCGGCGCCACGGTGCTGGCGCTGCCTACCGTGAGTTTCGCGCCTCCCGAAGATGCCAAAGATTTTGACGCCGCACTGGCGCGTCTTGCAGAATTCGACTGGACTCTATTTACCAGCCCGAATGCGGTACGATTTTTTTGCCGGCGCTGGCGTGAATTGGGGAACGATTCCGCGACGCTGGGATCTTTGCGTGGACGCGTCGCCGCGGTTGGGACGGCGACGGCCCAGGCAGCCGAGGCGGAGGAAATGCGGGTGGATTACATCGCGCAAACTCAGACAGGCGAATCACTCGGATTCGAGCTTCGCGATTCCATGAGCGGTAAGAAGGTTCTACTGCCACGCAGCGATCGTGTCGACGATCGCCTGCCATCCGCATTGTGCGAGGCGGGCGCGCTGGTAAGCGAAGTGGTTGCATATCGCACCTTGTGCCCGCAAACGCTGGACAAACAAATTCTCACGCAGATCCGCAGCGCACAGGTGGACGCAATTGTTTTCGCCAGCGCGTCGGCATTTCAAAATACGGCCACATTCATTCCGGTCGCGGAACTCGTCGCGTTGTCAGAACGGGTACGGTTCGCCACGATCGGTCCTAGCACCACGCGCGCGTTGCAGGAAGCAGGCGTCCGAGTCGCCATCGAATCGAACGATGCGTCGTCCGCGGGCCTGGTGGACGCCATCGACAAGTATTATCAGCGGCAGACACCGACAGAGAGGCAGCCATGAGTTTTCCGGCACATCGGCCGCGCCGTTTGCGCCGCAACGAAGCATTGCGTGGCATGGTCCGTGAAACCCGGCTAAGCAGCAGCGGCCTGGTTTACCCAATGTTTGCGTGCCCGGGGAATAAGGTGCGCACGGAAATAAGTTCGATGCCTGGTATCTACCAGCAATCGGCGGATCAGATCGTGGAAGAATGCCGCGAAGTAGCCGATCTTGGAATTGCCGCGGTCATCCTATTCGGTTTGCCCGAACACAAAGATGAACTTGGTTCAGAAGCCGCCGCGGCGAGAGGCGCGGTGCAGCGTTCGATTGAAGCCATTCGCAAGGCCAAGCTGAATATTCTGGTGATTTCAGATGTTTGCCTTTGCGAATACACCAGCCACGGACACTGCGGCGTGGTCCGCGATGGCGAAGTATTGAACGATCCGAGTGTGGTGCTGCTGGCCGACGCAGCGCTTTCACACGCGCGCGCCGGCGCCGACATCGTGGCGCCATCCGACATGATGGACGGCCGCGTAGCGGCGATTCGGCGCCGCCTGGACGAAAACAGTTTCGAGGACATCGCCATCCTGGCCTATGCCGCGAAATACTGTTCGGCGTTTTATGGTCCGTTCCGAGAGGCGGCACAATCCGCGCCGCAGTTCGGGGACCGACGCAGCTATCAAATGGATCCTGGAAACGTGCGGGAAGCGTTGCGCGAAGTGGCGATGGACCTGGAAGAAGGCGCGGACATCATCATGGTTAAACCCGCGCTGCCATATCTGGATGTGGTTCATCGCGTCCGCGAGCGGTTTGACGTGCCGGTCGCCGCATACAACGTTAGCGGCGAATACTCAATGGTGAAAGCCGCGGCGCAAAACGGCTGGATTGACGAGCGGCGCGTGGTGCTGGAAATCTTAACCGGAATTCAGCGAGCAGGCGCGGAGATGATCCTGACCTACCACGCGAAAGATGCGGCGCGCTGGCTAAAAGCCTGCAATGGGGATTGAAGCGAATGGCGAGTGAGACGGTGAAGAGCGCGAGAGAAAAATCAAACCACGACACGCGCCATGAGCGTCCGCGATCCGCAGAGATTTTCGAGCGCGGAACCAAAACACTGGTAGGCGGCGTAGACAGTCCGGTCCGTGCCTTCCGCGCCGTCGGGGGATCGCCACTGGTAATCGATCACGCAGCCGGCACCCGGCTTTACGACGTCGATGGTAACGAATATCTCGATTACGTCTGCTCCTGGGGCGCACTGATTTTGGGTCACGCCCATCCGGACGTAGTTGCCGCGGTCAGCGAGCAAGCAAAGCGCGGGACGAGTTACGGCATGACCTCGCCGCTGGAAATTGAGTTAGGCGAGAAAATCACTGGCGCCATGCCGTCCGTGGAGATGGTCCGCTTCGTAAGCTCCGGCACAGAGGCGGCGATGTCGGCTGTCCGGTTAGCCCGCGCGTATACCGGGCGCGATCTGGTAATTAAATTTGAAGGCTGTTATCACGGACATTCCGACGGGTTTTTATCCGAGGCAGGATCAGGGCTCGCCACGCTAGGAATTGCTGCGTGTCCAGGTGTGCCGGATGCGTTCGCGCGACTAACGTTGAATACGCCTTACAATTATTTGAAGGGCGTGGAAGATTTATTTCGCCAATATCCCAAAAAAATTGCGGCAATCATTGTGGAGCCGGCGGCGGCGAATATGGGAGTGGTGGCACCCGCCCCCGGATTCCTGGAAGGACTGCGCGAGATTACGAGAAGGGAAGGAGCGCTGCTGATTTTTGACGAAGTAATCACGGGATTCCGCATGGCGTACGGCGGCGCGCAGCAGGTGTACAAAATCGATCCCGATCTGACGGTAATGGGCAAGATTATCGGCGGCGGCTTGCCGGTAGCGGCATACGGAGGCAAGCGCCAGATCATGGAGCGCGTCGCACCGTTGGGTCCGGTCTACCAGGCCGGCACACTCTCAGGTAATCCATTAGCCATGCGCGCTGGCCTGGCTACTCTGCTGAAGCTCGAAGTCCCCGGATTTTATGAAGGTGTGAATTCAAGAACCGAGCGCTTGTCGCAAGGCCTGCGAGGAGCGTTAAAAGAAACGGGGATTCCAGGAGTTGTAAATGTAGCCGGCTCGTTGCTGACAATTTTCTTCTGCAAAGGTCCAATCAATAATTATTCGGACGCAAGAGAGTCCGACACCGCGTTGTTCGGGAGATTCTTTCACCAAATGCTCGATCGCGGAATCTTCCTGCCTCCATCGCAATACGAAGCCCTTTTCGTCTCCGCCGCACACACCGATTCTGAGATCGAACAGACCATCGAAGCGGCACGCGGAAGCCTGAAAGTCCTGCGCGAAGCGTAGACGAAAGGTTCCGGTATCCAGAACACACTAGTCTCTATCTCAAAGCCTTGTGGCATTCGGTTTTGTCGCGAGCTGTGCGTCACAAAGTCGCGCGGTATGAGATTTGCCCGAGCACGCCAGGCGAACGTGCCGCGAAGATGTGCGTGTAGCCCACTGCGAATCAATGGCTTGGAAGTGGTAACAGCAGTACTGGAGATGGGAAAGGGTTTTCCGCTGAATACTAAGGGCGGCTGGATGATTGCCCTGTGAGCCTCTCCTTAAGTGCTGCATATCCAGCGAGCCAAATACCGGGATTCAATGGTCCCCGCCGTGCATTTCTTCCTCGCGTCAGGCAAGACAGGAGACCCCTTCTCATGGTATTTGCCGTCGCAGCGTTACTGGTACAGTTTCAGGCGTTTGCTCCGCCGGTGAGCGCGATAACTGCTACGTCAATAACACCGCTCGTCATCACAGCCGCAAGCGGTCCTGGGCAAACGAGCAACGATGAGGAATATCTGACGTCGACAACAGAATCTTCCTCGACCCGGTTGAACCTTACTTCAGTGCACTTGAACGAAGAAATCTCCAAGACGCACGTTCGCACGAGTTACACCACGGTCGCTCTGGAAACGCCGCAAAATTCACAAACCTTTTCCACGGTACGGATTTCCACAGAGCCATCCAAAGAAAATTCAATCAAGCAAGCAATGTCTCTGCCGTCACGTCGCGAATGGTTCGCACTTTCAATCGTGCAACACGGCGCAGCCGCCTTCGACGCCTACACCACACGCCAAGCTATCGGACGCGGAGATGTGGAAGACGATCCTCTGATGCGTCCTTTCGCGCATTCACCGGCAATTTATGCTGCCACCCAAGTTGGCCCGGTGATGTTCGATCTGCTCGCACGGCACATGCAGCGCAGCGAATATCCTCTGGTACGGCGAGTGTGGTGGATGCCGCAGACCATAAACGCAGGTTTATCGATTTTTGCCGGAGCGCATAACTTGAGTGTTCCTGGCAAGCGCTAAGCGGGGCACCGGCAGATAGAATTTACCTTCACTCTTTCTCTGGCGGGAAAGAGCTTCAACCAAGGGCAGCAGGCCTCTCCTCCCGCTGTCCTTTTTTTTCCCACGAAAAATTAAACCGAAACGTCCGCGCAGTCGAATTTTGCCAGCGACGAACTCTATTAGCATTTCAGTGCCAATTATGAGGTCAGACCCCACCCATCGCAGTTGGAAATTGACTTGCGCCCGCCATCCGCTGTTGGACCCATCCCACGGCGTGATGTGCCGATTCGACGGCCGCGCCAATATCCGACACTGGTCCGACCGAATCTGTATTCGCAAAAACAATTCTTTCAAGCGGACGGCTCGCCGCCGGAATCGTTTTGGTGAAACTTCCGGGAGTGGCCATAAGCATCGGATGGCCCCGGCGGTACATGTGGACTTCCACAGGGTCGGCGCTGTTGAATGCAGCCTGCAGTTTCTGAAAATCCCGCAATGCGGCCTCCGCAATTTTCTGGCAGCTCTCCACGCGCAGCAGATCCCTGCGCTGAGCCTCGGCGATAGGTGTGTAGAACGTCAAAATATTTTTTTTCTGAACGTAGCCCGGGTTTTTCTGGACCACCCAATCCGCGGGTATAAAATCTGTAAACGTATTTCCGGGGCACCACGTATCGTAGGCGCGATTGTAGAATGGCTTATCGAAAATCATATTGATGACGGTGTAAGGGCAGTAGCGCAGAGAGCGCATCGCTTCGCTCTGCGCATCCGAAAGCCCCGGAATCAAGCGCGCGGTAATGAATTTCGGCGTGGCCATGATCGCGTATTTCGCCGCAATTGTGCGCAGTTGGCCGTCGTTCATGTAGGTGATGCGCACTTCCGTCTTCTGCTGGTCCACCGCGACGATGGTTGCGTCGTCGATCATTTGTTGCGCGTGTTTGGCCTGCAACGTTTTCGCCAACTGCCGCGCAAGCTCGCCGTTGCCGCCCGGCAGCGTCACGCGCGGATCTCCATCGCCGGTCATTTCTTTCAAATCGCTTGCGACCACTAAGGCCGAAGAATCGTCGGCATTGGCTCCCCAGTTGGACAATCCGTAACCGTCCCACCACTGCTTGATTTCCGGTGGGTAGCTCTTCAAATATTTCGAAATTGGTTCGTTGTCGAGTTGCTGTGCATTTTTATCGGGGTCGAGAGCAAGTATTTCGGCGCGAAACTTCTTGAAACTCTCTCGCAGCGATTGCGGGTAGGGAAGTTCATCCAATCCGCCGCGCCAGGTATCCGGCACCCATTTGCCGGCGACGATGGACGGATCGGGTGAATTTATGGGGAGCAGGGTCAAACCGATTTCACGCGCGAGTTGTTCGCTGGCCGAGCCCCTGGTATCAAAAGCCGAGCCTGTTGCGAAAGTCTGTCCCTGGTATTCCTCGACGGTGGCGTTACCGCCCCAGTGAGATTCCTTCTCCAGCAACAAAAAATCGTGGCCGCGAAGGAAATAGGCAGCGCTGAGGCCGCTCACACCGCCTCCAACGATTGCCACGTCACAGCGTTTTGAGACCGCCGGCTGGGCGAAGGTTTTTCCGTCGCGCACTTGATGGCAGATTTCGAAATGGTCGCCATCTATTTGCGGTGTAACTCCGGTTTCAGCGCTTAGCAGCGTAAGGTCGATGGGACAACCTGCCGCTACCGAGCCTGCCACGATAAATTTCAGAAAGTCTCTTCGCGTCTCAGTCATATCCGCCTCAAATCACGCCTTCTTCCATCGGAGCGGCGAGCAAAGGTTCGGAAGATTCGCTGAAACGCTGTGCGCGCGTGCGCAGGCGATACCAGATCAAAATCGTGCCGATGGAAAACAGTAAAATCAACGTGGAGATGGCGTTTATTTCGGGAGTAATACCGCGGCGCAGGCGCGACCAGATTTCCAGCGGCAAAGTGTTGTCGCGGCCAATCAGGAAAAAGCTGACCGCGATTTCATCCAGCGACAGCGTAAAAATCAGCAACCCCGCGGCGATCAGCGAAACGCGCAAATTCGGCAGCGTGATACGCCAGAAAGTGTTCCAGTGGTTCGCGCCGAGATCGAGCGAGGCTTCCTCCTGGGCACGATCCAGTTTTTGCAAGCCGGCAAAAATCTCAGTGGTCGCGACGGAAATCAGCGCCGTCCCGTGGCCCAGGGCGATTGTGACGAGACTGAGTTTCATTCCTACAGCCACAAATAACATCAGCAATGAAAGCCCGGTGATAATTCCCGGAAGAATCAGAGGCAGCAGCACCAGGCGCCGAAATATCGACTTGCCGGGAAAAGTCGTGCGGTCGAGAGCCAAGGCCGCCGGCACTCCGAGGCCCAGCGCAATCGCCACAGCGGCCGCCGCGACCTTCATACTATTGAGGACCGCATCCCATAATTCAGCATCACCAAAAAGCTGGCGGTACCATTGGAGAGTCCAATCACGAGGAGGAAATCCACCGACGCCAGATCCGTTGAAGGAATACACCACCAGGACAATGATGGGGAAATAAAGAAACGCGTACACCAAAAAGGCGTACACGCTCAGGAGGGGAGCCCTTTTCGATTGCAATTCGCCGCTCATGAAACTGTAATCCTCTTTTCCAGACGCTCGGTGACAAAAAGAAGAGCAACTACCAGCAACATCATGCAGAACGAAATGGCGGCGCCCAATGGCCAGTTGTAAGCTGCGCCAAATAGACTGACGACGATATTCGAGATCATGATTCCGCTGGGCCCGCCAACCAACAATGGAGCCAGGAAGTCTCCAAGCGTCAAAACGAAAGCAAACGTCGCGCCGGCGAGCAACCCGGGCAACGACAGCGGAAGGATCACTCTGCGAAAAGTAGACCACGGAGACGCGCCCAAATCGTGCGAGGCCTCCACCAAATTGCGCGGTATATGTTCAAGCGACGCGTAGATCGGCAGCAAAGTAAAGGGCGTGTAGATGTGCGTCAAAGTAATGATCACAGCGAAGGGGCTGTACAGCAGAAACTCCACCGGTTGGCGAGTGATGTGTAGATATTGCAGCAGTCCGTTCAACACCCCATCACTGCCCAAAATCGTTTTCCACGCGTAGCCTCGTACCAGGTAGCTGGCCCACAGCGGAATGATCACCAACTGATAGAGCAAATCCTTGCGCTTGGCAGCATGGAACGACAGGTAATATGCAAGCGGGTAACCAAGCAGCAGCGCGCAAATCGTGACGGAACCGGCGACGCGCATGGAACGAAAAAGCACCTGCAGGTAAATGGGATTGCGAACGAGCTGCGCATAATTGTGGAAGTTCCAAGCGTGCACAATCACTTGCATCGGCGAAACCGACCAGAAGCTGTAGCAGAAGAGAATCGCATACGGGACGAGCAGAAACACGGCTACCCACAACAGAGGGGGAATCGTGACGGTCGCCTTGTAGGCGCGCGAATACACGGTTAGTCGCGGCCTCCTTCACGCACGCGGATGGCATCCTTAATATTGAACTGGAATTCATGCTCGCCGGACAGAACGCCCGGATTTGCAATGCGCGCCCGAATAATGGACGCGTGCCCGCAATCAATTTCCAGCAGGTCCATCGCGCCGCCAAAGGACTGATTGCGGATGCGCCCGGGAAACCGCGCCGTTGACGCCTCATCCGGGGAGGGGCCTCCCGTTTCCGACCGGGTCACGCGGATGCATTCCGGCCGCAGAGAAAAAGTTGCAGCGCCCGGCGGTCCAGCTGCCCGCCACATAATCGCACCGGCCCGCGCGATTCCATCGCGAACTTCCGCATGCAGCAGGTTCGTCTCCCCGATGAATTGAGCGGCATAGGCCGTGGCAGGCTCGCCATAGATTTCGCGAGGTGCGGCCACTTGTTCCAGCAATCCGGCGCGCAACAGCGCGACACGATCAGATAAAGCCAGCGCTTCTTCCTGATCGTGCGTGACAAATATGAAAGTGATGCCCACTTCGCGCTGCAGCGATTTCAATTCCACCTGCATCTGCCGCCGCAGATTGGCGTCCAACGCCGAAAGCGGTTCGTCCAGCAGCAGCACACGGGGCCGATTCACCAACGCGCGCGCAAGAGCCACTCGTTGTTGTTGGCCGCCGCTTAGCCGCGAGGGAGCGGCCTGTGCGAATTCGGTCATCCTAACCATCGCCAGCGCTTGCGTGACGCGTTCCGGAATTTCAGATTTCGGAATTTTCTTTGCGCGCAACCCGTAGGCCACGTTGTCTAACACCGAAAGATGCGGAAAGATCGCATAGCTTTGAAAAACAGTGTTCACCTGCCGTTGGTGAGCCGGAATTCGATGGAGCCTTTCGCCCGCCATCCAAATTTCGCCGCTGTCCAACTCCTCAAAACCAGCGATCAAGCGCAGCAGGGTGGTTTTTCCCGATCCGCTTTCGCCGAGGATGGTCAGAAACTCTCCGGATGCGACATCCAGATTGATTCCGCGCAGCACAGATAATTTTCCGTACCGTTTGCTGACTTGACGAACTGACAGGAAAGGTTCACCACTCGCTGCAGCCGGCGAGCCCGGACTTAACGCCGAACTCGTCACGGCAACTCACCGGCAACCGGTTCGAAGCGGGATATAAGCTCAGGGGGCATACTCGCGCGGGTAAAGGTGGGAGCGGCAATAATGGACCGCGCTGAGATTGTCATCACTGTGCAGCCTTCACTTCATTCCATATCTCATTATATTTATCGCGCCGCGGAACCTGCTGCCAGAAGTAAATCCGCTGCATGTAGCGATCCACACCGTCCAGATGCAGCGATTTTTTCTGTTCGTCGGTCATCGATTCCGCGGCCCCAGGATTCGCAGGATCGTACCCAGTGACATCGGTGACCAGTTTCTGAGTTTTAGGCTCGATCATGTATTCCAGGAATTCAGTAGCGAGCTCTTTGTGCTCGCTCGCGGCAGTGATCATCAAGTGATCGATCCAACCGGTGGTATTTTCCCTGGGAATCGTTTCGGCGATTGGAAAGCCAGCTTTGCGAAGCTGATTGGTCATCAATGGCCAGCCCATCGCCGCGACAATTTCATGATTCTCGAAAAGATTCGTCAGCTCGCCACCAGTAGACCAGAATTTGCGGATATTCGGTTTCAATTCCAGCAATTTCTTGCGCACATTCTCAAGTTCATCGTCGCTAAGATTATAGATGTGATTCGGATCAGGTTTGTCATAGCCGAGCACCTGCGCGGCCATGTAGATCGTCGAAAGCTCATCCCAAGCGGAAATTTTGCCTTTCAATTTCGGATCCCAAAGCACGGCCCAGCTATCTGGCGCCTGGGGAAAATAAGTGGTGTCGTAGAGCAGCGGATTCGGTCCCCACGTGAACGGCACGCCGTAGACGGCATCATTTACACGAACCAAGGGCAGGGATCGCAGTCGTTCCGAGAGTAGCGGATAAGACGGCAGTTTTGCGAGGCCAAGCGGGGCAGCCAAGCCGGACATCGCAATCATCGTGGCCACGTCGCTCGAAGGCGAAATCACGTCATAGTTGCTGGCGCTGCCGCCTCGAAGCTTGGCCACCAGCTCATCGCTGGAACCCATATAAGACGCACTGATTTTGCAGTTATGCGATTCTTCGAACGCATGTACGAACGAAGGATCAGCGTACCCCTCCCATACCAGCAGACTCAGAGTCGGAGTCTTTTTAGCGCATCCGAAGGCGCTCAAGATCGCGCAGAATGCCACTGCGATCAGTTGTAGAGCTCTCAATGGCGGCATTATCTGCCCGCCGCGTTCGTGCCGGCTTGGACGTGGCGAATTCATTCTTTCACGCATGCTGACTTTCAAAGTTTGCCGCCGTTGTAACGCAAAGCGCGAATCCAGCTCCGCCGTTTCAGAAGGTCGGAGGAGTGTTGATCCAAAGCACCAGTGTTTCTTTTTTCCCCGGATTCTTCCAATGATGCTCGTTGCTGCTCTCAAAGTAAAAGCTGTCGCCTTCCTTGAGCTGGTGCGTGTGTCCTTCAGCCACTGAGATTTCCAATTCGCCGCGCAAAATATACAAAAATTCCTCGCCCTCGTGGGCGTACGATTCGCCGCTGCCCGCAGAAGGCGCGATACGAAACAAATGAGGCTCCATCAGTGTATTGCCCCAGGCCAGCAATTCCATGCGTACTCCGGGACCAGCGTCGAGCACTTTGCGATCGGCTGGCGTGACGCGCCCCGGGTTCGCTTGCGACGGATTGAACAGCCCCAGAATGTTCATGTGGTAGAAGCGCGCCAGCCGCCGCAAAGTCGCCACCGAAGCTGTCATCTGTTCGCGTTCCACAGCGCTGAGAAATCCAACCGAAACTTCCGCTGCGCGCGCTACCTGCGAAAGAGAATATCCTTTGCTCAGACGCATATGCCGCAGGCGCGCACCCACGGGACTGGCCTTGGGCCGCGCGCTGGCCGCTGTAAGAACGCCTTCCTTCTTCAGCAGATGCACGATGGCCGGGGCATTCAGCCCGCGCGCGCGGCGCAGAAACTGCGCGCGTTTCAGCACGCGGACATCGCCCTGTGTATAGAGCCGGTACTTGCTGTGCGTGCGCCGCGGTGAAACCAATCCCAACGTCTCCCAGGTGCGCAAAATCGACGGCGACACCCCCACCATGCGCGCCACATCACTGATGCGCAAGTATCCGTGGCCCGGCCGAACCTTGGCCGCGCGCTTCGAAATGCCAGCCAGACGATTTCCCCTTGACAACTTTCAGGCCTTCTTCTAACGTTCGCGGATTATAGTAAGGTTTTTTCGCAAGCTGCAACCGAAAACTCAAAAAGCTGGCGTCGCGTGGGTGGTAGCGGCAGCTTTTTTAAAGGAGCGGCTATGAGGGCGACGGGGTGGTTATGGGTGTACCTATTGGTGTTTCTGGGCTTGTTCGGTTGCAGTTCCGCCTGGGCTCAAACCAATGGAGAAATTCGCGGCATAGTGAACGATCCCTCGGGCGCGATTGTTCCCGGCGCGGCCGTCACCGCTACTCTCACCGGCACAGACACTGCCCGCTCGGTAACGTCGGACAAAGAGGGCGCCTTTGACATTCCGGAACTTGCCGTCGGTAGTTACGATGTCTCGACAGAAGCCAAAGGATTCAAGAAGTCCATCGCGACGGGAGTTGTGGTGACTATCGGTCACGTGAATTTCATTACCGTCACGCTGCAGATCGGCGGCGGGAATGACACGGTTACGGTCGAAGCCAACGCTTTGCAGGTTGAAACCACCAGCACGCAGTTGGGCGGCGTTATGTCCGAACAATCCATCCGCGAGCTGCCGCTCAGCACCCGCAACGCGTTTCAGCTGCTCCAGCTTCAGCCCGGCGTGCAATCGCAGCTGGGCGCGGACCTTTTTTACGGCAGCGACAACCCCGGAGTCGTCTCCGTAAACGGTGGCCGTGGCCGTTCCAATAATTACATGGTGAACGGCGGCGATTCCAACGACATCTTCGTGAATTCGCCCGGTGTCCAGCCTTCGCCTGACGCCATCGAAGAATTCCGAGTCATCACTAATACATTCGATGCCGAGTACGGCCGGAACTCAGGCTCGGTGGTCAACGTGGTCACTAAGTCTGGCACAAATAATATCCACGGCGATTTCTATGAGTTCATTCGCAACGACGCTCTCAATACCGCCCAGCCTAGTCCAACCGGGGGCGAAGGCACCAATCCCAACTATAAGCAGAATCAGTTCGGCGCCACCCTGGGCGGGCCAATCAAGAAGGATACGACTTTCATATTTGGTTCGTACGAAGGACTGCGTCTGGTTCAGGGAGTTACTTCCAGTTTCGGCACAGTATTTCTGCCAACCGCACAGGAAGCCGCAGGCAATTTCGCTGAAGGGGGCAGCGCTCAAACATTTGCCGGAGCGCTGACGGATCAGAATTTTGCGAACGTAGTGTCAGCTCGTCCTGGTTGCAACGCGGCAATTGCCGCTGAAGGGGGCGCGCCGCTGGTGCCCGGAACTTCGTGGTCGTCAATTTTTCCCGGAAACGTAATACCGACGCAGTGCTTCGATCCCACCGCCCTCGCCTTGTACAACAACTACGTAGCCCCTTCTGGAACGGGAACGATTTTCCCGATATCAAATAACGATCAACACACCAATCAGTTCACCATTCGACTCGATCACAAGCTGACTAGCACGCAACAATTCTCAGCGTACTATTATTTCAACGACGACAGTCTCGCGAACGCCTATTCCAACTTCCAGGCCGCGGGGGCGACGGTGCCGGGCTTCGGAGCGCTGACTGCCACCCGCAACCAGCAAGTGAATCTTTCGCACACCTGGACTCGCGGTTCCAATGCAGTCAACGAGTTCCGCTTCAATTTCTACCGCGAAGGACAGGGCAAGCTGAATCACCCGCTGAACACGCTTGCCAGCGTGCATGATGCTTGCGGCTCGGCTGTTTCGGCTTCGAATTGCTTCAGCGATCCGACGAACCCCTCTGGCGGAATTACAACTACCCTGCCCGGGCACGAGGGCGTTCCATTCATCTCCGTGGCTGGAGGCTTCGCCATCGGGAATAACTCTGAAGGGGAACTCCCGCAAGCCGGCAATACCTATCAGTGGACGGACAACTACACTAAGACGACCGGCCGGCACACAATCAAGTTCGGCGGAGAAATACGGCGATCGCAGTTCAATCAATTCCTGTATTACAACATCAATGGGTTATATAACTTCTACACTACGGGGCCTGAGAATGAGATCACATCGGACTCAAATTTTCCGGCATATCCGAATTATTTCCTAGGAGTTCCGACCACCTACTCGCAAGGCGCGGCCCAGGGCGAAAACGACCGCAACACATCCGTTGCGCTGTTCATGCAGGACAGTTTTAAACTCAAATCGAATTTAACCCTGAACTACGGCCTTCGCTGGGAACTCAACACTCCGTTCTACGATGCTGGAAATCGGCTGCAAACTTTCCGTCCCGGGCAAATTACAACGCAATATCCGTGCGTGCTGAACCCGAACAACGTCTCCAGCGCGGCCCTGATTGCGGCGTACGGCAGCGAAGATTGCAGCCCGAGTGGTCCAGCCAACGCCGTATTTCCTACTGGCTTGGTGTTCCCCGGCGATAAGGGAGTGCCGCGTGGCTTGACCTCGACATATTACAAAGCATTTGCGCCGCGCATCGGCATTGCGTGGGCTCCTGGCTGGACGGACGGTATTCTGGGAAAGATTGCCGGTGGACCCGGACAACTCAGCATCCGCGCGGGCTTCGGAATTTTTTACAATCCGATCGAACAATTGGTATTAGAGCAGTTCAGCGCCGAACCGCCGTTTGGCGGCAGCGCCGCGCTTTCGGACACGCTCTTCAATCTGCCGTTTGAATATCAATCCGGAGGAAATGCACCGAATCCGTTTACAGGCGTGATCAATCAAAAGCCAACCACGCCGTGCGCCTACGATCCCTCCGGGCCTCCCGGATGCGTGGATTGGTCATCGTTCCGACCGGCACTTCTGTTCGGAGAATTTCAGCCGCATCTGAAGTCTCAGTATTCGGAACAATACAACTTGACCATCGAGCGCCAAGTGACCAAGGACATGATTTTCCGCATCGGATATGTGGGAACCCAGTCGCATCACCTGCTCGCTTCGCATGATTTGAACTTCGGAAATTCCGATTCCTGCCTGGAAATCGCGGCGATCTCGAATGCAAATCCGGCCGCTGTCTTGACCGCTAGTCCAGCCAATGGCGGCGTGCAAACAACCTGCGGAGCCTTCAGCGCCGATTCGAGCTATTACATCGCACCCGGCACGGCGATTCCGGCATACTCGCCACCGCAACAGCCTTTCAAGGCGCCTTACACTAGCTGCACGGGCTTGGTTCTTCCGTACAATGCCGGCAGCGGTGGAAACTGTTTGGCCGGTGGGAGTGTGGTTCCCGCGACTGGCGTTACGCTCGTAGGTCTTCGACCGTACTCTGCGCCGCAATGCCAGCCTTTGAGTGGGACGGGATGTCCGGCGGATGGCGTTCCAGTATTCAGCAACATTTTCGCGGAAGACACCATTGCAAATTCCAATTACAACGCGCTGCAGGTCTCACTGGAAAAGAATTATTCGCACGGACTGCTTTTCCAGTTTTCCTACACTTTCAGCAAAGCGATTGACCAGGGCGCTTCGTTCGAAAACGAGTTGAATCCTCTTAATTACGATGCGACCCGCGGAGTTTCTTTGCTTGATGCCAAACATCGTTTCGTTTTCAGCCCGGTTTGGGATCTGCCCGTGCCCAAATTTGAGGGCATCAAGGGCAAAGCGCTGAACGGCTGGGGCGTTTCAGCAATTTTCAGTTGGCAGAGCGGATTTCCGATCCGCGTCTTCGATCCTAATGACGATGAATTCGAAAGCAGCTATTTCTTCGAAGACGCCAACACGCCCGAAGTCTCAGGCAAAGTGCAGTTCGTGAATCCCAAGGCCAACGGCGGCCAATATTTCCTGACCGGGAACATCACCGATCCAAACCCCGGCACGTTTGGAAATATGCCGCACGCGCTGTGCTGCGGACCGGTTTTGAACAATACGGACATGGTGATTTCAAAAAAAACTCCGATCAATGAAAGGTTCAACACGGAATTCCGCGCCGAGTTTTACAACACCTGGAACCACACGCAATACGCGAATCCGGATGGGGAGTTCGGCGATTCGACTTTTGGCACGATATTGAACACGCGAGAGGGTCCGCGCGTCATGCAATTCGCGCTCAAGGTTCTGTTCTAGGATTTATTCCAAGAGCAAGCTAGGGCGGCCGGTTCGCCGGACACCCTCGCTTTATTGCCTACGACACTATTTCCTGAAACAAAGTTTCATTGCGTTGCAGGTCGAGCGAAGTGACGTTGCGGGCTTCGCAGTAAATAAAAATCGCGCGGCGCGGACTACTGGCAATACCAGGTTCGGTGAGCGATGAAGATTACGGTGCTGGGCGCGGGATTGATGGGGCGCGCTGTGGTTTACGATCTCAGCGGCGCGCGCGAAGTGAAAGCCATCGTTGTGGCGGATTTCGATCGTGAGCGAGCGCAAAGCGTAGCGCGAAAGTTTGGTCGCGGGATCACCCGCAGTGTGTTCGCTGAAGTTCGCGACGCGCAGCATCTTGCCAAATTGCTGCACGGCAGCGAGATCGTCGTCAACTGTACGCAATACAACTGGAATCTGGAAGTAATGCGCGCCGCGCTGGCCGCTCGCATCCATTACATGGACCTGGGTGGCCTGTATCACATGACGCGCAAGCAATTCGCGCTCGACGGCCAGTTCCGGCGCATCGGCAAGCTCGCCATCCCGGGCATGGGAGGCGCTCCGGGGATCACGAATATAATGGCGCGTGCCCTTGCCGATCCGCTCGAGCGCGTCGAAGCCATTAAAGTCTATAACGCTGGCGCGGACCAGCAGCGCTACGGCAGTCCTATCGCGTATTCTTTCTCGATTGCGACGATTCTCGACGAGTTGACCATGCCGCCGGTCCATTTCGTAAAAGGCCGTTACGTCGAAAAAGAAATGTTATCCGAGCCGGAAGAAGGAACGTTCCCAGATCCCATCGGCAAAATCACTTTGCGTCACTCCATCCATTCCGAGCTCGGCACCCTCGCCGAAAGCTTCCGCAAAAAAGGCGTACGCGAGGTATTCTTTAAGATCAATTACGATCCGAAACTAGTGAATCTGGTGAGAAGCCTCACGGAGGCTGGATTCACGCAGCCAGATGCTATCGCGGTGAATGGGACGCGGGTGGCTCCGCGCGCGGTATTGCTGGCGCTGATGCAGAAGAAAGCTCCCAGCAAGCCGCCGCTGGATGTGGAAGCACTGCGGGTGGTAGTGACTGGCCGCAATGGCAAAGGCCGCGAATCGTCAGCGATGGAAATGTGGGCCGATCACACCACGCGCCCGCAATTGTCAGCGGTCGCGCGTGACACTGGTTTTCCGGCGGCAATTGCAGCAGTAATGCACGGGCGCGGAGAAATTTCGGGCGTTGGAGTGCAGGCCCCAGAAAACGTCGTGCCTCCAAAACTATTTTTCGACGAACTGAAGAAGCGCGGCTTCACATTCCGTCACTGGAATCCGAAGCTTTAGGTTTTAGCAATTGTAAGCCAGGAAGTTAAATCTCAGGGCCGTGCGTCGGCCACAGTACCAGCATTTGGAGGTTGTTATGCACGAAGGACTGCAGCAGGAACTGGCCACATACGAAAAGCGCACACCGCGCTCGAAAGCCGCTCACAAGCGCGCGGAACAAAGATTGCCGCTGGGGGTAGCGAGCAATTATCGGGCCTACGACCCTTATCCACTTTTTGTGCGCGACGGCAAAGGCGGACAGATCCACGACATCGACGGCAATGAATACATCGATTTCAATCTGTGCTTTGGCGCGCTGATGGCGGGCCATTGTCACCCAGCGGTGGTCAAAGGGGTGCAGGCAAAACTAGGAAGCGGCACGATGTTCGGTATGCCGCACGACCTCGAATGGGAATTGGCGGAAGAAATCTGCAAACGTTTCCCGGTGGAAATGGTTCGTTTCAGTAATAGCGGCACGGAATGCACGATGCACGCCGTGCGCCTGGCGCGCGCCGCCACGGGCCGCGACAAAATCATCAAAATGGAAGGCGGCTATCACGGCCTGCACGATTCTGTGCTGGTCTCGCTGAAACCAAAAGCCAGTGAAATCGGAGATCCGAACATGCCCACGCCAGTGCCGGGCGGCCACGGCATCCCGAAAGGCACGCTGCAAAACACTCTGATTGCGCAATTCAACGACGTCGCCGTTGTCGAGCGGCTCTTCGCGAAACATCCCGGGGAGATTGCCGCGATAATCGTCGAGCCAATCATGATGAACGTTGGGATCCTGCCGCCGGACGAGGGTTACCACAAAGCGCTGCGGGAAATTACCAAGAAAAACGGCGCGCTGCTGATTTTCGACGAAGTGAAAACCGGCGCAAAACTAGCCTACGGCGGGGCCTGCGAATATTTCGACATCAAGCCGGACATCGTCTGCCTTGCAAAATCCATCGGCGGCGGATTTTCGCTGGCAGCTTTCGCATCCAGCAGGGAAGTGATGAGCCAAATTTCCGACCACAAAGTTTTCCATGGCGGCACCTACAACACGAACCCGGTAGCAATGGCGGCAGGAATCGCGACGTTTCGGGAAGTGTTGACCAAAGATGCCTACCAGCACGTAACACGCCTGAACAAAAAATTACTCGAAGGCTACCAAAAGGAACTGGACAAAACAGGCCTGAACGCTTACGTAGTCGGCGCAGGTTCAAACGGTGCGCTGATGTTCTTCGACAAGCCAATCAAAAATTACCGCGACTGGCTCAACGTCGACAGCGAATTGTGGCGTCACTACTGGTTCGCGATGGTCAACCGCGGAGTAATGGCCCAACCTTATTGGTGGGATGAACAGTGGACCATCTCCGTAGCGCACACAGATGCAGACATCGACCGCCACATCGCCACATTCGCGGAGATCGCGTCAGCGCTGGCGAAAGCGCAAATAGAACCACACGTAGCAGTAAGCGCGGGCCACTGAGCGTCCGTCTGACACCCATGGTCTTGCGGAGGGGTATAACGCCAAAGTCTCTGCAAGAACTAGCTGACACACGCGGTTGCTTTGCAGGGCGCGGCCTTAGCCGCGCCATAAACGATCGCGATCAGGAGTGGGCTTCAGCCTCTGAAGTTCCCTGAACGCTGAGCCCCGGCACGGATACAACAAGAGCCGGGCATCAGCGGTGCGCTAAATAGACCAAGATCAAAGCGGCTGTGAGGAGTTCCTTTGCCGGAGATCGCCAACAAAACCAGCGAAACGATCCAACTGAAACGTTCGCTAGGACGTTGGGACTTAGTCGCGCTATTCGTAGTAGCAGTTTTCAATCTCAACGTAGTCCCGAGCATTGCCGCAAACGGTGGTGTGACAGTCTGGCTTTGGCTGATCTCGCTAGTGCTGTTCTTCTGGCCACAAGGCATCGCGGTAATCGAACTAGCTCACCGTTATCCAGGCGAAGGCGGGGTCTATCTCTGGGCCAAAGAAGTCTTCGGCGATTTCCACGGCTTCCTCTCGGGATGGTGCTACTGGACCAACAACATGATGTACGTCCCGACGGTGATGCTGTATTTCGTTGGTGTATCGGTATTTGCGCTAGGTCCAGGACATCAGTCGCTAGCGGACAACAGAGCCTTCACGGTACTAGCGTCACTGGGATTAATGGCGCTGCTGGTGATTCTGAATATCGTTGGTTTGGGCGTAGGAAAATGGATTAACAATGTAGGAGGCATCGGAACAGGAGTGGCCGCAGCGGTTCTGATCGGCCTGGGGGCGATCGTGTATTTCCGCTTCGGCACAACAGTCACCTCAGCCGATTTTCGAATCCCCGCGAATCCGCGCTTCCTTCTAAATTCCTTCGGCGTGATTTGTTTTGGCTTAGTGGGTCTGGAACTGGCATCGGTAATGGGCGACGAAATTAAGGATCCGCAAAAAACGCTACCGGGCGCGGTTGCCTGGGGCGGCGTGCTTTCAGGCGCGATGTACATCGCGACGACCCTCACGCTGCTTATAGCAGTCAGCAAAAACGAGATCAACGTCCTGCAAGGAATCGTGCAAGCGGTAAGCCACATGGCTTCCCGCGTAAATGCCCCGTGGGTCGTCGCGCCTTTCGCGCTCATGCTAAGCATCTCGATAGCTGGAATAGGTTCGGCCTGGCTGGCGGGTTCAGCGCGCATCCCATTCGTAGCCGGCCTCGATTCCTACATGCCCGGCTGGCTGGGCAAAACGCATCCACGCTATTTCACGCCGTACGCGGCGCTGATCGTGCAGGGGATCGTCTCCGGAATTCTAGTCCTGCTGAATTCGTTCGGGTCCGGCGTGCAGGAAACTTTTCAACGTCTGCTGTCGCTAGCGGTAGTGCTGCAATTGATCCCGTTTCTGTATATGTTCGCCGCGCTGCTGAAAATTGCAGTCCATTCCGACGGCGGAGAGGGCTTTTACAGCAAAACCACTCTGCTACTAGCCGGGACAAGCGGCCTGATAACGACAACGCTGGGAATCATCCTGGCATTTTTCCCCGCACAGCAAATCAGTTCGTTGTTGTCCTACGAGACCTGGATGTTTGGCGGCACAGCATTCTTCATCGGCCTCGCGGTATTCTTTTTTTACGTCTACGGCCGGCGCAAGGTGCCACAGCCTGCCGCAAGCCGCATCTAAATTCGTAGTGGCAGGAGGTTCCGTGGCAAGCAAAGCAAAAGCAATCCAAAGCAAGGCGGCAAAGTCCAAGGCAGCTTCGATCAAGACGGCGATGCCCACGCCCAAGGCAGCCGTTCGCAAGTACAAGATGTACATTAATGGCGAGTTTGTAGAAAGCCATCGAGACGCGACATTCCCAGTCTACGATCCATCTACGGAAGAAATCATCGCCGAGGTCCCCGAAGCGGACGAAAAGGACGTTGAGCGTGCTGTAGCCGCCGCGAGAGCGGCTTTTGACTCCGGCCCATGGCCGCAAACCACAGCCCAAGAGCGTGGCCGCATCCTATTTCGCCTGGCGGAACGCGTCCGCAAAGAGGCGCCGTATCTGGCCGAACTGGAAGCGCGCAATTCCGGCAAGCCCATCGTCGAGGCCGAGTACGACATCGCCGACGTCGCGACCTGCTTCGAATATTACGGCGGGATGGCGACGAAGGTTCTAGGCCATGTAAACCCGGTTCCGGACAATGCGCTCAGCCTGTCGTTGCGGGAACCAATTGGCGTATGCGCGCAGATCATCCCGTGGAATTATCCGCTGCTAATGGCTGCATGGAAGCTGGCGCCAGCGATAGCGGCGGGCTGCACGTGTATCCTGAAACCCGCGGAACAAACGCCGCTCACAGCGCTCGAATTCGCTACCTATCTCTTCGACGCGGGCCTGCCGCCCGGCGTGGTCAACATCATCACAGGCTTCGGCGAGGGCGCCGGAGCTCCGCTGGTGAAACATCCGGTCGTAAACAAAGTCGCCTTCACCGGCAGCGGCGCAGTAGGAAAAGCAATCGTGAAAATGGCCGCTGATTCACTGAAACGCGTGACTCTTGAGCTAGGCGGAAAATCCCCCAACATATTTTTTGCCGATGCCGATTTCGAATCTGCAATCGACGGCGCTCTCTTCGGCGTCTTCATCAATCAAGGTGAAGTGTGCTCGGCGGGCAGCCGCATCCTGGTAGAAAAACCAATTTACTCGAAATTCGTGGAAGCCATGAGTGCAAAGGCCAAAACCATCCGCCTGGGTCCTCCGCTCGATCGCCAAACAAAAATGGGCCCGCTGGTGAGCAAAGAGCAGTTGGATCGCGTAACCGCCTATCAAGCAGTAGGGAAGCGAGAAGCAAAACTCGCGGCAGGAGGCGGACGCCCAGCTTCGCTCCCCCACGGATATTATGTAGAACCCACAATATTCTACGACGTGGACAATTCCGCGCGCATAGCACGCGAAGAAATTTTCGGCCCGGTAGCGACCGTAATTCCATTCACCGATGAATCCGATGCGATTCGCATCGCCAACGACACCCCCTTCGGCCTGGCCGCAGCAGTGTGGTCGCGCGATATCTTCAAAGCGTTCCGCGTGGTGAAATCGCTGCGGGCAGGAATCGTGTGGGTGAATCATATGCAGCCGACGTACGTCGAAGCTCCATGGGGCGGCTACAAACAATCCGGTTTCGGCCGCGAGCTCGGCCCCTGGGGAATCGAGGAGTACCTCGAAACCAAGCAAGTGCATATCAATCTCAACGAAGCGCCGATCGGATGGTACTGAAATGTCGACAATTCAACTGCGCACTCCAATCCCAGGCCCAAAATCGCAAGAGCTGATGCGCCGCCGCGAGGCCGCGGTGCCACGTGGCGTATTCCATGCGACGCCAATTTTCGCACAGCGCGCCGAGGGCGTCACCCTGGAAGACGTCGACGGCAATTGCTATCTCGATTTTGCCGGTGGCATCGGGGTTCTCAATACCGGCCATCGCGCGCCGCGCGTAGTCGCCGCAATTCGCGAACAACTAGACGCTTTCATTCACACCTGCTTCAGCGTGGCTCCCTACGAGAAATACATAGCGCTGGCGGAAAAACTGAACAGCCTTACACCCGGCAATTTCGCGAAGAAAACAATTCTAGTCAATAGCGGCGCGGAAGCCATTGAAAACTCCGTGAAAATCGCAAGAGCCCACACGCGCAGGCCGGCGATCATTTGCTTCGAGGACGCATTTCACGGCCGCACCATGCTGACCATGTCGCTGACCAGCAAAACGCATCCGTATAAAGCGGGATTCGAGCCGTTCGCCACGGACATTTACCGTATCCCCTACGCCTACTGCTACCGCTGCTCGTACTCTCTGCAATATCCATCATGCAACATTTTCTGCGCCCATCACCTCGAAGACACGTTCAAGCGCATGGTAGCAGCCGAGTCCGTGGCGGCAATAGTAGTCGAGCCGGTTCTAGGCGAAGGCGGCTTCGTCGCGCCGCCCCCAGAATTTTTTCCTATCCTGCAAGAGACCTGCAAGCGGCACGGAATAGTTTTAATAGCCGACGAGGTCCAAAGCGGATTCGGCCGCACGGGAGCGATGTTCGCATCGGCGCGCTACGGCATCACGCCAGACATTCTAGTGAGCGCAAAATCACTGGCCGCAGGAATGCCGCTAGCAGCAGTAACAGGCCGCGCAGAAATCATGGACGCAGCCGGAGTAGGCGGTCTGGGCGGCACATACGTGGGCAGCCCACTCTCATGCGCAGCGGCCCTGGCCTCAATCGAAACGCTAGAACGTGAAAATCTCCCGGCACGCGCCGAAAAAATCGGCCAACGTTTCGACTCTCGCGCCAAAGAATGGAAAAAACGCTGGCCGCTGATCGGAGACGCGCGCGGCCTGGGCGCAATGCGCGCGCTGGAATTGGTACGTTCGACAGACAAGCGTGAGCCAGCCAAAGAAGAAACGGAACAAGTCACGCGCTACTGCCTGGAACGCGGCCTGATCCTGCTATCAGCGGGCAGCTACGGCAACGTGCTGCGCCTGCTGGTGCCGTTGGTCATCACGGACGCCCAATTTGACGAAGGCCTGGACATTCTGGAATCCTCACTGGCGATAGTCGCGGAATCAGCGCAACTCGAAGCGGCCCCGCGCCACGCGTAGCCTGCAGCCATTTGATCTGCCTTTTAGGGGGTCGGAGCTTCAGCTCCGACATTACCAGCTTAACTATCAAGGGGCTTTTAGCCCCTGAGGACCGGGCTCAGCAATTGTGTTGACGCTGACCTGCCGCCGCTAGCCACATATCACTCGCGCTTAGGGAAAAGCAGCGACAATGCCACGGTAACCGCCAAAATCCCTGCAATCACGCCCAACGAAACCAGAGACGGGATCGCCCGCCATTCACTGAGAATCATCTTCAACCCGACAAACACCAGGATTGCAGCCAGTCCCTGATGCAAAAATCGGAACTTCGGCAGAATCCCCGCCAACGCAAAATAAAGCGCGCGCAACCCCAGAATCGCAAACGCATTCGACGAATACACGATGAAAGTATTGCGCGTGATCGCTAAAACGGCGGGGACGGAATCCACAGCAAAAATAATGTCCATAGCCTCAACGGCAACGAGCGCCAGAAATAATGGCGTAGCAGTCCACTTGCCGTCGCGTTTCACCAGAAAATCATCGCCATCGTAATTGTCGACCACAGGCATGACCTTGCGAGCAGCGCGCACCAGCCAATTCCGATCGGGACTCACGGTGCGTTTCACTGGCAGAAACATTTTCAATCCGGTCAGCAGCAAAAGCGCGCCAAATACGTACAAGACGGCATGAAACGATTGCAGCAGCTCAACTCCGGCAAGCACAAAAGCCGCACGCATCACCAAAGCCCCAATCACGCCATAAAACAAAATCTTATGTTGATCCTTCGCCGGAATATGAAACGCCTGAAAAATAATCAAAAAAACAAAAATATTATCGACGCTAAGCGATTTCTCGACGAGGTAACCGGTGAGAAATTCCAGACCAGCCTGCGGCCCCAGCGAAAAATGCACCCAAACATTGAAAAGCAGCGAGACCGCGATCCACCCAGCGCTCTCCATAAGCGCTTCCCGGGTTCGAATGGTATGAGCCTTGCGATGAAACAGTCCGACGTCAATCACAAGGGCCGCGGTAATGGCTATAGCAAAGATGGTCCAGATATGAAGTGGAGTGCCGAGCATTTATGTGTTTTGCAGGTTTGGCCGATCAGTGTAACCGCCCAGGCACCGGGAAAGAAGTGAGATATTCGCAGGCCGGGCGCGGGGAAGTAGATTTGGCCACTTGAACTGTTGCAAGCGAAAATGATCGTGCCTTAAGAGGGAAAGCGGGTGTTCAGATTTCGGCTAAGGGAAGGTTTAGGTTTAGTAGCGCGGCCAGTGGGAAATGGTCGACCAGCCCCTGAAACAAGCTCCTGTCGCTGCGGCACGAGGCTTAATGCTGCCGCTTTCTTTTTTGGCGCGTTACGCCAAAATCGCACTCCTGACTTGCCTGCGAGTGCTGTCTTCAGCGGCCTATCCTTCCCGCGTAGCTGTTGCCGTGGGCGGGCCATGCAGGCCCGCCGAAAACTAGAAGTGACTAAACAGTCCAATCAAAATAATGAGCGGAATCGGCACGCCCAACACCAAAAGTAAAATCGATCGCATTTTCAGTCCCCTCGAATTCGATTTGGAATTATTTGACTAAACGACTACCACATGATCGCGTTGCCTGCCGCCAATAGTGGCCGCATAACTAGCGCAAAACGCGCCAATCAAAAGCGCAAGAAACATCCAGTACATGGAATGTGCAATCGCCTTGCGCGCGTCATCGGCATTCTGCTGAGCCTGCACGAACGTCTCATCTACGCGACGCTCCGCATCCGGCATGCTGACGCCCGATCGTGCGGATACCATCTGTGCCAGATACGACCGGTCAGCCGGTGGCAAAGCGCCGAGACGAATTCCGTTGGCGAAAATCACGGCCACTTCGCCGCGCAATGGCAGATCGCTCTGCTCGTTGGTTGCACGGCTTGATCGCAACAATGAGTCCACGTAATACGCATTAGGATTAAGCGCCGCATTCGATTGAGAGTTCGCAGGCGTGCTCGAGACAGCCCCGAGGTGCGCGGCCCCGCCGATCACGGAAGTAGCCGCCGAGGTTAAAAATGCCGCGGTAATCACCAATCCAACAGCCCAAACCAAAAAGCCATGGGCGGTATCGCGAAAATAAACTTCATGCGTATGAATATTAACCCAGCGCGTTCGCAGACGTCCCGCCAGATAGCCTCCCATCGACGCCGCAATTAATTGGGTGAGGCAAAGCCACACAATGGTCGACTTGCCTATTGCGGAGGCTGAGGCGCCGGAGCCCACCCACGGCGAAGCCGCAGAGAAACCGATGCCAGTTCCAAGAGCGAGGAGCACTAGCGACAAAGCGGCGGCGACGAATGCGCCGGCGACAACGGCGCCCCAGGATATTCCCGAGGAGTGCGCTTCATTTCGACCCTCGCGGCCTTCGTGCCAGCTTTGCTCGTGAGTCGACGTAATTGCAGTTGCCATTGCGTATTTCCTCCTTGGAAATATGGGGCCGGTTACTGATGGCGGATAATTAGCTGACGACAAAAGTATCAGTTTCAGAAGGGAAGGCTATACCTTGAAGCGAGTAGCGATGTCAGGGATATGCTGTACGGAACTTCCGCGATTTTGATGGCGGACGATTCAGAGTGGGACGCGCATTCCCGATTTGACCGGCGATTCACCGCCTCTGCTTGCACCGTTCAGCCTAAGTCATTGTAAATATGTCCGCTGTAAAATTTCAGCTGGCGCGATTTAGGGCACTCAACTTGCAATAGGTAAGCCGTGGGTCGCGTTCCAACACGATCTACATCGTTCCGCAAGTGGGAAGGAAGGGGCCCACTTGCAGGATGGTTTGGGTCGTGCCTACCTGCCTCTGAGAGTGAAGCTGGATGGATGACCCCATGATTCGGCTCGCCTAGGCCGAATCACCGGAACGCGGCCTTTGGGGCTCCCGATCCCAAGCGGGGGCCCCTCTTTTTTATTCCGATCCAATCCCGTCGCAATCCGCTGCATCGCCCGTAACGCCGATTGTCTTGTCGACTCTTAGCCTGAATCTTTCGACCGAGGGTGCTGCTGCCTGGTGGGGTTTCTAATTGGGCTAAAGAGGATCCCACGAACTTCACTAGGGCAATAACGTTGCACCGCGCCTTTTTCAGCCTGACCAACCGGCGCAGCGAGCAAACTCAAAAGACTCACCAACTCAATGCGGCGCGGAATGCGCAGACGACGCGACGCCAAGTTCTTTCAACTTCGCCTGCGCGCGCCGCGAATCGTCGGTACCGGGAAATCTACGCACCACCTCGCGCAAATCCCGAATCCCCGTAGTCTTGGTCCCAAGCTCGATCTCCGCAAAACCTTTTTTCAGCAACGAAGCTCCCTGCTTGTAACTTTGCGGATAATCCGTCAGCACCAGGTTGTACTGCACGATGGCATCCTTGTAGTCACCCTGCTGATACGAAATCTCGCCCAAATAAAATTGCGCGTTCGAAGCCAAATCCGTTGAAGGGAATTGCTTCACGTAATCGCCAAACTCCTGCCGTGCCAGATCGTATTTCCCGGTGGTGAAATCGCGCAGTGCGTTCTGATACAAAGTATCCGAGGATATTGCAGGCATCGAAGAAAACCCGTTGCCACCGCCCGGCGCGGGGCTGGCGGGAACCGAACCCGGATTCGCATAACCGCTAGGCCCCGGAACCGGTGCGGTAGACTGTGTGGGCACGGTTCCAGGCGCTGGCGCCGCGGCAGGAGCAGCACCGGGAACCGCGCCGGCCAGCCGCCCATCAATACTTTGTAAAGTGCTTTGAATATCATTCAGTTGCGACGCCAGTTTCCCCACGCGCGCTTGCACATCCGATAGATTGTCCGAAAGTCCCTGCGCCTGCGTTGACATCGTATCGATCTTCGAACCGCTGTTGGCCGTGGCTTCTTGAACGTTATTTTGCAGCGTCGTCATCTGACCGTTCAAGGCGTTCACAGCGTCCAGCGATTGCTGCACCAGGGTGCGCATCGAAGCGTTGTTCGCGTCAATGGCGCTGCGAATCGCCTGCTGCCCCTGCATCAGCTGTGAAACTTGCTCCTGCAACTGGATAATTTCCTTGGATACGGCGCCCGTCGGCCGCGGAGCCAACATCGACCCGCCAATTGCCCCGATCAGTACCGCCGCAGTTGCGAACGCAATCGATTTTGTGCGCATCGCGGTGCCTCCTAAATTGAATTCAAACTATGAACATGATTTGAAGCGTGCGCAGACAGCAAATTTTAAAAGCAGGAGCTCATGAAAGACACAGGCGGGTCCAGCGCCGGTGATGAACGCGAATCAGACCCGCCTGTGTCTTCCAACAAGAACCCCTAGTGTGCTGCAACGAAATGCGCGCGCCGATTCTGCTGCCAGCACTCTTCGGTGTGCTCGGTGCAGAATGGCCGTTCTTTGCCCCAGCTCACTGTATCCATGCGATCCGCGGTGATCCCAAGCGAAACCAGGTAATTCTTGGCGGCCTGCGCACGGCGCTCACCCAACCCGATATTGTATTCGGTGGAACCGCGCTCATCGCAGTGGCCTTCAATGGTCACGCGCACCTGCGGGTAGGACCGGAAAAATTCCGCGTCCTTCCGCATCGCGCCTTGTGCGTCCCCGCGAATATCAGCCTTATTGAAATCGAAATAGGCATCGCGAACGTTCTGCTCGAACAGTTCGCTCATGTTTCCGCCGCCAGTGGTCGGAGGAGGCGCTTCGCCGCCACCAACCGCGACGTGCGCGGTCGCCGTAGCGCTGCCCCCGGGCCCCGTAGCGGTAATGGTGTAGGTGGTCGAATCCGTCGGGTTCACCGGAGTCGAGCCTTGCAACGCAACCTTACCTACGCCGGGCTCGATGTCCGCGTCGGTCGCATCGGTGGAGGTCCAGGTTAACGTCACGTTGTCGCCACTCTTCACCATCTGCGGCGAGGCGTTCAACGTCACCGTGGGCTGCGCGGCCGATGGGGCTGGCACCGCGTGCGACGGGGGAGTGGACGCCACTTGTTTTTTGCAACCGCTTACCAATACACACAGGGCTACCGCACCCAGCAGGAACTTGAGCCTTCGATTGCTTCCTACATCCATGGATTGTCTCCTTCGTGAATTCATAAAATGACTTAGCGGCAGAGTCCGCTTGCCTGCCCGCCTTCGACGCTACGCGTACATGGCCCAAAAAGTATCATTCGCTGCATCGTGCTACAAACTCAAATCTGAACCCGTGTGTTTATTTCGGCGACCAGTTGGGCGATTCGTTCTGGCCTTCGAAAGTCAGCTGCCGTGGCAAGCTTCCATCCGCCAGCATCGACCATATCTGCCGCGTACCAGTGCGAGTCGATTCGAACGTCAGATGCCGCCCGTCCGGGGCCCAGCTGGGCCGCTCGTTGCGTCCTGCGTCGCGTGTCAATTCAACCAGCTGCCGGCTCACGATATCCATAATGTAGATATCAAAATTGCCGCTGGGACGCCGCCAGCTGAATGCCAGCAATTGTCCGTTCGGAGACCATGCCGGGTCCACCACGTAACCCATATCCGGCATATCCAGCCGTTGTACGTCGGTACCGTCGGAATTGGCGAGATACAACACCGGATCGCCACCGCGATCGCTCACAAACACTATTTGCTTTCCGGTTTTCGGATTCCACGCCGGAGACGTGCTTACGCCCGCGGCAAAAGTAATTCTCTTCAATCCGCCGCCGTTTACATCTGCTAAATAAATTTGCGGGTCGCCACTCTGGCTGGACATAAACGCGATTTGGGAGCCATCCGGAGAAAACGCCGGGGAACTGTTTGATCCACGATATCTCGGAAACGAAATTAGCTTGTCTGAAAGCGCCGAATAAATGCATATCTGCGGCGACGTAACACCGCGAAATGGCACGAAGCAGGTAAATGCGATTCGCGAGGCATCCGGCGACCATCGCGGCGTCAATGAAATTGATTTGATGTGTGTGAGTTGATGCTGATTTCCGCCATCGTAGTCCATGGCCCAGATTTCTTTGTTTCCACTCTTGGTGCTCACGTAGGCGATTTGGGTCTGAGCGATTCCGGCTGTTCCGCCGCCGAGGATTGCGACGATATCATCGGCAAACTGGTGCGCCAATTTGCGGGCACCGGCATCGGTGGTCGGCCCACGATAAATTTTTTGCAGGGCAATGGGTGCTTGCGGATTGTGAACGTCGGACAAATATCCGGCTGCCGCCAGGTTCGAGCCTTCCGTCGAGAGGTTACCGTACGCCAGCATGTACACATTCGCGGGCGCGGCCGCCCAATCGGCGAATTTCACTTCGCCAGGCTGGCTCGGGATTTGCGGCGGATAAAAGCTCGGGCTCACCAATTCCAAGATCCCGCAGTAATCGAGGTCCGCCCACAGGACGTCGTGAAACGTCTTTTCCAGCGCTGGCGATACCGGTTGGCGGACCGCAAACTCCGGCACCGCTACCCGCGCCTTGCTGACGCCGAGCCCGGTTCCAGTCTTGAACCAATCCTGTGCCGACGCGGTTCCTGCGGACAGAATAAACGCGATACAGAGTGCTGCGATAACTGCCAGTCGTCTTATCATATTCGTTTGGGAGTGCTGCGCATCGCCCAGCGTTCACGTCGCAATCCGCGTCTCCTTAGCCTTCCGTCGGCCCGGTCACGCGGCCGACCTTGTCACCGCTTGAAATCGAACCAGAACTCCACGCCCACTTTCGAACCCGAATACGCCGGCGGCAACTGCTGCATCGGGCTAGCGTCGCGAATCGCGCGCACTGCCGAGGAATCCACCGAGGCATTTCCGCTCGATTTGGTCACCTGAATATTGGTCACCGACCCGTCGCGCAAAATATCAAATGTCGCCACAAGACGCGGCGCAAACGTGATCCTCGGATCGACGGTCGATTGCAACCACGAGGCGCTGACCTTGCGCTGCACCGCCTCCACGTACCACGAAAACCGTGCCCCGAAATTTCCGGCCCCAGCGCCCTCGAATCCCATACCGGCCTGAGTCGATGAGCCCGGCCCCATTGCAAACGAACTATAAGGTACTGATGGCGTCCCGCCGCCTCCGTAAGGCACCGCGTTCGGCGGCGGTGGCGTAGGATTCTCGAGCGTTTTCGACGGGCGCGTCACATACTTTGGCGGCTTGTTCTTCTCGAACTTGGGTATGGGAGTCGCGTCTGGCGGCGGCACCGGTTTCGGTTCAGGTTCGGCCTTGTACAAGCCCTTCGATTCGTCCACCACTCGATTCGGAGTTTCCACTTCCGGCCTTGGCATCGGAATCGCCGGCAAACTTCCCACCACGCCAACGGTAATCGCACCACCGGGTCCGCCCCACGAGTCGCCCTCATGGTTGTAAATCGCCGATCCGATAAATAAAGCCACAAGTCCGCCATGCAAAATCAGAGCGACTAACAAAAATCCCAGCAGGCTATCCGCTGGTCGTTCTGCGGCAATCGCGGTCATGTTATTGAATCTGGGCCCGCTCGCTAAGCGGCTGGGTCACGACGCTGATGTTTTGTATGCCGGACTGCCGCAGCGCGTCCACCACGGTGGCCCAACTGCCGAAGGGCACCGTCTCATCGCAGCGCACATACACAGCCTGGTGTGTCGGGTCCTGCATTTGCGAAGTGACCTGCGCGCCGATGTCATGGATGTTCACCGGCTTATCGTTTAGATAAACACGCTGCGCCCGGTCTATCGTGATCACCATGCGCTCCTCGGTCAATTCCTTCACGGTCTTGGTCTTGGGGACGTCTACTTCGATCCCGGACTGCAAGATCGGCGCCGTAATCATGAAAATAATCAGAAGTACCAGCACGACGTCGATAAACGGAACCATATTAATGTCCGAAAGTGACGTCCCGGTTTCGCGTTGTATCTGCGGCATAAATTCTTTTGAATGCTACAGCCTCGCCTGTAAAAATAATTGTTATTGGGAAGCGCTGCGAGAGGTCTGGGTCCCCCGCGTTTCACTATGCGCTGTAGATTGTTTCGATTCTGGCGACAAACTCCGACGCAAAACTATCCATCCGCGCGGACACGCCACGAATTTTCCCTAGATAATAGTTGTAGGCAATTACGGCCGGAATCGCCGCAAACAGTCCCGCCGCAGTGGTGATCAAAGCTTCCGCAATTCCCGGCGCAACCGCCCGCAAACTGGCGGTCCCCGCGTCTCCAAGCCCGGCGAACGCGTCCATCACGCCCCACACGGTTCCAAACAATCCAATAAACGGAGAAACCGCTCCGGTAGTAGCCAGCCAAGACATCCAGCCTTCCAGCCGTCGCACCTCTTCACCAGCAGCCACCTGCATCTGCACGCCCACCGCACTGGCATTTCGTACTCGCGGCGCAGCCGCCACAGCCACTCCGCCCGACGACGGTCCGCGCCGTTCCGGCATCGCGAGTTGAGCTTCCAGTTCCTGATACCCAGCCTGATACACGTGTACCAAAGGAGTGCCGCCGGCACCCATGCGCAAAGTGCCCGGGTCGGCGAGCCCCCCGCGTCCCGCGCGGAACATTTCCAGAAATCGTTTAGATTGCGTTTCGATTCGCCCGAGTGTCCGGGATTTTTGCAAGATGATAGCCCACGAGAATACAGAGAGGACCAACAGGATGCAGAGCACAACACGCGCCACCCAACCCGTTTGCGCTATCAGAGTTTCGAGCCGGCTGGTGAATAGCAACAACGCCAGTACAGAAATTGTTTTCCCCCAGAAAAAATTTTGAAACGTACAACAACGAACACCGTAGCACACGCTATCAGCAAGGGTCAAACGAATGAAGCGTCTACAGCAATCCCTTGATGTTCATAACGACACAGCGCCCGGCGGGTTCACATGAATCGTGTCCATCAAGAATCATGATCACCGCAGTTAAGCGACATTGCTTACCATAGCGCGGGCTCGAAACGATTTTGAATTTGCGGAGACCGCCGTGTTCCGCGCATTTTCCAGGCGCGGCCGGCAGATTTCCGCGATGCCTGCGACGAAACCGGGGATCGCGAATAACGTATCTCAGCGCAACATGCTAGACTTCAACATTGGAATGACTCAAAAATTCGACATCGCAGTCGAATCGCTGGCGAACAGCGCATCCGCGCCCCAGCGCACCGGACCCCAAAGCGAATCTCGCGAGCCGCACACCCAGCAGCAACAACCGCAATCACGTTCGGTCGGCATGCTGCCCTTACCACTGCGCATGATCGCGAGCCCATCGAACATCTCCACCGGCTACGCCGGCCCGGCAGGGAAGTCATTCTTCATCGAAACCTTCGGCTGCCAAATGAACGACCACGACAGCGAAAAAGTAGCGGGCCTCCTGCAAAAACGCGGCTATCAACCAGTCGCAAGCCCAGCGCAAGCCGATCTCGTCCTTTATAATACGTGCAGCATCCGCGAGAAAGCGGCGCAAAAAGTTTTCGCTAGGCTAGGCGACTGGAAAACCGTGTCCACAGGAAAAATTATAGGCGTCCTGGGCTGCCTGGCCCAACAAGAAGGCGAAGAAATCTTCGAACGCGCCCCCTGGGTCAGTCTAGTCTGCGGATCGGCAAGCTACAGAAAACTGCCAGAGCTGATCGCGCAACTCGAATCCGGCGGAAAACGTGTAACAGGCCTCGATCTCGATACCGACCAAACATTCGAAACAGAAATTACGCGCCGCGATAACCTCTTGCGCGCTTATATCACTATAATCGAAGGCTGCGACTACTCCTGCTCGTACTGCGTGGTTCCGCACACGCGCGGCCCGGAACGAAGCCGCGCAAGCAACGCAGTGACGGCCGAAGCGCACCGTCTAGCCGAAGCAGGCTACACAGAGATCCAGCTGCTAGGTCAAACGGTGAATTCCTACCGCGATCCATCGCCGCAAAAATGGAATTTCGTCGATCTACTGCGCGCGGTAGCGGCAGTCCCAGGTATTCGTCGCGTGCGCTTCACCACATCGCATCCAAATGACTTCAGCCGTGAAATAGTCCAGGCGATCGATGACGTCCCAGCGCTCTGCGATCACGTCCATCTACCGGTACAATCCGGCTCCACGCGTATCCTGCGAGAAATGCGCCGCACCTACTCACGCGAGGAGTACTTGGAAAAGATCGATTGGATCCGCGCAGCCCGCCGTCCAATCAGCATCACTTCTGACATCATCATCGGCTTCTTAGGCGAAACGGAATCGGACTTCGAAGACACAGTGTCGTTACTGGACGCCGCGCAATACGATGGAATTTTTTCCTTCAAATACTCGCCGCGCCCCAACACAACAGCTGCAAACATGCCCGACGCGATTCCAGAAGAGGAGAAAAGCCGGCGTTTGGCAATTTTGAACGAGCATCAACGCCAAATTCAGCTAGCCCGCAATGAAAAGCTGATCGGCGACAGTTACGAAGTCCTGGTGGACGCGCGTCACGCCGCACGAAACCAATGGGCGGGACGCTCAACGCACAATCGCATGATAAATTTCACTTCGCCTCGCGAGAATCTTCTGGGAGAATACGTTCAGGTGAAGATTACGCGAGCCGGCGCAAACAGTTTGGTCGGCGAGCACGTCATCTAGGGTCGCGGGAGGCCAGCATGGAACTCGAAGTGAAGATTCGAGGCTTAATGATGGATCCCGTGACGAACATGCCGGTAGTAGTGTTGAAAGAAACCACTGGCAGTGGGGTCCTGCCAATCTGGGTGGGCATTTACGAAGCCAACGCCATCGCGCTGGAAATCGAAAAAGTACAAACCCCGCGCCCGATGACCCACGACCTGCTGAAAAACGTCCTGACAGGCCTGAACGTTCACGTCCAGCGCGTAGTGGTCTCGGACCTGAAAGACGATACGTTCTACGCGCTGATCTGGATGGAGCGCGACGGCCAAACCATGTCGATGGATTCGCGCCCGAGCGACGCGCTGGCACTGGCCCTGCGTCTGGATTGCCCAATCTTCGTCGAGGATGAAGTCCTGAAACATTCGCGCATGTCAGCAACTGTGAACGAAAAAAGTTCCAGCGAAGATCTCCGCAAATGGCTGGAGAATCTCAACGACGAGGATCTCGGCCGCTACAAAATGTAGTCGTGCGATTCACGCCGCAAAACGCAGCTGTGAAACTTAAACCAGCCCCGCGATTGCTCTGCAACCTTTTCCTCCTGGTTCTGGCTTTCCTTTTCGCCCAGCGGATTGCAGTAGCGCAAATGCAGCCGCCCCGCCAACAGGGTGGTCCTTCGAGTCCTCCCGCAGACGCTTCGAACGCTCAAGACCAGGCGCCAATGCCTGCGGCTGTAGAAAAGCCGAAAACGGTATACGTAACCGATTTCGAATCGGACCCTGCCGTTTCGAATAATAGCGGTACGTTCGCCGGAAGTTCGGGCAACAGGGGATCGCTCACATCGAATGGGGCAGCCGTCGACGCGCAGCATATTGTGAAGGCGATGTCCGAGAACTTGGTAAAAGACTTTGCAAAGGCGGGCTACATCGCGAAGACATTGCGCAAAAGCGATCTGCGCCCGGACGATGGCTTCTTGATCCTGGGCGTCTTCACTCAGGTGGACCCGCAAAATCGCCTGCGTCGCGCGGTGATCGCACCGGGACAAAATGCCGCACCCATCGAACTATACGTAAGCGTCGATGACCTGACTGGTTTCACGCAATATCTTTACAGGACGGTTGAGCCTGAGGACGACGGCGATAAGCCGGGAGCAGTAATCGAATTAAATCCCGAGGCCGACGCCGAAAAATTCCCCATAGACCCGAATGCAAGCGAGAAAGCCGTGAAGCAGACGGCGCAGCGAATCACCAATGACTTCATCAAGCGCATCAACACGGAGGAAAAACACGAACCGTTAAATCGTTACGCCAAACCGTGATTGCACTTAAGTCGGGCGAGATTATTCCAGGGCCCGACCTCGCGTCGTAGACGCCGCGTAAATTAGCCCGCCCTTGAGAGTAATGGAGAGTTCTGAAACTCCGGAAGCGCGACCCGGCTTTACGCCGGCGACCAAACCAGAAAACCGCATTTTTTACTTGCAGTGTCCCCACGCAAGTGAGTACAGTGTCCCTACTCGTGGTAGGACTGGGACCAAGGGCCGCCACATATAGCCCTATGGTTGCCAAACGGGGGAACAGCGAGGGCCACAGTTTGACTTGCGTCATCGCAATTGCCAACCAGAAAGGCGGCGTGGGCAAAACCACCACTTCCATCAATCTAGCCGCCGCGCTAGCCCTGAAAAATAAGAAGACCCTGCTGATCGATCTCGATCCACAATCCAACGCAACTATAGCTTTCTTCGACTCTTCGGAGATTCAGAACTCGATGTACGACGTCTTCGCCGAACAACCGGCGGAAATGGCGAAAGTAATCCGCCCGACGAAAGACGATCACCTGTATGTAGCGCCGGGAAAGCTGGCGCTGGCAAGGCTGGAGCAACAGCTGGCAGGCCAGTTCGACGCCCCCTACAAACTAAAAGACGCGCTGACACCGATTATGAAGGACTACGATTTCATAATCTGCGACTGCCCCCCAGCCCTGGGCATTCTCACAGTCAACGCATTAGTAGCGGCAACGCACCTGCTGGTCCCCATCCAGGCAGCGTACTTTGCGATCGAAGGAACAGACGACCTGCTGGAAACGTACGCGCGCATCCGTTCGCGCCCGAACCCTGACCTGAAAGTTTTGGGCGTGGTAATCACGCTCTTCGACAAGCGCACCAATATTTCGCGCGACACCCACGAACAAATACGTTCCGTCTTCGGTGAACAATTGTTCAAAACGCGCATCAGCAAAAACGTGCGCCTGGAAGAAAGCCCGGCGTACAAAGAAACAGTTTTCGCCTTCGCGCCCAAATCATCCGGCGCGGAAGACTACAAGAAACTAGCCCAGGAGGTATTACAACGTGTCGAAGAGGATCGGGTTACCCGTCACTCTCAAGATGCGGCATGACGCGCATTATGTCGAGACGCTGACCAGCTACAGCGGCGCGTCGGTAGGCCGCATGATTCCGACGGACAAGATCCGTCCGAATCCAGACCAGCCGCGCAAAGCGTTAGGCGACCTGCGCGAACTATCAGATTCAATTCGCGAGAAGGGTGTGCTCGAACCGCTGCTGGTGCGCTTCGTCCCGCGCGAAGATACCTATTACATTATCTCTGGCGAACGCCGCTATCACGCGTCGAAAGCAGCGGGCCTGCACGAGCTGCCCTGCATCGAAAAAATCGCCGATGACGCCGAAACCCTCGAACTGGGCCTAATCGAAAATCTGCAGCGCAAAGACCTCACGCCCTTCGAAGAAGCCGACGGCTTGCAACGCCTGGCCGATCACTTCGACTACACGCACGATGATATCGCGAAAAAAATCGGTCGCGCGCGTTCCAGTGTGACGGAAACGATGTCACTGCACGTAATCCCGCCACCGGTGCGCGAAGCCTGCATCGATCGCGGAGTCCTGACTAAATCGCTGCTGCTGCAGGTAGCTCGCCAGCCCAATGAGCGCAAAATGTTTGAGATGGTCAATCGCATCTCGCAAGGCGGCCTAACCCGAGACGAGGCGCGCCGTGCGCGCCAAGCAGAAACAGAATCAGCGCCCAGGCCCCAACCGTTCCTATTCGATTATCGGGACGAAGACGAATCGTTTCACGTAAGGGTCCAATTCCGCAAAAGCCAGGTAAGCCGCGAAGAGTTAGCGTCTGTATTGCGCAAAATACTGCGCGAAATCGAGTCCGGCAATATTTCATCGTCCGCGGCATAGTCGTTGCCGCGCTCTGCTGCTTTTGAATTGACGTCATCCTGAGCGGAGCGAAGGACCTCTCTTGGTGTGGTGTAAACGGGCGTTCCGCTTCGGTAGCGCTAAAAACAAGTTAGCGCAGTGCAAAAGAGTTCGGAGCTAAGCAACTCCGACGTCCACTACTGCGCTATCGTGAATCATCGTGGAACTTTCCCCGCAACAGCTCGCTGCCCTCGAACGTCTCTACCGCGCAGGATTCGAAATCGTAGCATTCCCAATGTACGCAAATTACGTAGGCATCCGTAAAGGAAATTGCGCCGCGTTGCTCGCTCCCAGCCCAGCGGGCAGTTTCAGCGTTTACAGCACACCAACATTTCTGATTGGCGGCAACTTCTCCGTCCGCGTCACGCGAGACGCCCGCGAATATTTCGTATGGAAGAAAGAAACGCTAGAGGCCACCGAGGCCAGACTGAAGGAACTGACCATCTTCAGCGACGAACTATCCCAACTCATTCTCCCGCGCCTTTGACGAGCGAAGCGCGAATCCGTAGCGTTGGCATCGCACCGTCTCAAGCTCCGTCGAGGTTCCCGGCTGCAAACTTATCGTCGCGCAAACCCAGAAACCTGATTCCAAACCCAGTCGCCAAGCATCGAAACCCCACGCGCCGGAGTTGAATTCACCAACAACCCATCGCACACTGTACCAATGACAGCAAAATACGACATCATCTGCATAGGCGCAGGCCCCACAGGACTAGCCTGCGCCATCGAAGCAAAATTCGAAAACCTCACTTCGCTGGTCATCGACAAAGGCTGCCTCTGCAACTCGCTGTTCCATTACCCGACGAACATGTCGTTCTTCACCACTCCCGAGCGCATGGAAATCGGCGAGATGCCCATGACTATTTCCGACGGAAAGCCCACGCGCGCCGAGGCCCTGAAGTATTACCGCCGAGTGGTCGAACACTTCAAACTCGAAGTCCACCAATACGAGAAAGTAGAGCGCGTCGAAGGAAGCGATGAGAACTTCACGGTCCGCACCGTCGATCGTACAGGCCAAGCCCAAAAATACGGCGCGCGAAAAATCGTGATCGCCACTGGTTTCTACGACCAGCCGAATTATATGGGGATTCCCGGCGAAGAACTTCCAAACGTATCGCACTATTTCACCGAGCCTCACCCCTACTGGAATCAAAACGTTATCGTGATCGGAGGCGGCAATTCCAGTGCGGAAGTGGCCCTCGATCTTTTCCGCGCCAATGCGCACGTCACCATAATCCATCGTGGCGCGGAAATGAGTAAAGGCCTGAAGTACTGGGTCAAGCCCGACGTAGAAAACCGTGTACGCGGAGGAGAAATTCGTGCGCTATTCAACACCCGCGTCACAGCGATCGAACCAAACCAAGTGTGGATAAAAAACAGCGGCGACAAGAACGAAGCAATTCCAGCCACGCAAGTCTTCGCGCTGACAGGCTATCATCCGGATTTCACGTTTCTGGAGCGCCAGAAAATTCAACTGGACCCCACCACGAAACGTCCAGCGCTGAATCACGAAACTCTGGAGAGCAACGTACCAGGAATCTATCTGGCAGGAGTAGTTGTAGGCGGCCTGCAAACCTCCCGCATCTTCATAGAAAACGGCCGGTTCCACGGCCGTCAAATCATCGCCGCCATAACAGGGAAGGGCAAACTACCCGAACAAGAGCCAGTAGCACCGCCAGGCGAATGAGTCGAACTTTTCGGGCTATTCCGCCCGTAACGCATCCACCGGATCCACGGAAGCGGCCCGGCGCGAAGGCAAATAGCACGCCAGCCAGGCCACCGCAACAATACCCGCGGTCATCGCCGCATAAGTAATCGGATCCACAGGGCTGACGTGAAACAAAAGTGACGTCATCAAACGCATCGCAGCAAACGCACCGACAAGCCCGCAAACAACGCCAATGCCGGTAAGCCTGAGCCCCTGACGCACGAACATCGCCACCAGCGCCTGCCGCTGCGCGCCAAGCGCCATGCGAATCCCAATCTCGCGCGTCCGTTGCGAAACCGAATACGCAATCACGCCATAAATCCCCACGATCCCCAGCAGCAAAGCCATACCGCCGGCCACACCCAGCATCACGAGAGTAAACGAAGTGCGCGCCATCCACCTTGTGTAGTAGTAGCGACGGAAGTCGGCGCTTTCTGATCCACGCCATTGTCACGCGTGTCCCCCACCACCCCCACGATCTCGCGCCAGTCGTCGGTATTGGCCACGCGAATCCGTTTGCCAAGCGCGTTTTCGGCGTCATGCCAATATTCCCGCGCGAAATTCTCCGAAATAATCGCAACCGGTAGCGTCTGATAAATGTCCGTCCATGTAAGATCGCGCCCGGCGATCAAAGGTGTTCCCATGGTCGCGAAAAATCCCGGAGAAACGTACTTAAACCGCCGGATCGGTGGCAGCTCTCCCTCCGCGTAGCTGCGGTCCTGCGAAAAAAGCACGTCATTCGAACTCCGCCCGTCCATGGGTATAGTTGTGGAAATACTCACCGAAGACACTCCTGGAATCGCCGCAAGCTTGTTGAGCAGATCCTGATCCATGTGCACCAGGCGCTCGCGATCGGCATCCGGAATATGCGTATCCGGCACGTAAAATCGAAACGTTTGCAACGTATCCGGCGCCTCAAATCCAGGATCCACCTGCACCAAAGCCCGGAACGTGCGAATCATCAATCCCGAACAAATCAGCAAAACCAGCGCCAGCGCCACCTGCACCACCACCAAAAAATTTCGCGCGCGATGCTGCTGCCGGCTCTGGCTCAAAGTGCGTCCGCCCTCGCGCAACCCAGTATTCAAATGCGCGGTGGCATACTTGAACACCGGAATCAAACCGATCAGCAAGCTCGACAAAACCGCAATGCCCACGGTAAACAGCAGCACCGTAAAATCGATGCCGATTTCATGAATGCGCGGCAAACCGGTCGGCGCCATGGCCACCAGCACCCCCAACGCCCCAAACGCCAGCGCCAACCCCAGCAAGCTCCCCAAAGTCCCCAGCACCAAACTCTCAAATAATAATTCCACGGCGATGCGCTTCCATCCCGCGCCCAGCGCCGCACGAATCGCCAATTCTTGCCGACGGCCATCCACGCGGACCAGCAACAAGTTAGCCACGTTCGCGCACGCGATCAGCAGCACCATCAGGATCGATCCCATCAGCACCCACAAAACATTGCTCACATCTCCGACCACGTCTTGCTTCAACGGCCGTAAATTCGGCGAAATTTGCGCCTTTTCAAACAATTTCACGCTGAAATCTTCCGGGGCAGGGAAGCTGCGATTCACCACCGGCAGCAGCCGCGCCATATCCACGCTGGCCTCCGCCATCGTCACCCCCGGTCTCAGGCGCGCGAGCGCCTCGTAACTGAAATTCCCGAGGTTCACTTTGCTGCGGTCAAACTTAAATGGCAAAAACAGCGCCGCATCTTGCTCGTCCAGGAAATGAAACCCGCGCGGCAGCACCCCGATAATTTCCCGCGGCTTGCCATCCACCGTGATCGAGCGCCCAATCACGGCGGCATCGCCCCCGAATTTCTGCCGCCAGTATCCATACGAAAGCAAAACGGTATCAGGCGCCGCGGCGGAATCGTCGTCACGCGTAAATAGACGCCCCAACGCCGGCTGTACCCCAAGAATCGGCAAAGTTCCGTCGGTCACATCCAGTCCACGCACCTGCTCCGGTTCACCCACGCCCGTCCCGCTGAGCGAATCGCCGTCATACATGCCGATATCCTGAAATGTGGTATTTTGCTCGCGGTCGATGAAATAAATAGACGGAGCCATATTCAAATCTTTAATGTTGATCCCCGGCGCAGTATGCCAAACGCCAATCAACTGCTCCGGGTGAGGGTACGGCAGCGGTTTGAGTAAAACTCCTTCCACCACGCTGAAAATCACAGTATTGGCGCCGACGCCCACCGCCAGCGTAATCAGAGTAAGCGCAGTAAAAAGCGGTGCCCGCCCGAGCCTCCGCAAAACCTGCCGCAGCTGATCATTCAACATCGCCATCGGTAATCTCCGTTACCAGCCTGTAGGCAGGCTTGCAGTAGGAGGTACGCGACCACGGGGAAAAATGTTCCCGGGACATCTGCGTCAGCGAGTGCCTGCGAAGGTCCTTACTAACGAAAATCGCACCTGGAAAGGTTCGGCGGGGTGGAAAACGTTTGTGAATTCCGGCGCTCCTGTTGGCGTTATCCGGGAGACATAGGCGTAGGTAATGTCGTCATTGCGGCGATTGGCCAAATTCAAAATATCGGCCGCTATGCGCCATTGCTGATTAAATCGATAACCGAGCCCCATATTGAGCAATAACGTAGACGCTGAGCGATTTATTCCGTCGGACGTCAAATCGCGCGGGCCAAAGTAGCGCAAGCGGAGAGTTGACGTAAAGCCTTTGTAAATGTGCAGTGTGATGCCCGATGAAATCACCACCTTGACCGCTTCGGGAACCAGCTTGCCACCCGGGCCCTGCACCGGAAACGGGGCACCGACCGGATTGGAGAACGCCGCATCGTCGGGGTCGAATTCGGTGAATCGGGCGCGGGAATCCCCCATGTCTAAATCAAAAACCAGATGGTCCGTGGGCGTGTAGTAGTTGGCCCATTCGATGCCGTAGCGGTTGCTCGGCGATGCCGAAGGGACCGTGGCACCGGTGTCGCCATCCTGCTGGAGTTCCGAATTACTGTGGAGATACCAGAGCGAAAGAGTGCTTTGCAGATGGGGGACGGCCGAGGTGCGCACACCGACTTCCCCGCCTTTGGTTTGGACTAGCGGGGAAACTCGATTGGTCGGCGTCGGGAACGGATTGTCCGGCGAAATCGGTTCAGTCCTTTGCGTTGCGCCGCGCGCGTCGTTGCTGTGAAAGCTGAATCCGCCCTGTGCATAGAAATCAGTCTTGGCCCACGGGCCGAAAATCAAACTCGCTTTTGGGCTGGGCAGGAACTTGCTGGCCGTGCCGGAATTGAGCTGCGCAAAGTTGACCACCGGAGCCCCAGGCAATTCGCTGGCGACATAAGAGGGCGTCAAGCTGGTGACGTTATAGATTGCCTCATCGCCGCGCAGGGCCAAGTCCCAGCGGAATTTTTCCGTCCACTGAATTTTATTTTCCGCATAAAAACCGACGATCGTGTCGGTAAACGTATTCAAATCCGTGTCCGCGGGCAATGTCGAATAATTTCCGTTGATGGTCCCGTCGCAATCGCAGGAGGGGATGGGGTTGGTATAGCAGGCGACGATATCAGTCTTGTCCGTGCGCACACGATCTTCCGTTCGGTAAAGGCCGTTGTGGACCCAATCGTTGCGGACCTGCAGCCCGAACGTATTTTCCACCTTGCGGCCAAACCATTCGCTGAAAATCGTGTGGTGTGCGTCCAGCCCAGCCACCCAGCGCTTGTCCTGCTGTTCGAACTGATCACCCTTAATGGGGTCGTTCAAGAAGTAAGTGAAATCGGAAAATAAATCGAGATCGTAATAAAACCCATAGGCCGTAATTTTTGTTTCTGAATTTGCGTTCTGACGATGCCATTCAGCCTGCAAGCTATAACGCTGCGAATGACCACCGTCCGCCGGGTTCAGTGCGCCGAAGTAACCAACGACCGGCACGGCCGTAACAGGAATTTGATCGCTCGAATGCCATCGTCCGTGATACCCGCGAGCCGTGATGCTGAATCCATTGGCTTCTCCGCCCTGGCTGTAGGTTAGAAGCCCGTTGAATTTGTAATAATTGTCCGGATGCTTCCAGGGGCCGTCCTCGTGATACGCTTCTCCGCCGTACAGTAACGTGCCCTTGCCGAGCTTTTGCGATACGCCGAAAACGAACCGCCCAAAGCCATACATCCCGCCTTCCGCTTGGAAGAAGTTCTGGGGCAGCGTCTTGAAGTATTCCACATGGGCCGATCCAGTTGAGCCATAGTTGCCGACATCAGCGTAATAAGGGCCTTTCTCGTAATTCACCCCCCGCACAAACTCCGGGATGACGATGTTCATGTCCGCGTACCCTTCACCGTGTGCATGCGACGGCAGGTTGAGCGGCATATCGTCGATGAAAATGGCGAAATCTGTGCCGTGATCGAGATTGAAACCGCGAAGAAAGTATTGGTTGGCCTTACCGCCCCCGGCGTGTTGAGTGATGATGAGACCGGGAACCGCCTCCAAAATTTCTCCGGAACGAAGAATCGGACGATCTTGAATTTCCGTTGCGCCCACAGTTCCCTGGGTGGCGGAATCGGCAATTCCGACGAGGCTATCCTCTCGGCCCTGCACGTTTACGGTGGTGCTCACGGGGCTCACAGCCAGAGAGATGCGCAGCGGGGCCGCTGCCTCGCTGGCCCCTATTGTGACGAGCATTTCTTTGGTTTCAAAACCGGCATTAAACACGACGAGTCGATAATTACCCGCCGAGAGTCCGGAAATAATGAAGGAACCGTTCGTGTCCGACGGCGTCGTCATTAATACAGTACCCTTCGCGCTCCGAATCTGCACGGTTGCCCCGGCAATCAACGCGCCAGACGTGTCAACGACCGTTCCTGTCAGTTGGGGCAAATAAGCCTTACCACTCGTGACCGGCGTCTTCTCCTGTGAGGAAACCAAAAGTGAGGTGCCGCTGTCCTTCGCGGCCGCGTACAACCGGGTCGGCTGGCAAAGCAGAAGGACGACTGCAACATGCATCGCTAGTGTGATTGCGGTCCCGCCCATCCACGGCGCTCCGGCATACGACTCTAATATTCGTGTTACGCAACCAGGGCTCGTGTGTAACACATTCTGTAAGATCGTGCTATAGAGGATTTCCCGATGGGGCCACCGTGCGGCTCGGCGAACTCGCGCGATGGAGTCAGCGTGCCGTGTGCAACTGGCCTTTCGAGCGCCCTGCGTGCTATATAGCAGAATTCAGTGTGAGCGAAGTTAAAACCGTGAAAGTCCAACCATGAGGGCCACATTCATGTCAGAGCTGGTTAGAACCGGCGTTTCGTTAGAGCAGGATTTATTGAACAGGTTCGACCACGCCATCAGCGATCGCGGTTACGCCAATCGTTCCGAAGCAATCCGTGACCTGATTCGGAATCACCTGGTGTCAGAGGAGATCGACAAAAACAAAGTCGTGGTTGGCACGCTTACCATAGTCTACGACCATCACCGCCCAAACCTCACGGAAAAGCTGGTAGAGGCCCAGCATCACGCAGGAAGCAAAGTCCTGGCGGCCACCCACGTGCACATGGACCACCACAATTGCCTGGAGGTAATCATAATGAAGGGCCGTGGTGGCGAGCTGAGGGATCTAGCGAACCGGATACTAAGTCTGCGCGGCGTAAAACATGGCCAACTGGTAGTAACGAGCACAGGCAAACACTTAAAATGAAATGTAATCAAAATCCACTCCTGCGGAAACAAGGCGGCAAGCCACTCTTTCCGGTGGCCCATAGTTTCGAGGCCTGAAGAACCAGCGTTGCGATGATCGTTAGGATTGAGCCCATGACTTCAATCCACTGAGGCCATAAATCTCAGGCGTCCACGCACTCTTCAGTCGCCGCTTTCAATCGTACAGCGCCTAAATTTGACCTTGAAGCTCTTGCGTTGCCTCCCCCCGCCGACTCTGCTAAAGTTGTTTTTCATGTCATCAATCCTCCAGGAAGTCGGCGAAACCTTCGTCACGCTCTACAAAGGCTTCAGCGTCACCTTTCGCACCATGTTCCGTAAGACTACAACGGAAGCTTTCCCAGACGTCCCGCCAAGTGTTCAACCGCGCTATCGCGGCATCCACGTCCTCCAGCGCGATGAAAACGGCTACGAAAAATGCGTAGGATGCTTCCTGTGTGCGGCAGCATGCCCCGCGAATTGCATCTACATAGAAGCCGCAGAAAACACCGCGGCCAAGCGCATCTCAGCGGGGGAGCGTTACGCAAAGGTCTACAACATTGACTACTCTCGCTGCATCTTCTGCGGCTACTGCGTAGAAGCGTGCCCAACTGACGCAATTACCCACGGGCACAGCATCGAACTGGCGCCATATGACATCAACGCACTGATCTATCGCAAAGAACAACTCCTCGAGTCGTGGCCCCCCAGCACCCCGCGTCCAACTTCGACGTAGCCTCCAGGCACGGTCCGCCCAAGATACAGTGAAGCTTAAAACGGTCAGCGGTAGCGCCTTTTCCCCACACATTGCGATTTATACGTAGCATCGCCTTTGAAACGGTCAGCGCTAGCGCCTTTCTCCACAAATTGCGGTCGATTCGTAGTATCGCTTTTGAAACCGCTAAAAGTTTGCGAACTACAAGAGGGCGTACCTAAGTCTCATCGCCAAAGGCCAAAGTTTATTGGACTTCCCTGCAAAGACAACCCTCGCATCGCATCTTCGTGATAGCGACTACAAAAGGTCAGCAGTACCGACAACGCAACGCGAATGGTTGCCATGAAGAACAAAAAAACAAAGAACTTCAAAACGAAAAACATAAGAACACAAAAACAAAGAACACAAAAACAAAGAACACAAAAACAAAGAACACAAAAACAAAGAACACAAAAACAAAGAACACAAAAACAAAGAACACTTCAAAACACAAACATAACAAACTGACGCTCTCCGTATCATTACGGATCGATTTTCCGGACAGGGCCGCGCAATTCGAGGGTGGTAATAAACCGCGCACTCAATAAATAGTTGATATCAGCCGCCAAGGCGTAGTTGGCCTGCGGAGTGTTCGTCTTTAAGTTCGAAGCTTATGGGGCCTTCGGCTGCTGCGCCTAGAAAATCTAGAAGATATTCCGCGCCATCCAAACGCAAAGCACATCCACAGCAAATTGCACTCAAAAAGTCATTCGTAAACTTTTCCCATCCAGTAATCATATGTTCCGGGAATAAGTAGGCTATGTCGGAATTCGGCTGTGCCACTCCGCGAACTCATTCTGCGAAGTGGGGCACTGGTTGCCGCTCTTGAAGCGATCGACAAAATTCTTACGGAGAGACTATTCGCGCCGGCTTCAAAGAATCTGAACGCATTCTTTTTGACCGTTCAAATATGTGATCAAAAAAGGCGCAATGTAACGTCGCAAAGCAAGAACGATGTTTCGAATTTCGCCAGATTATTTGCATTCGATTGCGTTTGATCATGCAACACAAAATCGCCTGGGCTGTTTTCCACATCGACCTACCTGGATCTGGTGGCCGATGTCGCTGAGTTAATTACAGATTCTGAAGGACTACAAGTGGAACGATGTCGTGAAAATATGTCGTGAAATACGGCATGGCCCCTGTCAGCGGAGGATTGCATCTTCGAAAAGGCGATTGGTCGCAGCGTTTTATACATCATATTGAGACGGTTTGTACCCACGGACTCTGCGGCGCCAGAAGTTCCATCTTTAGCTGCGCATTGACTTGCAGAAAGCCAGTACGTTCGATGCCGCGAGTCGACACACAAAATTGTCGAACGCGCTCGTTTTCGACCGGCCCTTAGCGACTTATAGCCAATTCACCCTCACGAGGAATAGCGGTCGCAAGTGCCATCAATGCGAAGTCAGGCGTAACAGAGGGCACTCAATCGGCAATGGGGAAACACGATGAGGGGGTGTATCAGGCGCGAGACATCGGCCAATTTCAGAGTTCTGGTTTTGAGCGAAATAAATCATCAGCAAAGGATCGTCATACGCGGCAAACAAATGACGGATTTGACCTCCAAGAGTTGATTCGCATGGAGACGACGGCAAAACTGAAAATGGCAAAGACGAAACTCGCAAAGACGAAGCTCGCCCCGGGAGCTTGGCACTGTGGCGATTTGCCAAGCGACTGGTGTGGGCGCGGGCTCGCGAATTCGAACGCACGAATTGTTCCAACTTACGGAGATCTGCGATCGCATATGGGGAAGTCGGACAGTCCCGAAACTGAGCGAGACCACTACATTCGACTGTCACTTTGCATTCGGAACCGGAGTTTTGCCGCGCTTCGGCATCTGTCGCGCCCGACCGCTGCGGAGCGATACCGGGATTGTGCGTATCGCTGCAAGAGTTCAAATCCGGCACGTGCGCTGGCAATTCGCGCGCGAGCTCATCACGCGCCGGTATCAAGGGTGTCCAATGGAGTTTCGGTGTATCCCCTACAGAAACCTCCGATCTCGGTATGCGACGCTCCTCCATTAATAATCGCGCCAGCCGCGCCGCCGTTTCGGCTTCTATCCACTCTTCGAGGATCTCGCCAAATTCCTTGCGCAGAATCGAGATTCGATCCAGGCGAGAGCTTTCAAAGTCTTGCAGACCGTTTTGCGAGCAGCTCGCTAAATACTCCGTTGGCGACTGAGGACTACCCATGAGCTAAAAACCTCCATGAAAAGTCGGTCCTATACGAGAAAAGAGGGGGCACCGTTACTGGTAAGGTACGGTGCTTAAAATGTACATGGGGCACAGTACTTGAGGAAATTGAACACGGCCTGTGGAAATCTTTTCACCCGAAGAATCTATAAAGCACAAGACGACTCAGTAGGTTTCACAAAGAACGCAGATTGTAAAACGAACGCGAGGCAGCCTGCGTAATTGTACTGATAAACGCACGGTAACCTGGGAGGAGATCATGGCCGAAATGCAGGCACTAGAACTTCTCGAAGCGCAAATCGATCTACGGCCGGAAGCGGCAGACTTCATTCTCGAACGGCGCCGCAAAGCGAATCGCGAGAGCATGCGTCGGCGGCGAGCGCGTCAGTCGTGGTCTTCGGAAGGATCGCAAACACTTATGGACTCAGAAACGTGCAGCCAAGCACGAGGTCAAGCGAGAATCCCCCTTGTTTCCTCCGCGGGAACCTCACTCTGTCAAAAGCGGCATGTGCGCGTTCTGCAAAATTCGCAGCTCGGTTGAGGATGTCATTAGGCTCGCGCCATGCGCCAGTAAACGGAGCGGTTACGTAAAAGTACGAATGCCTTATTGCGGTCGCTGTTAAGAGATCGGTATTAGTCGCCGGTATCAGTCGTCGGTATTAAGTCGTCGATACACACCTAGCCGGTAATGCGCGAAAAGGATTTCAACACGGGGCTGCGAGGCGTGCTGTTCGAGGCACGACACTACGAACGGATGGGTGCCGCAATTTGGTTGTACGGCTGGCTGGTGTTGCGGCAAACGCACCAAACTGGAACAACCGGCTGGGTCCTCGGTGGCGCTCCAATCACATATCGCGAGATCGAAGAGGAAACTGGATTCAACCGTCGGACTCTCGAAAGGTGGATGCGATTGCTCAGGGTGCGTTGTTACATCGAGACGGTACCGGCGCAGGGTGGTGTAACAGTACGCATCCTGAAAGCAAAGAAGCACTGCGCACGACGAATTCCACGGACACTGTACGCAAACGTGCGGAGCCGATGCGCAGAATCGCGGGGAAGGGTCCGCAGATTTGCGTAGCACATGCTATGCAAACGCGCTCCGGCGACCGACTTACCGGCGGCATAAGTAGTTCATCTGTAGTAAGACTAAAAGAAAACCCTGAAACAGAAATTCACAGTCCTGTGGAAAACTGCGGGCGCTTAGCGAAATTCGAAGGTCCCCTTAGTGAAGAGATTCAGCGGTGTGAGCAAATTGTATTCCAAGAACATTTCCAGAAAGTCCTAAATAAACAAAATCCTGAATCCTCCTGTTTGACACAAACCAACACTGGTTTGAACCAAAGGCTACTCCAGCCAACGAGCAAGCCCGACAACCAACAATTCGTGACGCAGAACGGTCAACTCGCAGGCAAAACCCACTCGCAACAATCCACGCAAGGAACTTTTTCCTGGGATCTGCGCGCGCACACGCTTGATTCGTGCCGAACGCAATGAAGCGGTGCGCCGCGAACTCGCGGTAGGCACCGGCCCTGAGGTGCGACGTTCATGAAGACGCCTATCAAGTTACGCAAAGAAATTAGCCACGGTGGTGTGATCCCGCGAGGCTGGCAGATGGCATGGTATGAACCGCGAAGACGCATCGGTGTGTATTACCCGTCGCCTGTTCATTTGTTCGTGCGGTTGGTAAGGGAATTTACGAATCGAGTACGCGTCGCAGTGCGAGCGCCGGCTACCGAACTCGCGGAAATTGTTCAAATGCAGCGCGCTCACCGCGAACGGCTCGCGGAAGAATACGCAAAAGGTTACACGGCTGGATGGCGAGAATGCTTTCAGACTTGTCTTTCAGCGGTGGAGGACGAACTAGGCCGCGCTGACGTCACCTGGGATGTGGCTTCATTCTTACCAACGGCGCCGAAACCACCAAGCGCCAAAAACTGATCGAAAAAATGAAGGCCTGGCAAACCCGCAACTTTGCACCGAGTGATCCTATCGTGCGATCGCCGCACCGCATTTAACCCGTCGCCACGCGGAGGGAAAATGAAGGCCAAGGAAGTCTTTGATTCGTGCTGCGGACGATATCGGAGCCTGCATGATTGGTTGGATGACACTACCGGCAAAGTTCGCGCAATTGATCTCGAAGCACCATCATCGGGCTATTCCTGGCGGCCAGCTCGCGGCCGCGCCTGCGAATATGTGGCGGACTTTCAGCGCATCGGTCGCAACGCACTACATCGGCCCGAATGGAAAGGCCGCTTAAAGCTCTTCGAGATTTATTACCTGCACGCCATGGAATAAAAGAATGCCGTCAAACTGGTAGGTGTGGCGGAGGGCACATTCGATTACTGGACGCAAGAGGTGAAGCGAGCTGCAGGTCGTGAATTCTCGCGCTGTGGGCTTTTTCCGCCCTCGCAATATTTTCATTCGTAACCTTTGACCGTGGCCCTATTCGGACTGCAACTCCCTTGACTAGGACTTGCGGTCGCGCCCACGAATGAAAAAGCGGATCAAGTTTATCCCGCCGGTGAACGGGGCCAGCAGCAGATTTTTCATCAGGGCGGAACGTCTTTCGAGCTTTTCGTGAATCGCGTCAGCCTCCTCTTGCTTTGCCGCAACGACGGCACCGATGTACTTAAGAAAATTGATGCCACAACTTTCGCAGGTTCCTCCGGTACGTTGCGTATGCTTGCACGATGGGCATTCAAAACGCATCGTGGCGTGACATTTCTGGCAGAAGCGCGCGACACTCCTCACCGAAGTCCCGCATTTAGGACACTGCAATGTGCTTGGCTCTTGGACGTCGGGTATTTCGGAACGTCCTGGGGACAACGGCATTCGAGCTTTACCACCTGACTCACGCGGGGAAGTGTGGCCAGCAACAATCGTCTGAAACGGTTTGCTTGGAGGTCTAGTTTTCATCGCGCTCGAGTCGCTTGGCTTAGCCGCCGAGTCCTCAACGGGCTTGCTTGCGACTGAACTCGGGATCGGCGGCCGGTCCTGACCGTCCCGGGAGGAATTTAGAACCATGATGTATTTTAAGGGAGCGACGAAAGGAAAAGAAGTCTGCAAAGAGTAGTGCGCTCACGTTGATACTGTTCAATTGTCCAGGGTTACCGTCCGGCCGCTTCGTGCCTACGCGTGGCGCTTAAGCCAACCAAATTACGCCTGAAAAAGTTGCCCATCACCACGGCGCATTCTCCCCGCATAGGATTCAACCAAACGCCAACGCGATTTATACTAGCGGATCTTTCGCTTGCGAGATGCAGCAGTAACTTTCTTCGGTCTCTTTTTTAGGGTGCGTAACTTGCGTGCGCCAGCCTTCTTCTTATTTCGCAGCGGTACTCGCTTTCGTTTCGCCGCCACACTCGACCGGGTTTTTGAGGCAGTCCTCCGCTTTACTGGCGAAGAAACAATTTTCTCGATCTTACCTGCAACAGAACCCAACGCAGCGCCAATCAATCGTGCGGCGCCAGTCAGGGAATCCTGCCCGGCTCCGCCCTTGCCCGCTGAAGACTCGGTCATCTATGGTACTCCGTGGATAGCGGCCAGGTGCTACCGCGATCCGTTCCTAGCGACCCAACACCACAAGTAGGATCAAAACAACTACCATTAGACCCAGGCCTGTCATCGGGTTTTCGCTCAATTCCTTGTGTTTAGGCCAGAGCGGCAAGCTTCCGAGTAGAACTACTATCAAAAGAAAACCAAGAACGGCGATTAGCATTGTCAGCCCTTTGTCAAAAAACGAACCAGCAGTGCCGTGATCTTACTCAACACACTCTAATTAGCGCCATACCATAAAAAAGGTAGACGGTTGCGTAGTTTACCGTAACTGCGCACTCGACCACTGGCAAAGAACTGCGGCGCACAACTCCTTACTTAGCGGGTATGCATTACGTACGAACAAATGAGGACGAAACGTCTTTCTACTGCTGCACAGAGGAATGGGTGGGCAAAGCCATCGGCGCTGTTTTACCCCCGGAAATAGCTATGCCGCGGACTGGCGGCGGCAGCTTCGCGCGAATCAGCGCTTCCACCTGCCTCCACACCTGAGGATCGCACTCAATCTCAATGTGCGGCTTCATGAACATACGATACCACCACGGGTAGGCATTCTCGCATTCGATCGAACCTCCCGCGTAATCGAAGCGAAAGTTCCCAATCACGCGCGTCCGGGCTGGATCCGCTGCGCGAATCACGCTGCGGCCGTGTAAAAAGCCTTCGGACTGGTAATAGTTTACGGGCTGCGCCACATTAGAAGGGATCACTTCATCGTTTTCCCCACGCTTCATGATGCTGTCCACCTGAATCGTCAAGAGCACCGGGATTCCATCAGCATTCAACTCATTCGCAAGTGCCACCGTCTCCGAGCCGCCCAGCTGTGTCCATAAATCACGATCCGAGCATTGCGCTTTTCTTCCGGCGATAGCTTGCCGGCATGATTCGCGTCGAGCTCCCGCAGGATCGCCTGGTGTGCCCGCTCCCCTTGATGATTTGCGAAGGTAGTAACGTACACCGCTGATGGGTAGTCTTCGCGAATGCGGGCTGCCACTTGAACGGCCGTGTGAGATGTGTCATCGCGTTTCACATATCCGCCCACAAATCCGATCACAATGATTGGAGGTCGCGATGCCTCATTTGTGATCCCGGGATTCGGCGCTGAGACTGGCACACGGGGGGCGGCCGCGAGAGCCTGGCCCGACGCCGGGGTGCCAGTGCCGAGCATGCCAACGACGACCACCGAATAAAGGAGGGCGGAATATCGCATCTTGAGTGCGGGAATTTCATTCTAACACGTTGGAAGCGTAAATTGGCCGTGTTCCTGACGCTGCGGAAACTCGATCCACAACGACCATCGGATCCCAGTCCTGTTCTAGTTTGGAGGCGTACAGACCCCGTCAGCCGTCGGGGTCGAGTAATTGTAACCGTCTGTCGCAGAAGTCATTGGAGCCTTAAAATACGAAGAACACCCTATAGCCTTTGCCTAAATTTAGGCTATATTTGCGCAGCGAGGTACTCATGCTCAGAACGATTCTTCTCATTATCATCATCTTGGCGCTGCTGGGAAGCCTGCCGATGTGGCCTTACAGCTCAGGCTGGGGCTACTATCCGAGCGGTGGGCTCGGGCTCATTGTCGTCATCTTAATCGTTCTGATGCTGGTAGATCGCGGCGCCTGATCGGCACGGCGAATAGGAAACCCTCATGATCACTGTCGTCGGAGTATTCCAGTCGCGTGCGGCTGCCGAAAGTGCGTGTGCGGAACTCAGCCCTCTTGGAATCGCTGAGAATCGGATCAGCATTCTTACGCCTCAAGTCGGCGAACACGAATTAGAGCTGATCCCCACCGTCGAAGCCGAGCAACCTGGGATGGGCAAGGCCTTAGGAGCTGCCGTCGGTGGCGCAGTAGGACTCGCTGGCGGGATGGGCGTTGCTGAGGTCGCGTTAACGGGCTTAGTCGTGCCCGCAGTCGGCCCGCTGATCGCCATCGGCATTCTTGGAGGCGTCGTCTTGGGTGCG
>Ga0182015_10000140_pt1 | contig 98678 bp, 84 predicted proteins | sample 712P3MmetaG_FD_120478 | JGI IMG/M metagenome (GOLD analysis project Ga0182015, IMG submission 120478) | Permafrost microbial communities from Stordalen Mire, Sweden - 712P3M metaG | ecosystem: Environmental > Terrestrial > Soil > Wetlands > Permafrost | place: Sweden: Stordalen | collected...
GGATTATGTTTCGACAATACCTTCGTGATGGCCGCCGTCAATGTGGTCTTGCCATGGTCGATGTGACCGATGGTTCCAACATTCACGTGCGGCTTATTGCGCTCAAATTTCTCTTTCGCCATTTGGCTTCTAGCTCCTAGCTTTTAGCTCAAACCCTTTGTCGTCCTGGCCCTATGCAGATTGTGTGGCGCGGGCGCCCTCGCCCGCGAATCTAGTAATACTGATACAACTTCCTAAACTTATGTCGCAAAGTCGGCTCAATCTCTTCGACCTTGGACAAATAAAACTCGCGCATCTGCGCCTGATCCGAAACTGTCAGTGCTTGATAAAGACTCAAAGCAGTCGTTCCAGGATTCTTCCCGTCGAAGATCCCGTTCTCGAAGGCGGCTTCGACTTGTCTGACCCTAACGCCTTTTTTCTCTGCCTTCTTGAGGAAACTTTCCATCTCCCCCGGCGCGAGCGAACGGCTAATCAGGCTTTTCAGTTCTTCGAACTCTTTTTCTTTTTCTATCTTTACGGCCGGCTGAACAAATGCCACTTATCGCACCATCCCAATTCCTGGAGCGGGAGACGGGAATCGAACCCGCGACCAACAGCTTGGAAGGCTGTGACTCTACCACTGAGTTACTCCCGCCCTGTTTTACTCCAACTCCACACCGTGAGGTCCTTCGACTTCGCTCAGGATCTCGGCGGCGGGCTCAAACGCCCGCCAAGCGCCTCGACTTGGAAGGCTGTGACTCTACCACTGAGTTACTCCCGCTAAAACCAGCCATCAGCTTTCAGCCGTCAGCAAAACCTTGCCCGGCCAAATTTATGAAACCTAAACCAATCTCTGGAGCCGATGACCAGGATTGAACTGGTGACCTCTCCCTTACCAAGGGAGTGCTCTACCAACTGAGCTACATCGGCTCAAAAAACTGCCGTTGGCCTTTAGCCCTTGGCGAAACCCCATCCTCACCCTGGCTATCGTTTTGATCGTCCGCATGCATCGCGTCTGTCCTATGCAGCAGCGTCTTTACCGCGAACATTGCCAAAATCGCCAGCGTCACCAATCGAATCTTGTGATCGCTGATCGTCGTCCACGACAGCACCGCCAAGACGGCATACGCGCCCAACGCTAAAAATAATCGGTTCATAGTTCCTTCCCCATTCGCTTTGCTCAGGGTCAGGATTTCGCCAGCAGGCTCCCGCTGCACTCACGCCTGCTAAACGGCTCAACTCTGGTGCACAGGGAAGGATTCGAACCTTCGTACCTCGCTAGGAGGGACAGATTTACAGTCTGTTGGCTTTAACCACTCACCCACCTGTGCGAAATCGCCCGGCACTCGCTAACTCACAGCCGACAACACAGGCACATAAGCGCGCACAAAAACTGCTTTCGCACGCAATCACCACAATCGGAAATATTCCTATGGAGTGCCGTTGGACGAAGTACTATGCCGAGCCGCGCGCCGCGCAAATGCGTTATCTATTATCTTCTTATCTATACTGGAGCTGGCGAAGGGATTTGAACCCCTGACCCTCTGATTACAAATCAGATGCTCTACCAGCTGAGCTACGCCAGCAGTTGGGACAACAGGCCCTCGCAGGCACAAGCATCCCCAAATCCCCACAAATGTCCAGGACAACTTTAAAAGATACCATATGGAAGACAGACGGTGCAAATGGACGTCTGGAACCGAATTAGTATTCGCTGAAATTTCCGCTTGGCCACGGAACAAATGGAATCAAACGCAATCTGGAATTCCCATCGTGGTCAACTGTAAATGGGAACGATCCCCATATCAGAAAATCAGTCACAAAGGGAAGCGCCAATATCGCTATAACGATAAGAACTACATACAGACGGCGGTGGGAAATATTTGGGTCTGTGGGCATTACCGACATACTGAAAGCGTTCAAAGTAAACGAGCCGGTCCAATTTATACTTTGTACAAAAATCCGATCCTGCCCCTTGCTTATGCTCCCAAACTCGGCGCACCAAATTATTCGTAATGCCGGTATAGAGCGTCTTCGATCGATTCGTCATGATGTAAACATAATAATTATGCTCACGAGATTGCATAGGTCCTTCGCTTTGCTCAGGATGACAAATTTAAGAAAATGTTAAATGTCTGACAGCTACCCTTTGTCATGCTGTGCACTCCGCTTGGGCTGGCATTCGCTATACCAACCGGCGCTCAGATCGTGCCACGCCGGGTTCTTCGCGACAATTAGCGCAATTTTCTTGATCCGCAGGCAGCCTTTGATTTGTTTCTCGCGCGTGATTGCATTGCCGACATACTGGAAACGCTCAAAGTATACGAGCCGGTCCAGTTTGTATTGCGCGCAAAAACTCGACCCTGCGCCCTGCTTGTGCTCACAAACCCGCCGCATCAAATTATTAGTGGCCGGTGTAAAGCGTCTTCGACCGATTCGTCATGATGTGAACATAATAATTATGCTCACGAGCGGGATGCATAGGTCCTTCACTGCGCTCAGGATGACAAGTCTTAAAGAGTGTGATCGAGGAAGTACGGATTTGTCTGTGACAGTGAACAGGCAAGCAGTGGCGTGGTCCATCGCCTGCTCTCTTGTCATGCTAGCGTAGCGAAGGACCTATGCAGCTTGCTTGGGCTGGGATTCGCTGCTGGACAAACGCTTCGCAGTCCTGTCTTATGATGGGCTGTCGAGAACACTTCATGCTTTCAAGACAAATCGTTTGTTTAAACCATTTGCTCCGGCTGAGGCGTTATAGAATACATGCGGGCAAGAGGAGCTTTCGATGCGTTACAAAATCTGCTTGTTTTTCTTTTTCGCGCTTCTGATATTTGGTTCCGTTTGTTCGAGCGCTCAGGAGCTCAACGAACGACAGGGCGTCCAGTTCTGGTTAACCACGGCGGACCGGTCTGCATTGTTCGCTCTCCAGAGCGGCCCGCTGCATTTTTCTGACTCGGCCGTGGAATCGAAAGATGCGTTTCCCGTTGTCGAGGTGAATGACATGGAGCAATACCAGTCCATCGATGGATTCGGCGTTGCCCTTACCGGGGGGAGCGCGCAACTTCTGATGCATATGGACGCCGTGCAGCGAAACTCACTATTGCAGGAACTATTTGGCACTGGAGGCAACGGCATCGCGATTAGCTATCTGAGGTTGACTATTGGCGCTTCCGACATGAACGATCATGTCTTCTCCTACGACGATCTGCCGCCAGGGCAAACGGATGTAGATATGGCGAAATTCAATCTTGGACCAGATCGTGCCGATGTTATCCCGGTTATGAAAGAGATTCTCGCGATCAATCCGCGAATTAAGATTCTCGGCTCTCCCTGGTCTGCACCCGCGTGGATGAAGACGAATGATGATGTGAAAGGAGGACATCTGAAGCCCGAATTCTACGGTGCCTTCGCAAATTATTTTGTTAAGTACATCGCAGGCATGAAAGCTGAAGGCATTGCGATCGACACCATCACGGTAGAGAACGAGCCGCTGAATCCGAAGAACACGCCAAGCATGGTGATGTTCGCGCCCGAGCAAGATGTATTCGTCGCGAAGTATCTCGGTCCCGCATTTCAGAAGGCGGGAATCAACACGAAGATATTGCTATACGATCACAATCCCGACGTTACTTCTTATCCTCTGTCCATCCTCGCTGACTCCGACGCCAGTAAGTATATCGACGGAACCGCCTTCCATTTATATGGGGGAGACAGTTCGGCGCTGACCAAAGTGCATGATGAATATCCCAATAAGAATTTGTATTTGACTGAGCAGTCGATAACCCAGCCTCCCGGCGATGGACCTCTCGATATCGCCGCGGCCGTCGCTCGCGTGCTGATCGGGGGCACGCGCAACTGGAGCCGCAATGTACTGCTCTGGAACCTTGCCGCCGACCCGCAAGCCGGACCGCACGCTAATAATGGTGGATGCACAATGTGCTGGGGGGTCATCACTCTCGATGGTAACAATGTAACGCGCAACGTGGCTTACTATGCGCTCGCGCACTTCTCGAAATTTGTGCCGCCCGGTTCGCTACGAGTCGGGTCAAACGAGTTGGAACAATTGTCGACTGTGGCCTTCCTTACTCCTGAAGGAAAGGTCGTGACGATAATCTCCAACACCGGCAACTTCGCGAAGACATTTCATGTGAAGTATCACGGCAGATCGCTCACGACGACTCTGCCCGAGGAATCCGCCGGCACCTATGTCTGGTAACGATGCCGCGGCTGGGAAGCGTCAACACGGAGGATCACGCAAAGGGGAAATTCACCTAAATCTTTCTTTGTGTTCTCTGTGGTTAATGCCTTTTGGACGGCCCCGAAATGCAATAGAAAGGGGCCCGCCATGTTTCTGTGACTGGCCCCATAACAACTATTGTCAACCTCATCTGCTATTTGGGTTCTCGACCTTCGGGTTTTGCGGTTTTGTTGTTGTACTTCTCGTTGTATATCTGCTTGCTGTTTTTGTTTTCTTCCCGGTTGGCCTGTTGTTTTTGTTTCGCGTTCAGCGCGCCGCCGTTTGCCGTGCGCTCGTTGTGGACCTGCTGATCCACTCGCGCCTGGTTGCGGTTGGTTCGTGCCGCTTCGCCGGAGGTCATCTGTCCGCTGCGCAATCCATTGGCGGTACGCTGCTGCTGGTTGGCTTCGCGGTTATCGACTTCGTTCGGCTTCACCGTGTTCGCGTTGTGCTTTTCGTTGTAGATCTGGCGGCTGGCGTTGTTCTGCTCGCCGTTAATCTGCTGGCGTTCCTGCCCGGTGAGTCTGCCGCCATTCGCGGCGCGGTCGTTATGCACCTGCTGATCAATGTGCGACTGCGTGCGGTCGGCGCGGGCGGCTTCGCCGGAAGTCATCTGGCCGCTGCGTAGTCCGTTCGAAATGCGCTGGTCCTGATTGGCCTCGCGATTGTTGGGATTGTAGTTGCGCCCGGCCGAGCGATCGGCCGAAGAAATAGGCTGCGACTGCGCGTGCTGCTGCGCGACCTGGTGATAGGCATTCACGTTCGAAGCCGCGGGTGTCGCCGGATTTCCGTGATTGACGGATGCCAACTGCGAACGGTCTTGCGCGGCAAAATTCTGATGCTGCATCTGATTTGCCGTTGGCTGAATGTGGCGTTCGTTGGCCGCCTGCATCTCGACCGCTGAGGCATGCGCCTGTATGCCCGCGCCGCCGTTGAAGCTCACATGGTTGACATTAACGATGGTAGTTCGATTGACGATCGTGCGGTCTTCGTAAACGTTCGTTACATGTACGCCGCCGAAATTCGCCACTGCACTGTTGTAAGCGAACACTCCGCCGCGCCACTCACCCCCGGCGAAGCCGATGCCGCCGTATCCGAAGCCATAATTGACTCCGCCATAAAATCCAATGTGGGGACCCCAGTAACCGCCATGCCATCCGTAGATGCCACCGGCAAAGCCCCAATAGCCGGGGGTCCACAAAACTCCGACACTCGGAGGCTGCACCCACACGCCCGGAACCCAGAAGTAGCCGGCGTCGCCGTATGCCCAATATCCTGGCGTCCAGAGGTAGCCGGGGGCGGGCAGCGCGGGCTGTACGTATACCGGCAATGCCGGAGGCGCGATGTGGACAGAGATACCGATCGCAATCTGAGCCTGCACAGTGGGCAGGATAAACATCGGCGCGGCGATCGCAGCGGTGAGAAGCAAGCTGCGAACTCTAAAGCGAATTCCTGAATGAAGGGACATAGCGTCTTCTCCTTGTATCCGGGGGCGGGACAACAACCGATCTCCCCGTCGAGCCCGATCTTGTGGGCGCGTTTATTAGAACACTGGAATCCGGCATCTGTTGCTATCAATCTGGGAACCCGGAGCAAGTCGCCTCGAATCAACCGGATTGCCGCGATGTTGATTTGTTGGAGTGAATGGAAATCACTACTTCGAGGTGGCGGCTAGTTGACGAACGGTGCTGATGAACGTGGTCGTAGCCCGGGTTAGGGTACGGTCACGGCGATATGCGAGTCCCAGTTCGCGCCAGAGTTCTTCATCTTTCAGCGCAATCAGTTTGACGCGGCCGGCCAGCACCTGATCTCTAGCGAAACTGGCGCTGATGAGTGAAACTCCCAAACCGGCAGCTACGAAGCTCTTGATCATGCCTACGCTGGGTAACTCCATTCTTACTTGCAGTTGCGCGGCGTAGGGACGAAATAATTTGTCCATGACCCGGCGGCTGTATCCGGTTTTGGGCAGCAGAAGAGGCTGTTTCGCGATTTCGCTGACAGGTACAACGTCGTGCTTGGCCAGTGGATTTTGCGGGTTCACCATCAGCATAAGTTGATCGCGGAAAATCGAATGTGATTTGAGACTCGAGGATTTTATGGGGAGAGTCACAATTCCGACGTCAAGCGTGCCGTTTTCCAGCTTCTCCACGATTTTGTAGCTGAAGTTGCGGTAGATGCTGATCTGCACTCCGGGGTACAGGCTGGAATATTTTGCGAAGACATCGGGCAAAACGTATAAACAAGTTGCTTCGTTCGCTCCAACGAGAAGCGTCCCGCGCGGACTGCTTCCCTGATCTGCAACAGCGAGCAGCGATTCGTCACGGGTTTGCAACAGTCGCTCGGCATAAGCGAAAAGCACGCGGCCCGCCGGGGTCAGGGTCACGTCTTTGCCCGAGCGATCGAGCAACCGGTCGCCGTATTCCTGCTCTAACTGGCGGATTTGGGCGCTGACGGCGGATTGCGAGCGGAAGACTTTTTGTCCGGCGCGCGAGAAGCTGCCGAGCTTTGCTACTTCCAGAAATGTGACTAGCTGGTCGAAGTCCATGGATTGTGCGTGATTATAGCGGAGAGAGCAGCCGTGTCAGGGATGAAAGTTTCGGAAGAAGAGATTGCGGGAAGGACACGCCTTTCAGTCGTGCCGTTACGTCGCGTTAAGTTTATAGGCCCAACTGGAAATCGGGACCTTCCCGGCAATGCGGTCCTAAGTCTCTTCGGCTCTTGCGGCGGTAGTTGCAGTTGACGTCGCTAGTCCGATCAGCGGCACTAAGGCCGTCGGATTCGCCGCATGCAATCCGCATTCGGTTTTTTGGAATCCCGCCCAACGTCCGGCCCGCGAATCCTCTCCCGGCTTTACTGCCCGGGTGCAATGAGTGCAGCCGATGCTGGGATAATTTTGGTCGTGCAGCGGATTGTAGGGAACGTTGTGTTTGCGAACATAATTCCACACAGTGGATGCCGACCAGTCGGCGAGAGGATTAATTTTGATCAGTTGGAATTTGCTGTCCCACTCGATTTTTTTGGAATTTGCGCGCGCCGAGGTTTGATCGCGGCGGATGGCGGTGATCCAGGCACGCAGTCCAGCGAGTTTATTTTTTAACGGCTCGATTTTACGAATGTTGCAGCAGCGATCAGGATTGCGCTTCCAAAGTTCCGGGCCCTCTTCCAACTCTTGTTCGTCGGGAGTGATGGCAGAGAACAGGCGTTCCACCTTGATTCCATAACGCTTTTCGACGCGGTCGATCAGATCGTAGGTTTCGGGGAATAAAAATTCGGTGTCTCCGGTGAATACTTTGATATTCGGGTTGATGCGGGTAGCGATATCGATGAGTGCAATGCCTTCGACGCCGAATCCCGTGGCCATGGCCACATCTTCGCCAAAGCTGGCGAAAGCCCAACGCAATACCTCCTCGGGCTTCCAGGAGCCGGATCGAAGCTGAATATCGTCCAGACGCTCTCTCATTCTGGTCTCTCTGAATCTTGCGCCTGCGCGAATGGGGCAAGTGGGATATTTGTTGAAAATGCCAATGACGCTATTTCAGGGGCGGCGGAGGCATGCTGCGCGAATCGGACTACCTCGCCTATTACTAAAATTGTGGGGGAGGGGAATATTGGAGCGCGATGCAAGTTCTGCAACGTTGTCTGGTGAATTTGCTGATCGGAAGTCGTGGCCTTAGAAATGATGGCGCAAGGCGTGTCGGGCATCAGTCCCGCCGCAATGAGCTGGCGAGAACGCGCTGCGTATTCATATCCCGGCATGTACACGATGACTGTCGCACCGGGTGAAATGCGTTTCGGCCAGGCCTCATTTGGAGAATCGGGGAGTTCTGAGCCATTCGCCGTTGACGGCGAGCTGTGGCCTGTTAGCACGACGAGCGATGAAGAAAAGGCACGGTGGGTGAGGGGCATCTGAACAGCCGCAGCCGCGCCAAGCATCGCCGAGATTCCAGGAACAATCTCGAACTCGATGTTAGCGCGACGCAGCGCCTCAATTTCCTCACCTGCGCGTCCGAAAATCAGGGGATCCCCGCCCTTTAATCGGACGACCTGCAAGTCCAACAAGGCGTATTGGACGAGCAAAGTATCGATTTCTTGTTGACGGATATTTTTTCGGCCGCCGCGCTTGCCGACATTGCGGAGAAGCGTCGACGACGGAACTAGCTTTAAAATTTCGGGCCCGGTCAGCTCATCGTGAAGCACCACATCAGCTGACTTGAGCAACCGGAGCGCTTTTAACGTCAAGAGTTCCGGGTCGCCCGGACCGGAGCCGACGAGATAGACTTTGCCGCTCATGATCCCGCGCCCTCGAGGACAACTTCCGGTGATTTGAAAGGTTCGCTGCCGGCAAGTTTATGTAGTTTTCGGCGGCGTTCCTCTGGATCGATGTCTAAAGAAAAAAGTCGCTGTCTCTCTTCGCCCAACGCGTCGACCCATCCGGCGTACTCGGGGCCGAACTGTTCTTCGAGTTCGCTTCTCAGACGTTGGGCCAGGGCCGGGCTGTGGCCAGCGGTCGAGATAGCGATCTGGAGATCTCCGCGGCGAACGACAGCGGGATAGAAGAAATCACAATGCTCGGGATCGTCGACAGAATTGCAGAGGATGCCGCGTCGTTGAGCCTCGAGGAAAACCGATTCGTTAACTTCCGGTGACGGGGTTGCGGCGATTACCAGAGTCGCGCCGTCGAGATCAGCGGCCTCAAAAGCGCGTCGATGCCATGAGATGGTTTGTGAGTGAGCCCAAGCTTCGACAACGAGCGTGGCGTCCGGGGCGATGACGGTGACTTCGGCTTCGGCGGTGAGCAGGCTCTGAATTTTCGGTTCCCCGATTTTGCCCGCGCCCACGACGACGCATCGGCGGCCTGCGAGTTTCATGAATATGGGAAAGAGGCTCATGGGGTTAGCCTTCGACTCCCTGCGGCACTCGTCCCAGGGGAGCGTCTCGCAGAACCAATGGAACGAGTTCGCCGGCCAGAATTTCCCGCAACTGATCGTCGCTGTGGCGGGCGAAATACGCTCTTAAATTTTCATCGGGCAATCGCTCGTCCAGATAATTGCGGAGTAAACGCTCGATGGCGTCCGGAGTCTCGATGGCAAGGCAGCGATAGCCAATCGGACGCGCGATGGACTGATGCAATCCGACAGCGCCGCCAACGCAGAAGTAGTAAGCGTCCTGCATCTTACCGTCAACTTTGATTTTCTTTCCTTCGAGACCGATGTCGGCGATCCAGTGCTGGCCGCAACTGTTGGGACATCCGGTGACGTGAAGTTTGAGGTGCTGCTCGAATCCGGGTAATCTTTCTTCCAGTTCTTCAACCAGCCAGCGCGAAAAACTTTTCGTTTCGGTAATTGCCAACTTGCAGAATTCGGTGCCGCTGCAAGCAATTGCGCCGCGCCAGAAAGTTGAGGCTGCGACGGGCAATCCAATTTCATTCAGTCCGGTGGCGAGTGCCTGAGTATTTCCGTGGGGGACATTTACGACTACCAGATTTTGCATGTTGGTGGCGCGCAAATGGCCATCGGCGTAGCGCTCGGCGAGGTCGGCGGCGGTACGCAACTGATCTGCATTTACCCGGCCTCGTAGAACCGCCGCACCTACATAGCTCAATCCCGTTTGCTTTTGCTGATGAATTCCGACGTGGTCGCGGTAGACATCGTTCGGCGCTTTCTGGGGGACTGCCGGATCCAAGCGGAAGCCGATGCGGCGTTCCAATTCTTGCTGGAAAGTCTCGGCCGTCCAACCGTGGCGGAGAAATAGAAATTTCAGGCGGGCGCGTTCGCGATTCTCGCGAAGATCGCTGCTGTCGCGGAAGATTTCCGCGATGCCCTTGAGCACCGGCATGACCTGTTCCCAGCGAATGAAGGCATTCAACGGCACGCCAAGATGAGGCTGGGTGGAAAGACCTCCGCCAACGCGCAGTGCGAATCCATTTTCGACGGCATCGCCAATGCCGCGGCGGACGCCGGTCAGTCCGACGTCGTTAATTTCGGGGTATTCGCATGACACCGGGCAGCCACTGATGCTGATTTTGAATTTGCGCGGCAGGTTGTAGAAGTCGGCGTTGCCGGCGAAAAATTTGTCGGCTTCGAGCGCCAGCGGAGATGCATCGCAAATTTCGTGCGCGTCAACCCCGGCCAGCGGGCAGCCTGTGATGTTGCGGGTCACGTCGCCGCAGGCGCCCAGGGTATTCAGTCCACATTCCCACAATGCTTCGAGTACTTCGGGCAACGATTCAATCGTCACCCAATGCAACTGAAAGTTTTGGCGGACGGTAATGTCGGCAATGCCGCGTGCATGCTTCTCGGCGACATTCGCGATGGTGCGGAGTTGGTGCGACGTAAGCAAGCCGTTCGGAATGCGGATGCGGACCATGAAGAATGGCAGCGCGTTGCCGACGCCGCCTTTTCCGCCAAGAACTCCGGCGCCGTCGCCTTGGGTATAGACACCCCACCAGCGGAGATAAGTGCCGATCCATTCAGGGGTGATGGAACCGAAACCTTCACGAGCGAAGCGGCGAATTTCCTCGAGCCCGGCCCACGGATTCATCTCCCGTTTGAGCCGCTCGGCTTTCTGCGCCTTCGATTCTGTGACTGTATTTGCCATAAAAAGGAAAAACCCACCGCCAGTAATCAGACTGGCGGTGGGTTTCGATTTTGCCGATACTAGAGAATTCTTAGGTCAGCAGCCTCCCCGCGCCAGTGGACGCACACATACAACAACAGCAACAACACTGGCAGCAGCAGGATTGGGCATAAGCCGACATCATGTTTTCGATAGTAGAGAGGCTACGCAACGGTGTCAATAGTACCTTCGGGTGTGGGCATTCAAAATTTAGATGCTCCAAATCATAAAACCGGGGATTAGTGCTTTTGTGAATCCAAATCCAAGTTTAACTCGAGCACATTTGCTCGCGGTTCTCCCATAAAACCGAGTTGCCGGGGAAGTGTATGTTGTTGAATTAATTGCTCTACTTGCTCAATTGTCAATCCCCTTTGGTGGGCGATTCGGGGGGCCTGGAAATTAGCGGCAGCCGGGGAAATATCTGGATCCAACCCGGATGCGGAGGCTGTGACCAAGTCGGCCGGTATGGGCGTTCCCGGGTTCTCTCTCTCTAAGTCCGCGACGCTGGCGCTCACGCGATCGATCAGCTTCTGATTCGTCGGGCCATAATTTGTGCCGCCAGAATTTGCGGCGTCGTATCCATTGCCGGCGGCGGAGGCGCGGGAATGGAAATAACCTGGTCCTACGAAAGCCTGGCCGATGATGCGTGAGCCGACGACGTCGCCATTTTTCGTAATCAGCTGGCCGTTGGCTTTGTCTTTGAAGAGTACTTGGGCAGCGGCCGTGATCAATAATGGATAAACCAGGCCCAGCAAGATTGTTGTCACTGCGGTCATCAATACGGAAATAATTAGGTTCTTCTTCATGGTCGTTATGCCATTCCTACATGCGTGATGAACATGTCGATGAGCTTGATTCCGACGAAAGGGATGATGATGCCGCCGACGCCGTAAATCCACAGATTACGGCGCAGCAGGGCCGCAGCTCCCATGGGACGATATTTCACTCCGCTTAAGGCGAGCGGAATCAGAGCAACAATGATCAGGGCATTGAAGATGACCGCTGAGAGCACTGCCGATTGCGGGGTTTGCAGCCGCATGATGTTGAGCGCGTTCAGGACAGGGAAAGTTCCGGCGAACATAGCCGGAATAATTGCGAAATACTTGGCTACATCGTTGGAGATGGAGAAAGTGGTGAGCGCGCCGCGGGTCATCAACAATTGCTTGCCGATCTCCACGATTTCGATCAGCTTTGTGGGATTGGAATCCAGGTCGACCATGTTGCCGGCTTCTTTGGCGGCCTGAGTTCCGGTGTTCATGGCGACGCCGACGTCGGCCTGAGCGAGAGCTGGCGCGTCGTTGGTGCCGTCTCCGGTCATGGCGACGAGTTTTCCGTCGGCCTGTTCGCGGCGGATGAGGTCCATCTTTTCTTTCGGTGTAGCTTCGGCAAGAAAATCATCCACGCCTGCCTCGCGAGCGATTGCCGCTGCGGTCAGCGGATTGTCGCCTGTGATCATCACGGTCTTGATGCCCATGGCGCGAAGCTGGTCGAAGCGATCTTTCATGCCTCCCTTTACGATGTCTTTGAGGTGAATCACTCCCAGAGCGCGGCGATTCTCGGCGACGACTAGAGGCGTGCCTCCGGATCGCGCGATGGTCTCGACGGATGCCTGCACTTCTTTGGGGAGCACGGTGCCGAATCCCTGCAAATATTTGGTTATCGCATCGACCGCGCCCTTGCGAATTTCGCGTCCGTCGAAATTCACGCCCGACATGCGGGTTTGCGCGGTGAATGGGACAAAGACGGTTTCTTGCAATGCGAGTTCCCTACCACGCAACGCGTACCGTTCTTTGGCAAGTACAACAATGGATCGGCCTTCGGGAGTTTCGTCCGCCAGCGAAGAGAGTTGCGCAGCGTCGGCCATCTGAGCTTCGGTGATTCCCGGTGCGGCGATAAATTCGGACGCTTGCCGATTACCCAGCGTGATCGTTCCCGTTTTATCAAGAAGAAGCGTGTTGACATCGCCAGCGGCTTCGACGGCGCGTCCTGACATGGCGAGGACGTTGTGCTGAACCAGGCGATCCATGCCCGCGATGCCAATGGCGGACAGTAGACCGCCAATGGTGGTGGGAATCAGGCAGACCAATAAAGAGACCAGTACGAAAACCGTCTGCGGGGATCCGGAGTAAATCGCGAAGGGCTGTAGCGTTACCACCGCGAGCAGAAAAATGATCGTGAGTCCCGCTAATAAAATATTCAGCGCGATTTCGTTGGGAGTCTTCTGACGTTCAGCGCCCTCGACCAACGCGATCATGCGGTCGAGAAAAGTTTCTCCGGGATTGGAGGTGATTTTGATCTTCAACCAGTCGGAAAGCACCCGCGTCCCGCCGGTCACGGCCGAGCGGTCGCCCCCGGCTTCGCGAATCACGGGGGCTGATTCCCCCGTGATCGCCGATTCGTCCACCGACGCTACCCCCTCAACAATTTCGCCATCGCCGGGGATGAACTCCGTGGCGGCGACCATCACCACATCGCCGGAGCGCAGCTTGGCGCTGGCAATCTGCTCGATTTTTCCATTTGGCAGCAAACGATTGGCCACCGTTTCGGCGCGCGCTTTGCGCAATGCGTCGGCTTGCGCCTTGCCTCGACCTTCCGCCATAGCTTCGGCGAAGTTGGCAAACAGGACGGTGAACCAAAGCCACAGCGTGATCTGAAGATTGAATCCGAACGATGCACTTTTGCGGAACAGAAGAATTGTCGTAATTACGCTGCCGACTTCGACCACGAACATGACGGGATTGCCCATCATGTTTCTGGGTTCCAGTTTCAGGAAAGAATCGAAGATCGCGCGGCGCACGATCTTCATGTCCCAAATCGCCTTACTTTTCTTCTCTGGCATAATTCCTCAAAAAGTCTTTCCTGCCGACATCAAAAGGTGCTCGAGTATTGGTCCCAGGCTCAAAGCTGGGAAAAACGTCAGCGCGCCAACAATTAAAATCACGCCCACCAGCAATCCGCTGAAAAGTGGAGTGGTTACTGGGAATGTCCCAAGCGAGGGCGGAACGAATTTCTTTCTCGCCAGATTTCCGGCAATCGCGAGCATGGGGATAATCATGAAGAAGCGTCCCACCAGCATCGTCGCCGCACCAGCCAGGTTGTACCAGGGAGTGTTGCCGTTCAATCCTCCAAATGCCGAGCCGTTGTTGCCCGCCATGGAAGTAAAGGCGTAGAGCATTTGTGTCAGGCCGTGCGGGCCCGCATTGCTGATGCTCGAAGTGCCGAAATTTTTAACTGAGGAGATTCCGGTCAAGACCAGGATGATGAGCGGAAAGACCAGAGTGACCAGCATCGCCATCTTCACGTCATAGGCTTCGATTTTCTTGCCGAGATATTCGGGCGTGCGACCGACCATGAGTCCGGCAATAAAAACCGAGAGCACTACGTAAATGAGGATTCCGTATAGTCCAGCGCCTACGCCGCCGAATACGGTTTCGCTGAGCATGATGTTCGCCAGCGGAACCATTCCCCCGAGCGGGGTAAACGAATCGTGCCAACTATTGATGGCGCCGCAACTGGCGTCTGTGGTGACGGTCGCGAATAAAGCGGAGTCGGCGATGCCGAAGCGGACTTCTTTGCCTTCCATGTTGCCGCCGGGCTGAGAGATGCTGGCTCGCTGATCGACTCCCTTTAACAAGGGATTACCGCGCGCTTCGGCCCAGTATGCAGTCGTGACTCCGGCCAGGAACAAGACCGCCATCGCACTCCACACTGCCCAACCGTGGCGCGGAGAGCCCGTCATCCGACCCAATGTGTAAGTGAGTCCAGCAGGGATAAGGAAAATGGAAAGCATCTGAAGATAGTTGCTGAGCGGCGTAGGATTTTCGAAGGGATGCGCGCTGTTGGCGTTGAAAAAGCCGCCGCCATTCGTGCCCAGCATCTTGATTGCTTCCTGAGAAGCGACCGGCCCTTGCGCGATAGTCTGCGCGGAAACGGTATCCATTACTGGCTTGCCGGCGGCATCGACAACCGGCTTGGTATCGGCTCCGACCCGCTGCACCTGCTGCGGCTCGACTAGTTTCACGGTGTCATAAGGTTTGAGATTCTGCACCACTCCCTGGGAAACAAGCAGTAGGGCGTAGACGGTACACATCGGCATCAGTACCCAAAGGAAGGTTCGAGTCAGGTCAACCCAAAAGTTGCCGATGGTTTCTTTTTCTCGGCGCGCAATGCCGCGGATAAACGCAATGGCGAGGGCAATGCCGACAGCAGCAGAGGAGAAGTTGTGATAAGCCAATCCCATCATCTGCGTGAGATAACTCATGGTGGTCTCGCCGGAATAATTTTGCCAATTTGTATTCGTGGTGAACGACGCGGCCGTATTAAATGCCAGAGTCGCTTCTACGGCCGGGAATTTTTGTGGATTCCACGGCATCCATTGTTGTAGGCGCTCGATTCCGTACAACAGCGCCATGGAGACGCCGCTGTAGAGCAGCATCGCGCCGCAATACTCGGTCCAGCGCATTTCGTGATTTTCGTCGACCGCGGTTAGGCGATAAAGTAACCGTTCGATGGGCCGGACGATCGGATCGAGAAACGTATGCTCGCGGGCGAAGACGCGGGCCATGTAGACGCCCAGCGGCTTGGTGACGGCCAGTAAAATCGCGAGAAAAAGCAGAATCTGAAGCCAACCATTCGCAGTCATTAAAACTTCTCCGGCTTTAATAGTGCGTACATGAGATACACCATCATGAAAACGCAAACCACGAGCATCACAACTGATTCAATATCCATAAATCCTCAGCGCAGCTTCTCGCAGGCGTGTGCGTAGGCGAGCGAGAGCGCGAAAAATAAAATCGTTACAACGATAAAAATCAGATCTTTCATGCCCACCTCTTCGACGTTGCATTCCACTGCAACCAGTTATTCACAGACTCTCATGCCGAACAGCATCACTCTTCATTTTTTACGCCATCGGAATAAGGCGAATTTCATTCTGGTCCGCGATCCTCAATCTGGATAATTTTCGCTTCCGCACGTTCCTCGCTTCTGTGATCACTGCCGGCCGCGGATTCTCCCGCCGGCTTTGAAGTGCGGCTTCCCGGAGCAGCGCCACCAGAAATCGTATGAGGAACAACACTGAGAAGAAAGCGATGCTCGCGAAGACGATTTTGATTTCCATGTGAGCCTCTACTTCACTTCTTCATTGGATACTTTCGTCCGTAAAAGCCGAATAAGTTGTTCGTAAAGATTTCGTAAGGGCGGGTGGGTGGAATGATCGCGTAGGCCCGGATGCCTCGTCCGAGTGGATGGCGCAGTTCGTCAGTGCTAATGCGCTGCCAAGCTGCGCTTGGCTGGGCGGCCGAGGGGGCCGCCCCTACGTGATTTATGCGGGATTCAGATTCTTCTCGCGTGGCTCGAAGCGGTATCCTACCCACGGTTCGGTGACGATGTAGCGGGGAGAGGCACTTTGCGGCTCGAGTTTCTTGCGTAGCTGTCCGACGAACACGCGCAAATATTCGACCTGCTCGGTGCTGTTTCCGCCCCAGATGGCGGCTAGCAGAGCGCGATGAGTAATTACCTTGCCGGCGTGCTGCGCGAGGTAGATCAGTAAATCAAATTCTTTCGGAGTGAGATGAACTTCCCGGCCGCCGACCACAACTTTTCTTGATCCAGTATCAATATGAAATTCGCCGATATCGATGATTGCGGGTTGAGCGTCAGAAGGCTCCGGAATCCGCCGCAGGTTTGCCCGCACTCGCGCTAGAAGTTCCTCGATACCAAATGGTTTCGTGATGTAGTCGTCGGCTCCGGCGTCGAGGGCTTTCACTTTGGTGCGCTCTTCGCCGCGCACGGACAAAACAATAATCGGGATGCGGCTTGCATTACGAATGCGCCGGCAAAGTTCGAGCCCATCCATGTTCGGCATCGACAAATCCGTGATGACCAGATCGGGCGTCCAATCTTTCATGATTTCGAGAGCGGTTTCTCCATCGTTGGCCACGCGCAAATCGTATCCCTGGCTGGACAAGCTGGTGCGCAGCACTCGAGTAATCTGCGGCTCGTCGTCCACCACAAGAATGCGGCGATGTTCAATCACCCGCGAGCCTCCTGGGTGACGATGTGGACATCCACGGGCGGAGCGTCGCGAAGAAATTTATGAATGGCGGAAAAATATAAATATCTTTTGATTCCGCTGGTTGCCGATCTTCCGAAAACCACTTGCGTAATGTGTTTTTCGCGAACGAATTCCGCTACCACTTCCGCCACTGTTTTTCCCTTCAGGGTTACGATTTGCGCACCGACATTTTCCGAAAACTGAATATTCGCCGCCAGGGATTTCTGATTTGTCTCGCTCGAATCCTGCCCCATATCGACGTAGACGACGTATAGTTCGCCATCCATCGCCTGCGCCATGCGCGCGCCACGCGCAATCAAGTACTGTGCCGAGGGATTGGAGCTGATGCAGACCGCAATTCGTTCCCGGACGGCGACCGCTCCCTTTTCGTCTTGCCTGGCGCGATAGGATTCGAGATTGCGATCCACCGCGTGCGCCACCTGCCGCAAAGCCAATTCGCGCAGAGCAATGAGGTTCCCTTCCTTAAAAAAATTTCCCAGCGCGCGTTCTACCCGCTCCAGCGGATAAATATCTCCGCGGCGCATGCGATTCTGCAAGGCCTCGGGCGTCAGGTCAGCCATTACAACTTCGTCCACACGCTTTAGAACCCAGTCGGGGATGGTTTCGCGCACCTGAATGCCGGTAATTCCCTGCACCGTGGGAGTTACGCTTTCCAGATGCTGGATATTCATGGTCGAGAGCACATCGATGCCGGCATCGAGCAGTTGGTAAACATCTTCGTAACGCTTGCGATGTTTGCTGCCTTCCACGTTGGTATGCGCCAATTCGTCGACCAGCACGACTTTGGGCTTGCGCGCGAGAATGGCATCGACATCCATCTCTTCGAAAGCGGCGCCTTTGTATTCGAGTTTTTTTCGGGGAACGACTTCGAGTTGGTCTGCAAGTTCCGCGGTAGCTTTGCGGCCATGCGTTTCCACGACGCCGATCACAATATCCTGCCCGCGGCTATGGCGGCGGACCGCCTCGCTCAACATGCTGAAAGTCTTGCCAACGCCCGGCGCGTAGCCGAGGAAGAGCTTAAATTTCCCGGATTGTTGCGGCTCGGAAGTTTGTTCCAGCCATTGCTCGGGAGTTTTCGACATCGCGAATATTGTCGTTTAGAAGACCGAAATTGTCGATGTCATATACAATCGCCGCGTGAATCGCGCGAGCATCAGGCTGATCGTTCGTTACAGCGCCGCGGCTGCAACGGTGGTGCTGATCGCTCTAATTTATCGGACGATTCTTCACGTCAATCCCACGACCGTGGCTCTCTCTTTCTTGCTGGCGGTGCTATTGGTTTCGACCAATTGGGGATTGCGGTGCGCAGTCTTCACTTCCGTCATCGCAGCCATGGCGTTCAATTATTATTTTCTGCCTCCGATCGGCACGTTCACCATTCAGGATCCGCAGAATTGGGTGGCGCTATTCGCATTTCTTGCTACCGCAGTGATTGCGAGTGAATTATCGGAGCGCGCGCGGCGCGAAACTACTAACTCGAATGATCGCAGACGGGAGGTGGAAAAACTTTACAGTTTCACTCAGCAACTATTGTCCACTGACAATATGGCGGAGTTGTTGAATGCCATTCCGCGCTACGTCGTCGATTCTTTTTCCGTCAGATCGTCCGCGATTTGGCTGCCCAATCGAACTGACGTTTATCGTTCAGGGGCGACCTCGGACGGCCTCGACCTGCATGATTTGCAACAGGTGTCGGCGCGCGGAGAAGTTCGAATAGACCCTCGCAATCGGCTTTCATTCGTGCCCTTGCGAATGGGAGTTCGCGTCGTCGGCAGCATGGGAATCGCGGGCGCGAATTTATCTCGCGAGACGCTGGATGCAGTAGGCACTTTGATCGCGATTTCCATCGAGCGCGCGGGGGCCATGGAACGCCTCAGCCGGTCGGAAGCCGGCAGGGCGAATGAACAACTGCGATCCGTATTGCTCGACTCCGTGACTCATGCGTTTCGTACGCCGCTCACCGCAATCAAAGCATCAGCGACTTCAATGCTTTCGAACCCGGCACTCGACAATTCCCAGCGCACCGAATTGCTGACCATCATCGATGAGGAGAGTGACCGCCTCAATCGACTGGTTGGAGAAGCCGCCGAAATGGCGCAACTTGACGCCGGGAAAGTGGAACTCAAAGTGGGTGCGCATCAAATTCAGGAAGCGGTGAGCATCGCGATCGAGGAATGCAAGCCGGTTCTAGCGCAGCATCCCTACCAGGTTAGTTTTCCGGAAAACTTACCGCCAGTGCAAATGGATGTCGCCCGCATCGCCGAGGTGCTGATTCAGTTGCTGGAGAATGCGGCGAAGTATTCTCCGCCAAACGCTCCCATTTACATCACCGGCGAAGTGCAGAACAACGTGCTGATGACGAGCGTTGCAGATCGCGGTCCGGGCATCGAGGATATGGAACAGTCGCTCATCTTCGAAAAATTCTATCGCGGACGCGATCGTCGACTGCAAGTGCAAGGTACCGGCATGGGACTCTCCATCGCAAAAGCCATTGTAGAAGCTCACAACGGAACGATTGGCGTTACCAGCCAGGTCGGCCACGGCTCCGTGTTTTATTTCACTCTGCCTCTGAGTTCCGCACACGATCAGTGAGCCATTACCGGACCACGCTTTTTTGCTTTGCGCATCAGGAAGATCAACGGGAACATCGCCACGAACATCCAGGCGAGAAAGCGGAAGACATCATTGTAGGAGAGCATGGTAGCCTGCCGCAGAACGATGCCCCATATCGCTCCATACGCCTGCTGCGTGGCGCTGGCCGAACTGCCGCCTCGCGACAGGAAGAACGCGGTCATGCGGTGAATCATTTGCTGGGCCTGCGGACTGGTGGAAGAGACATGCTGGGCCAGAATATTAATGTGCATCTGCTGTTTGCGGACCTGCATGGTTTCCACCATGGAGATGCCAATGCTGGCGCCAATATTCCGCATCAGGTTAAAAATGCTGGTGGCGTTTCCCATGCGTTCGTTCGGCACCGGGTCATTGGTAACGGTGGTCAAGGGCACAAAGATCAGCCCCAATCCAGCACCCTGCACCATGAGCGGCCACCAGAAATTCCAAAAGCCGACGTCGAGGCTGAATTGCGAGATGCGATACATGGCGAACGCGGTTCCGAGAAAGCCCATCGCCAAGAGCTTCCGGGCGTCAACCTTGCCGACAAGAAAACCTACGACTGGCATAAAGAGAAAGGACGCAAGTCCACGGGGAAGATTGGTGATGCCGGCGTGCGTGGCCGTGTATCCCAGAACCTCCTGCATGAGGAGCGGCAAAAGCACGGTACTGCCATAAAGCACGAAGCCGACGGTCGTCATGAGGAACGTACCTACGGCGTAGGAGCGGTAGCGAAACACGCTGAGATCGATAATCGGATGTTCAGCCGTCAGCTCGCGGATTATTAACGCCGCGATACCGAGCGCAGCCAGGACGCATAGGGTGACAATGAAGTGGGATCCAAACCAATCGTCTTCCTGACCTTTATCCAGCATGATTTGCAGCGAACCCATGCCCAGAATCAGTAATCCGATCCCCCAATAATCGATGCCGGTTTTTTCTCTTCGCAAATATGGCGGGTCGAAGATGAAGGCCTGCGTCAATAGAATCGCGAGAATCCCGATCGGGACATTAATGTAAAAAACCCATCGCCAACTATAGTTGTCGGTTAGCCATCCGCCAACAACAGGGCCAAGCATCGGGGCGACAACAATGCCCAAAGCCCAAAATCCCATCGCCTGCCCGCGCTTTTCTGGCGGGAAGGATTCCAGAAGAATGGCCTGCGATAGGGGCTGCAATCCACCGCCGCAGGCCCCCTGGATTACGCGAAAGAAGATCAGCAATGGCAGCGAGGGGGCGAGTCCGCAAAAAAAAGAAGCGACTGTAAATCCAGTTACCGACAAGGTTAAGAGCCGCTTTCGACCAAAGCGCCCCGCCAGCCAGCCGGTCATCGGCAGAATGATGGCATTGGCGACGAGGTAAGAGGTGAGGGTCCAGGTAGCTTCGTCGGTGGTAGACGAGAGATTGCCGGCAATATGAGGAAGAGAAACGTTCACCACGGTAGTGTCCAGCACTTCCATGAAGGTGCTCGACATCACCGCGATTGCGATGAGCCACGGATTTATGTCCTGGCCTAATGGTTTCCCTGGTGGCATTCACTCAACCTGCGCAAGTTCGCGTGAATGAATAACAGATGACTAATCTGCCCACTGCGATTCTTCCTAAATAGAACTGTTGTTATCGAACGCCGGAAAACTCAATTTACTCGCAATGGTACGTAATCTAAGTAGTACCTAGTCGCAGGGTAATCAGTGAATGTCTGTATTGCGGCATGGGACGGGGAGGAGCACAATGAGCGAGAAAGCGTGTCAGGCTAGGGGAATATGGCAGTGCAAATCCTGATTGCTGACGACGATGCGGCAATACGCCGATTGCTACGCCGGGTAATTGAGGAACATGAAGGTTGGCAGGTCTGCGGCGAGGCGGAAAATGGGCGCGAGGCGTTGACGCAAATTGGCGAGGCGTGCCCGGATTTGGTTGTGTTGGACTTAGCGATGCCGCAAATGAATGGACTGCAAGCGGCGAGAGAGATTTGCAAGGTCGCTCCGCATCTCCCAATGCTCTTGCTGACTGTGCAGCAGGTGTCGGGCGAACTGGTTCAGGAAGCGCGTTCCGCCGGATTCCACGGTGCGGTTTCCAAGAGTACGGGCAGTGAGGTGGTAAGAGGGATTGAAACTCTTTTGCGAAAGCAGGATTTTTTCTCGGCTCAGTCGAATGAAATCTCCGCTTATGGCGCGTGATCTTCGTCCCGCAGTTCGTTAGTCAGAACTTTCCAAGAATGCTTCTGATGTCTTGAGACGGCATTGCCATTGCCCCAGTTTGCGTCGAGGCCCACGCTCCCATCCGATTTGCCAGATCGTTAATCTTTTTAATCGGAGCCTCCCTTAAGTATTCATGAATCAGTCCGGCGGTGAATGCATCTCCCGCTCCAATCGTATCGGCGACGCGAACCTTGAAGCCGGGGTGGTCGTCGGCTTGTTGTTTATCCAATAACAGGCTTCCGCTTGGTCCCCGGGTTACACATATGAGATCCAGGTTATATTTTTCGCGGAGAATTCGCGCCGTCACTTTTTCGTCCCTGGTTTCAATTCCGAGCAATCCGGCAACGATTGGAAGCTCATCGTGATTCAGTTTGGCGATGTTCGCGAGAGTCAGAGACTCGTGAATAATCTCCGCCGAATAGAATGACTGTCGCAGGTTCACATCGAAAACTCGCACCGAACGATTACTTACCGTTTCCAGGAATTGGCGAATAGTATTTCTGGATTGGCTTGATCTCTGTGCGAGCGAGCCGAAGCAAACTGCATCGGCGCGTTGCGCCAGGGTGCGCCAAGACGGCGTCCATTCTAGAAAATCCCAAGCAACGGATTCCACAATATGGAAGTCTGCCTGCCCGTTGTGGTCGAGCGAGACGGTGACCGACCCGGTGGGATGCATTGGATCGCGCTGAATATAGCTGGCTGCAATCGAGAGCTCGGCTAGCTTGGAAATTAAGCCATCGCCGGGCACATCGCTTCCAATGCGGCTCGCGATTGTACCCTGATCATTAAGAAGGGCGGCCGCATGGGCGAAGTTGGCTGGAGCTCCACCTAATTGCCTGCCCGTGGGTAAGAGGTCCCAAAGAACTTCGCCCAACCCAACTATAAGGTATGTTTTGGATCTCATTCGGTGAATGTAATGTTATGGGATTCTTCCCGCCTGCGCGGTTTGCGTGGGGACAGTGGCGACGCGCGGCGAGGCTCAATGCGACAGCCGAGGGCTGTCCGTACGCAAACTCATCGGAGGCAGCCAAAATTATAAGACTGCTGTAGGATTTGTCGATTGAGTGAATGAGGAGAACAACTGTGCCGGATGGCGGATTTAATGGCGAACGGGTATTGTCGCTGGAAAGCAGGCGGGCTAAAGAAATTGCTCAGCTAATTATCAACAATGGCGGCCAGCCGATGGTTGCGCCCTCTGCGCGGGAGATCCCGGATGGCAATGCCGAAGAGCTGAAGTTCGCAGCGAGTCTGCTGCAAGATCAATTCGGAGCTGTGATCTTCATGACAGGGGTTGGCACGCGCGCGTTAGTGCAAGCAGTAGAACCGGTGTGTTCCCGTGAACAATTTGTAGCGGCGTTAATCCGGACGAAAGTTGTCGCACGTGGACCAAAGCCCTCCGCCGCGCTTCGCGAGTTGGGGGTTCCGGTGACATTGAACGTCCCCGAGCCAAATACGTGGCGGGAGATTTTGCAGGTACTGGATGAAAATGTAGAGATAGTTCCCATGAATGGTAAGAGGGTTGCTGTGCAGGAACATGGCGTGCCCAGTCCGCAACTTTATGCGGGATTGCGAGAGCGCGGCGCCTATGTTGTTCCGGTGCATGTTTATCGATGGTCGTTGCCGGAGGATATTTCACCTCTGAAGGAAGCGATTGTCGCGGTCACGCGAAATGAGATTGACGTCGCGATGTTCACCGCGTCGGTTCAAGTCATTCACCTCTTTCGAATCGCCGAGGAGATGAAACTGCGGGAGGAGTTAGTTCGTGGGCTGAATTGCGCTGTCATTGCGTCCATCGGTCCGGTGACATCGGAGACCCTGCGCGAGTATGGGATCGTTATCGATATGGAGCCGAGCCATCCAAAGATGGGATTTTTAGTGAAAGAGGCCGCGGAGCAAAGCGTGGCCCTTAGACGCAGAAAAACATAGGGTAGACCATAATTTTTGTTGGGCAGGGGAGACATGCACCATATCGAACCAAACATCTGGGCAATCATCGTGGCGGCGATTGTGAGATTTGTAATTGGCGGGATTTGGTATGCGCCGCCGGTTTTTGGCGCATCCTGGATGAGACTCACAAATTGCAGTCCCGAAAAGTTTAAGAGCAGGATGCGAAAAATCTTTGCCGGAGATTTAATCACGAATCTGATTATGGCGTTTATTCTGTTCCACTTGGTGCGCTGGTTGGGCGTCAGCGCCGCGCTTCAGGGAGCGTCGGTGGGCTTTCACTGCTGGCTGGGATTCGTAGCCACAGTCACACTCGCTGAGATGCTGTATGAGCAGAGACCATTCAAGCTTTTTCTGATCAACAATGGGTTTCAACTGATTTCGCTCATGGCTATGGGCGCGATTCTGGCGGTTTGGGTATAGACGCGGCTCGCTAACGCGCCCGCGCTAATACCAGAGTGACATCGTCAGGTTGTTCGTGATCGCCAATCCAATCGTCTACGGCCGCAGTTACGATTTCCGTGATTCGCTCCAGGGGCAGATCGCGATTCTCCTGCACGATGTCGATCAGGCGATCTTCGCCGAATTCGCCAAAATCGTTTTCCGGCTCGGTTACTCCATCGCTGTACGCGATGAAAATATCTCCGCGCCGAAGATTGCATGATCCCTCGTCGTAGCTCACTGGATCGAACATTCCTACTACGGTTCCTCCCTGATCGAGTTTGTGAACCGCGCCGTTGTCGCTCAGGATAATCGGAGGCAGGTGACCACCATTGCTATAAGTGAGCTTTCGCTGATCGCCTTCATAGATCGCCAAAAACAGGGTCGCGTATTTTTCCATGGGAGTGCTCTCGTAGAGTTGATGGTTCAACAATGAAAGCAGCGTCCCCGGGGAAACCTCGACGCCTTGCAGGCTGGAACCGAAATTTCTGCCGGATCCGCGGCCACCGACGGCAACCGGTTCGCGCAGGATCGGAATTCCTTCCAGACTGTACGCCCGAACCGCAGAGTGGATAGTGGCCATCAATAATGCTGCCGAAATTCCTTTTCCGCTGATGTCGCCGACAGCAAGCAGAAGTTTGTCGGAATCCAGCTTGAGGAAGTCATAGTAATCGCCGCTCACGGTTCGCGCGGGGCGGCAAAACCCGTGAACTTCCAGCGACGCTAATTGTTCAATCTTGCGCGGAAAAAGCTGCGCCTGCACCTCCTGCGCAATCACTAATTCGTTTTCCAGACGCTGTTTTTCTTTTTGCTCGAGGATTAGTTGTTCCAGCGACGCAGTCATCGAATTGAAAGAACTCGCCAAAGCCGCCAATTGATCGCTGGAGCGAATCGGAATACGGTGGCTGAAATCTCCGCGATTGATATGTTGCGTGCCTTTGTAAAGTTGGGCCACGGCGCTGGTAACAGATCGGGTCAGCCTCACGCTGATCAGCAGCGCAGCCAATTCGATTAGAGCAAACACAATCGCAACGATAAACAGGCTGTACTCGATCGCGGGGGCGAATTCGCCGAGCGCGCCGAATAGGCTGTCGTAAAGTTTTGACAGTCGCGTTTGCACGCTGATGGCGGCGGGACTGTTATGTTCTCCAGTCTCCCAATCGACTACTCTTACCGCGGTGGCAAAGCTGACTTGCTTATCCATCGTTCGCGTGGGAGAGGGAACACTGCCAGTGGTAATCGTCGGCGACGGAAGGTCTTTGCCAGTGTCGAGAACGTAAACGCCCTGGCTGTTGCCCATGGTGACTAAGGACTGCGGCTCGGTAGCTTTACGAATGGATACGCCTTTCGGAATTTCAGGTTGATCCACCTTGCTCAGCGTCAGTCCAGAAGCGTAGAGGGTTATCTCCCCGAGCCCCGCCGCGAAGTCTTGCAAGAGATTTCTGTCCAAGGGTTCGCTGGATAAGACGGTTAAATCTGCGCCACGGACTCGCACTGTTTCCGCGGCTCGAAGCGACAATTTTCCATCGTGGCGAACAACTTCGGAAAAGCCCGACTTCAAATAGGAGGGCAAGGACGGGATTTTGGAGGCGATTCCTTTGGGCGAACTGCTAAGAATAAGCTTGCCATTCAACCATACGTAGACATGGCGTCCCGACCATGATCTCTTGCTTTCGCGCAGGCTGTCTATGGCGGTGCTTTCAGGCGTGCCTCCCGCAGCCATTTTCGCCGCAAGTTCATGGGCAACTGCTGAATTCGCAGCTTCAAGACTATTCAGCTCGGAATTCAATTTTGCGGTAACGATAAACGTCGCAAACTGCCCGGCGAACAAATAGAGGGAACCGATGGTTAGAACCACCAGCAAAACTACCGGAATGACGCCGACAAAAATCCAGGTGACGATCAGGCGATTGCGCAGCCGCCACAACATTTTTCCCTTGGCCCAACGCAAGCCGAGGAAACCAAATAAAACGATCACAATGAAGCTGAGAAAAATAACCCAGCCGCCGAGGCTGGCACCATAAGAAGAATGAAAAAGCGGCAGCAGGCGTTGCAGTGCGAACAGGAAAATATCTAGTCCGAGTAAATACCTTGCGACTTGTGCGAGCTTGCTGTTAGGGAGCAAGCCCGCCTCGCTCAAGCGGAGCCGGTAGTAGCGATAGCGGGACAACATTTGAGAAAAGGATTCGGACTCACTATATGGATGCCGTAACCGTATTAGGGTATCAAAAGCTGAAAAATTAAATTTCAGGGTAAAAGTCGAAAAATGCGTCCAGACTATTTTTCAACTGTTTTTCGATTTCTTTCTTGCTGCCTTCAAGGACGTGCATGGTGACGTGAGCTTCATTGCCATTTTTCAGCTTGAGAGTGGCATCGCCCACTTCAGCGACCTCTTCGGAGGGGAGCAGGCGGAGTCCATAAACCAGGGTTAAATTGGCCATGATGCGATTGTAATGGAAGGACCTCAGCATTCTGTTTGCAGGTTTGTTAATTCCCAACACGAATAAAATGAGAGGCAAATATGAGGTGCCATGACAATTTTTGACCTGCTATTCATCGCAACATTTCTTTTCGCCTCAGGGAGCGCTTTAGCTGCTGTGGTTCTTCTCATGTGGCGCCGTAATGCGGCGGCCAAGAGAATGCTCTTGGCATTGATTGCCTATTTGAGTGTCTACTTTGGCGTTCTGATCGCAACTTCAAATCTCAGCAAACAACGGCACGTGGCGATGGGAGAAATCCAATGTTTTGATGACTGGTGCTTACGAGTCGTGGATGTCGCCTATGTGGCCGCCCCGAAACCTGGCAACACACTGGCGATTGTGACAATGGAGGTCTCGAACCGAGGCCGGGCCAGGGCACAAAGCGAGCCTCAAACATTCGTTTATATAGTCGACGACAGAGAACATACTTACTGGCAGTCTATGGAAGCACAAGCGGAATATGAACGATTGCACGCTCGGACTCGTGCGCTGACCTCGATGATTGCCGCGGGAGACGCGATTTCGGCTAAGCAAGTATTTGAGCTACCCAAAAGCGGAGGGCATCTTGCATTGATCATCGGTCATCCCTTTGGGCCGGGGTTTTTTGTTATAGGGGATAGCGACAGCTTTCTGCACAAACGAACGATTGTCCCATTGCCTAATGTCCCTTGAGCGGCTGTAGGTACACTTGTTTTCATTTGGCGATGAACGGCTTCCACTTTTCGGGATTGGGCGGCGAAGTGGCGAAGCTCACCAGGATTAGCGCGAGTACGGACACCACGAGCGCCGGAAAGATGGCGTCTCGTTCGGCCCACGCTGGCGGGAGGAAATGTTTTCCGCCATAATTCCATGCGATGGTCACAACAGTACCTACAGCGATTGAGGATACTGCCCCGGCGGCATTAGCACGCTTCCAGAAGAATGCTGCCATCACAACCGGAGTTATGGCTGCGGAATAAATTGTGTAGGCGTAAAGGGCCATCGCCAATACCGAAGTCCAATAAGCGCCTTGCACCAGCGCGAACAATCCCAGCAGCAAAACCATAGTGCGTGAGAGTAAGAGGATGTTTGATTGGGACGCGTCTTTGTTGATGAAGCGTATGTAGACATCGTTAATGAGATTTGTGGCAGGCGAAAACAGGAAATTATTTGCCGTGGAAATTACCTTGGCGAAGATTGATCCCATTAGCAGAGCCCCCATCAAAGGCGGCATTCCATGACGCGCCACAAATGGAATCATTTCGCGAGGCTTGTCCGCTACTTCGGGATTGGTACCGAACATTGCGGTCCCCATGACTGCGATCGCAATGATGACTGTTTCCAGAAATAGCGTTCCTACGATCCATCCGGCGACGGCGATTTTTGCGTCTTTGGCGGACTTTGCGGAGAAGAATTTCTGATACATGCTTTGGTTTCCCAGCATGAGCAGAAATGTGGGGACAAAAAATTCCATGGCGCGGGTGAATGTCAGATGACCCAATATTTCAAAGCGGTCTGGAGGCAGTGCGGCGTGTAGTCCCGCCCATCCTCCGACTTCATGAAACAGCATTGGCGTTGCGACTAGAGTCGTCCCGGTTACGAGGATGCCAATAAAAAGATCAACCCATGCCACCGACGACATGCCAGCCATCGCCGTGAACACGATCACGAATCCGGCGACGATGTACATGCCCAGTGTGTTGTCGACGCCGGTTGCGAGGTGGAGAATGTCGCCTCCGCCCTTTAGTTGATAGGAAGTGATCGCAGTGTAGGCAAACAATATTGCGATGGTTCCAAGAACGCGCGCGGTAGCGTTGTACCTCGTTTCAAGCAGATCAGGTAACGTAAATTGAGCAAATTTTCTGGCACGTGGCGCTACGGAGTAGATGACCAGTAGACCGAGCCATCCGCCAGCAGGCTGCCAGAGGGCGGCGAATCCATTATGAAATGCGTTTTCGGCTCCGGCGAAGAGGCTTCCGGCGCCGATCCACGAGCACAGCAGGGTGGCGATCAGGACGTAGGAAGGCAGGTTGCGTCCCGCTACAAAAAAATCGGCTTTATTTTTGATCAGGCGGCTGCGGAAAATGCTGACGCCGAGCAGTACGGCGACGATGAGGATCAGGACAATGAGATAAAGATTCAGCAGATAGCGCCTCTTTCATTTGCGGCCCGCCAGGTATGCCGCGGCGGAGCTGAGGGTAGGGCCCGACTTTCAGTCGGGCCGATAACCGTTCTTGCGCAGTTTACGGCCCGACTGAAAGTCGGGCCCTACCCTTCTCAGCCAATAGTGATTTCATTTTTCCAAGAACTCCGCCACTGCGGCATTGATCCTGGCGCTGTCGCAATCACCGTACGAGTGTCCGCAATCAGAATCCAGTTCGATCAGCGGAGCATGAATGAGCGCGGCAAATTCAATTGCCGGCTGCGGGGTCACAACATGGTCGAAGCGGGAAACTATGACGAGCACCCGCGCCTTAACCGCCGCAGCGGCTCTCGCCATATCTTTTCCAAAATTGGCGGAGACATCCAGCGCCATCATCGCCTCTACCTGACGAATTTTGTTGTTCGCGTCGGTCGTGTAATTTACGTTCAATTTACCCAGATCGTCGAACAAATCCCGCGAAGTGTGCGTCTGGTTATAGCGGTCTGGAGTTGTCAAAATCAGCGCGCCGAGCTCGAATTCCAGGCCCCGCGAGGGATTGTCTGTGTACTCTCCGTGATTCCATGCGGGATTCTGTTCGATCGCATCTATTTCTGTTTGCCAATGCAGCAAATCGTAAGGCGCAAGCCGCGGCGAGCCAACGATGGGAATCGCAACGTCGATGAACGTCGGATACGCCACCATCCACTCAAATGTCTGCATGCCTCCCATTGACACTCCCACGACTGCTTTCAAGTGTTGGATGGCCAATATTTGCACCAAGAGTTGATGCTGTGAGTTCACCATGTCGCGCACGGTAATTGTCGGAAAGAACATGTGCGGCTGCGAAGCGCTGTTGGAAGGAGAAGACGAAACTCCGTTGGCGAGCGCGTCAATGGCGATTACGAAATATTTACTGTCGTCGAGCAGCGCATGCGGCCCCACGCTGCCCTTGAGTTGGTCCGAGGTGCCATTGGCCCACGTCGGCAGCAGGATTGCATTCGATCGGCTCGCGTTCAAGTGCCCAAAGGTGCGATATCCGATACGGCAATCATGAATCACTTCGCCGTTGACTAGCTTGAAGTCTCCCAGGCCCGCGAATTTCAGTTCCTGCGCACCGGCGGTCACGCATGAAAAAGCGACGAGTGCGGCAAGAACAAGAAGGATGGAGAATTTCATTGTTGGCGAATATTACATCATCGCAATCTGACGGGCGCGCCCGCGCAGCTATTTTGAATCGACCAGAATTTCGACGCCGTATTGGGGTAACTCGACACTGCTCGATTCGGTATTCGCCAGCAGCAATTTCATGAAGTGCGGCAAGGCCACGGTCCGGGATTCTGCCGCGAAATTGATCAGGACGAAAACGTTCCGTCCATCCCCGTTGCGGCGGCTTACTTCTACGCCATCCGGCACCGGCCCGAAGATCGGAGTGACTCCACTCTGCTGCACCATCCATTGCGCGGCGGAGGCCATGAGTTTGTCATCGAGCACAGCTCCGATGTAAGTAATGCTGCCTTTTCCGAACGGGCGGGTGATCACCGCGGGCTGATTATCGAGCCACCCATTGCTCTTTCCATATTTGAGCAAAACTTCCGCATCAGGAACGGACGTTTTCAACTGCTCGGCCCAGATGGTGGCTTGTCCTTCACCCCAAGTGCCGGAGAGTGGAACATCTTTTTCGAGCGCGTAGTATTGCTCGACTCGTCCACCGAGAGCGTCTACAAGAAAGCCGGGCTGGCGCTGCCTCAAGAGAGAATTGAATTGATCTTTCATTCCCGAGCGGGGTCCGAGCACAAGATGCCCGCCGTTTTGAACGTAGTCAATGAGATGCTTTGCCAGATCTTCGGGAATTACATTGAGGCTCGGCGCAACTACTAGTTTGTAGTCCGATAGCGGAGCGTAAGCGCTTACTACATCAATCGACTGCGCCAGCGGCCGTAGATTGCGATAGTAGCTTTCCAGAATTTTTATGTCGTCGTAGTTCTCGGTGTGCTTTTGGAATTGGATAGCCCAGTGGCTGTCGTAGGAATAGAGCAACGCGACTTGCGAGTGGACGGTGGTGCCCTTGAAAGCGCTCTGAACTTTGCTGAATTCATGCGCCGTCTGACTAACTTCGTCGTAGAACGGCACCGGCGTGCCGTCGGGACCGAGCAGTGTCCCGTGATATTGCTCTTGTCCGTTGAGCGCGCTTCTCCATTGCCAGTAATTTACGTCGTCGGCGCCGTGGGCGATCGCCTGCCAGGCCATGGCACGCGCCTCGCCGCGATTTAAGAAATTATTTACGGAGTGCCAATTCACTGCACCGGGCTGCGTCTCCATCACCCAAAAATTATCGCGTTTAAATCCGCGTGTCAGGTCGTGGGTCAGTCCATTTTTAAAAGCGTCGACATGCCCGTTGCCTACGTAGTCGTCCCACGAGGCGAAGGTTAGCGGCTTGGTGATGATGTAGTGATCGAAGCCGTCGAAGAATCCCATGATGTTGCCGGTGACGAACTGTCGCGGCTTTGCGTATTGATGGATGGCGTCGATTTGATTTTGCTGATACTGCGTCCACTCATAGGTGACGAAGCGCTTCCATTCCAGGCGCAGGCCCGGATTATTGCCTCCGATGGGAATAGGAATCTCGCTCCAGTTGTCGTAAGCCTCGCTCCAATATGTGGTCGTCCATTGCGCGTTGAGATTGTCGAGCGTTTTGTATTTTGATTTCAGCCAATCCTGAAAGAGTTTCTTGCTCGCGTCGTCGTATGACATCTGAGCGTAGCCATACTCGTTGTCGATTTGCCAGCCCACGACGTTTGGATTGTGTCCGAAGCGGATTGCCATTTGCGCGGCGATCTGGCGGCAGAAAACACGGTATCGCGGGGAGGATACGGATCCGTGGGCGCGATTGCCGTGGGTGGCTCGGCGCCCATTTTCTTCAACTCGCAGCACGTCGGGATATTTCTGGGTGAGCCACGCGGGTGGAGTTGCCGTGGGCGTGCCAACGACGGAAACAATGTGATGTTTCGCGGCCAAGTTGATGGCGCGTTCGAGCCAGTCGAAATCGTAGTGTCCTTCGGAGGGTTCAAGCCTGCTCCACGCGAATTCCGCGACGCGGACGACTTTGATATTGGCGGCTTCCATCAACCTGAGGTCCTCTTCCCATCGTGATTCGGGCCATTGCTCGGGATACCACGCTGTGCCCATGAGGATTGCATCCTGGCCGGGAAGTTGCGTTGGGATGGGATTTCCTTGAGTTGATGGCGCACGCGAAAGTGCCTCATTGGGATTTGATTGCGCGATCGCAAGTATCTGAAAAACAGCGCAGATTATGGTTAGGCGAAATATGCGTGAAAGCAAAATAAGCCCTTTCCGTTTTGTCCTCCTGAGCGCAGCGAAGGACCTATGTATCCCGCGGTGGTGCATGGGTCCTTCGCTGCGCTCAGGATGACAAAAACAATGACGGCAATCTATCGCCACGATTACGGCGTAACCCTGATCACGTTGCCCGAATACGTCAGAACCTTGTCCGGATTTTCGGTGGGTCCCACGCCGACGCCATGATTCGCGGCGACGAAGACGACGCGGAAAGTGCGGCTTTGCAGCATTCCGGGAAATTGGCCTTTTCTGTCGCCGATGGTTAATTTGTGATTGGCGTCATCCCAGTGCATTGGGATCGTCGCGTAAACGCCTTTTTCATAATCGTAAGTATCGTTTTCGTCTTCATACAAATTGAAATCGGCATCGGCGCCACGGTAGATTCGAAGTTCGATGGGATCAGGCTGCCTTTCAGTCGACCATTCTTCTTCGGGACCGAGAGGAACGATAGAGCCGGCGCGGACGTAAAGTGGAAGGCGATCTATGGGAGCATCGGCTTCCATTTCGACGCCGCCATCCACCGATGCTCCTGACCAGAAGTCATACCACTTCGCTTTCGGCAGATAAATGTTTCGGAAAGTAGCGGCAGGTTCAGTCACAGGATTCACCAGAAATGCGGGGCCGAACATAAACTGGTCGCCGACGTTTTGGGCGCGCACATCAGTGCGGAAATCCATCACCAGCGGACGCATCGGAGTGTAGCCTTCGCTGGTGGTCTTCCAGGCCAGCGAATAAATGTATGGCAACATGCGATACCGCAGACGGTCGAAGTTCACCAGAATTTTCTGCGCGTCGGGCCCGTACGACCACAATTCATTTTGATCAGTCTTGCGCGTGCCGTGAACTCGCAGCACAGGATTGAAGGTTCCGAACTGGAACCATCGGACGAAAAGCTCGCGATAGGCGGGGTCATCGGGATCGCCGAAAACAAATCCGCCAATGTCAGTAGTCCAGTAAGGAATTCCGGAAAGAGCGAAGTTTAATCCCGCGGGAATCTGCCGCCTGAAACTGAAGAAATCAGAATTGATGTCGCCTGACCACGCTGTCACCGCGTTTCGCTGCGAACCAGCGAAGGCAGACCGCGACAAAATGAAAACGCGCTTCTTATCCGTAACGCTGCGTTGGCCCTCGTATACTCCCTGGGTATCGAGCAACGGGTATACGTTCACATAGCGGTCGCCGCTGCCGGCAGCCAGTTTATGGCCCAGCAGAATATTTTCTTCCTGACCTTCGGTTTCGGGCTCGGTCGTGTCCATCCACCAGGCATCTGCGCCGATCTCGAACAAGCCTTTATCTACTGCGTTCCAATAAAACTTTCTGGCCTCAGGATTGGTCGCGTCGTAAACCGCCATTCCTGAGGCGTGATAAGGCGGCTTGGCGAATTTGAATTTGTCGACAAACCATCCTTGCTTATCCATGTAATCGTAATTGGCGGAACCGGGCTCGAAGAACGGCCAGATGGAGATCATGAGATGAAAATTTAATTTGTGAAGCTCGTCGATCATCCCCTTGGGATCGGGATAATTCTTGTTGAAGACGAATTCGCCTTTACGATTCCACCAGAACCAGTCCTGAACAATGTCATCAACGGGAATGTGGAGGTCGCGATATTTCTGCGCGACACCAAGAATTTCTTCTTGAGATTTGTATCGATTTTTGCACTGCCAGAATCCGTAGGCCCATTTGCCAAACATTGGGGCTTGCCCGGTGAGTTCACGATAGTCGACGATGACTTGATCCAGCTCAGGCCCGTAGAAAAAGTAATAGTCAATTACGTCGGCAACGTCAGAGCTGATGTACATGTAATTCGCGAAGCGGTTATTGAAGCGGCTGCGTGAATCATTGTTCCAATAAATTCCGTAGCCGTTGCTGGAAACCAGAAACGGAACGGCAATATTGGTGTTGTCCTGCGAAATGTCGACTGACTCGCCGCGATAATTCCAGACGCCGCCCTGGTGCTGGCCTAGTCCGTAGAGGCCTTCGCGCGATCCATAAATATTGATGAAAGATTCGGCGCGATAAGTATCTTCGCCATTCACTTTGACGGGAGTGAGCTTTCGAGAACCTTCCTGCACCAGTTGCTTGCCCTGCGCGTCACGATAAGTAATGGCGCCGTCTTTGCGGGTGACGACTATTCTGAGTTGCGAGGTCGAGATTGTGACGTCATTGTCCGTGGCCTGCATACTAAATTGAACCTGGGGCCAACTGGTTTTGGTGATGACATAATTCGGATGTTCCAAAAACGAAGCCGTCGCGGAATAGAGCACGTGAATAATGGAATCGCTACAGACTTGTACTTTCAGGCTGCCCTGCTGCATGGTGAACAGCACGCCGTCGGATTGCTGCTGGACCGCAGTGACGGGATTCGCGGGAGTCCATTGAGCATGAACAGCAGGCAGGGCGATGAGAAGCAACCACAACGTAACCACCAAATATTTAATCTGAGTCATAGTAAGCCTGGCGATGCTGGGAACCCTTTTTACTTTGGTCCGCCAATAAATAGCAAGCATTTGTTGCGGCATCCGTCAGCTTTACTAGAACGTCGATGCTTCTCACGCCTCTAAGAATCAACCGCAGCAAAGAACTTGACATCATTTAGAAGCGCGGAGTACAACCATTCGGCGGCAAATTCGAACTATTTTTGGCCGCGAATCGTGAACGTTAACACCAGCATTGCTTAATGCGGGATATTCTACCGACATTCCGTCGCATCTTGCATTTCAAGCAGCAGACGATGTTCAAGAAGTTCTCACACATTCCAACCACTGAGGAAATGGAGTAACGATGCATCTCCTGGCCCTGGAACTTCCCAGCAGGCTCGTGCACTTATCCGGCGTCGATGTAGCCATCATCGCTTTTTACTTTGTGCTGGTTCTGGCAATCGGTTTTTACCTTCGGGGACAAGCCAATACTGGCGAAGATTTTTTCATGGCTGGTCGCGAGATGACGGCCTGGGTCGCTGGACTGAGCTTTCTTTCCGCGAATCTGGGCGCTCTCGAATTGATGGGTTGGGCGGGCTCGGCGTATCAGTATGGAATTTTAGCGACGCATTGGTATTGGATTGGGGCGATTCCGGCGATGCTATTCCTGGCGCTGGTCATGATGCCGTTTTATTACATCTCTAAAACGCACTCCGTTCCCGGATATTTGAAGTTGCGTTTCGGTGAACCGAGCCGCGCGTTATCAGCGATCTCTTTCGCATTTATGACTGTGCTGATGAGTGGCGTGAACATGTTCGCCATGGCCAAGGTCATGCAAATCGTGCTGGGATGGGACATCAATTTCAGCATCTGGGTGTCGTCCATTACGGTCGCGATCTATGTGGCATTGGGTGGTCTGCGGTCGGCGATTTTCAACGAAGTGCTGCAATTTTTCTTGATCTGGGCGGGCGCGCTGTTGATTCCGATTCTCGGCCTTTATGAAACGGGCGGATGGAGCAATCTGAAAGTCATGATCGCGCAGCGAGCTTCCGACCAATATGTCCACCTGTGGTCGGGGCTCGGCCATTTCAACACCAATCCCATGGGAATTCATTGGACCGGCATTGTGTTCGGGCTGGGCGCGGTCATTTCCATGGGTTACTGGACGACGGATTTTCTGGTGGTACAGCGCATCCTGGCGGCGAAAGACATTCGCAGCGCGGAAATGGCCCCTATTATTGGCGCAGGATTCAAGATGATGGTCCCATTTATCGTGATCCTCCCGGGACTGCTGGGTCTCGCATTGCTGCCGATGAAGCTGGTTCCGGAGTCGGTTGCTGCCGTGACTGGCGGACACAGTTATAACGACGTTCTGCCGCTGATGCTGGCCCGCTATTGCGGGCCGGGGTTGCTGGGACTCGGCATTACCGCTCTGATCGCGGGATTCATGTCAGGGATGGCAGGCAACGTCAGCGCGTTTACCACGGTTTGGACATATGACATTTACCGGCCGCTGATTAATCCTAAAGCCAGCGATCAGCACTATGTAAGCATGGGCCGTTGGACCACGGTGATTGGCGTCCTCATCAGCGTGGGGACGGCTTACCTGGTAATGCATTCCGCCAGCATCATGGATTATGTGCAGGCACTGTTCAGTTGGTTCATCGCTCCGCTCTTCGGTACAGTTATTCTGGGAATGCTGTGGAAGCGCGCGACTGGTCCCGGTGGTTTCTGGGGATTGCTTTGCGGGACTCTTACCTCGGTCGGGATGTGGACGTGGGTGAAAGTCGATCCCTCGGCGTTACGCTATGTGGCACTTTCTCCGGATGCCAAAGCTCTTGCACAGGACATGTATCAGGCGCTCTGGTCGTTTATTGTTTGTGTGATTGTGACATTTGTCGTGAGTATGGTGACCCAACCAAAAACCGACGCGCAATTAACTGGCCTGGTGTATGGACTGACCGAAGTGCCTTCGATTGGCAACGTCCCGCTGTATCAAAAGCCATTGTTCTGGGCCGCTATAGTAATAGTGGTCTTTTTCATTCTTAATATTATTTTCTGGTAAAGCGGAGGTTTCTGGCAATGCTTTCCATCTGGTTTTTTATCGGAATATCGCTGGCCGTCAATGGCGCGCTGATTCTAGCGGCGGGAATTTATCAATTGGTAAACCCCCCGGAGAACCCTGGCGTCGTGCTCTTCAATTTGCACGCCGGTGTTTGGTGGGGCGCTATATTATTTTTGTTTGGAATCATCTACTGCATTCGTTTTCGTCCGGGACGGGTTTCCTCGTAATGTCCCCGGGCCGTGGCCGTTAGGTACCTAACTGTATACATCTTGTGCGTCAGGCCTCTGGTATCCTTTCATTTCACTTCGAAAACCTAATGGAACAAAAGATAGCCGCACCCCGAGAGCAGTTAATGACGGTCTTAAGAACCGCGCCGGACCGTCTGGAATTTCTAACTCCAAATGACTGGGTGCTGATTATCGACAAATGCCGAAGGGTGCCGCTTCAGAAGAACGAAATCATCATTAAACAAGGGAAACGCGAGCAGACAATATTTATTTTGCTGGAAGGACACGTCGACATAACTGTCGGCGGAGGGAAGGTCGCAACTATCGGCCCGGGAGAAATCTGCGGCGAGATGGCGTATCTGGAAAATGGATTGGCCAGCGCAACCGCCATGGTTGGAGAAGATGGGCAGGCTTACGCAATTGACTGGGCGGTTTTGACCGATCTCTTTGAATTATTTCCGCATCTTGCCTATCGCTTTTATCGTTCGCTAGCGGTCAAGTTATCGCGGCGATTGCGGGAGCAAATGTTGAGTAAATAGTTCAGCGATTGGGGGGAAGCTGAAATAGCACGCCCTGATCGGCATTAGCCTTCTTGGTAGCGTCGATATTCAAATCGGCAACGCGATACTTTTTAGAATCCTGCTCGGTGTAAACCCAGATACTCTCTCCAACGATTGCGTAGTTCCGTGTTTCGAGACGTCTTCCATCACGAAATATCAGGGTTGTAATTGGGTTAGTTTCGTCGGTGGCTGAGGCGGCGGGCGTTACGGCAGGCGCCGGAGGTGCCGGAGCAGGGTTCGCGGCGGGTCGGGTCGCCTTTGAAACAGTCGCCTGGTTGGCCTGCAAACTCTTAACTTCATTATTGAGGCGATCAAGCTGTTGCGTCAGGCGCTCAACGTCGGCTCGCAGTTGCTGAATCTGGGTCACGACGTCGACATTGTCGCCGGGCTGGGTGGGTTGCGAGTCATCCGTCTGTTGCCCAAAAAACGGCGATGCCAGCATCACAGAAGCCAGCAAAATCGGTAACCAGCGCGCACGATGCATGACATTAGCCTAGCACTTTTACGCGGCTGGCATCCTGTCAACTTAGGCTCGAAGACACACCCTAAAGCTCTTGAACTACTGTGCACTTCGCATTGCAAATGGCCAGCCCCGACGCAAGTGCGTAATCCGAGAAGGCGTCGTTGTGCGCGCGAGATTTTTCGGGACTGAAGTCCCTCAAGAATGACGTCAAATTCATTTCGCGCACCAGAATATCAAGTTCGTAGTTTAATGGCCGTTGCATTCATGAGATGGCGTCTCGCTGCTGCTACACTCTTTTCGATCCGCGCTGTCTTACGCAGGAGTCATCATGTCTGAAATTCAAAATCCAACCAGCCGTACCCGAGTTGGCCGCCTTCCAGAGCGCGGATCTTACGATCGCGCCACCGCTTATAAAATTCTTGATGAGGGTTTTATTTGTCATGTGGGATTCGATTTGGAGGGCCAGCCGTTCGTGATTCCGACAAGTTTTGGCAGGAAAGATGACAGCCTGTACATTCATGGCTCGGCGGCCAGCAGAATGTTGCGCCAGGCGGGAGAAGGGATTCCGGTTTGCGTGACGGTCACGATTCTGGATGGGCTGGTGCTGGCGCGATCCATCTTTCATCATTCCATGAATTACCGGTCGCTGGTGGTCCTGGGCAACGCTGTGGTAGTTGAAGGTGTGGAACAAAAATTGGAAGCATTGCGAGTGATATCGGAGCACATAATTCCTGGGCGCTGGGATGATGTTCGCCAGCCGACCGCGCAAGAATTGAAGGCGACTACGGTTTTGCGATTGCCGATTACTGAGTTTTCGGCGAAGGTGCGCACCGGGCCGCCGAAAGATGACGAAGGGGATTACGATTTTCCCACCTGGGCGGGGATTATACCTTTGGAAATTGCAGCGGGCTCGCCGTTGGCGGATGGCAGGCTAATGGCCGGCCAGGAAATTCCTGAGTACGCGGAAAACTATTCGCGAACCAAACGCGACTGATGTTCGCGATCATTCGGCGAGCCGTTCGCGCAGGCGGGCGGCTGCGGCTTCCGGGGTGATATCGCGCTGCGGGCTTCCCAGCATTTCGAATCCCACCATGAATTTCCGAATGGTAGCCGAGCGCAATAGCGGCGGATAAAAATGCGTGTGCATATGCCACTCAGGATGGTTTTTTCCATCTGTAGGACGCTGATGAATTCCCATCGAATAGGGAAAGGAAGCGTCAAAGAGACGGTCGTAGCCGCGAGTCAGTTTGCCAAGGATTACCGCGAACGCATTCCGCTCATTGGAATCGAGGACGGCAATATCAGCCACGTGACGCTTACCGAGAATCAACGTTTCGAAAGGCCATACCGCCCAGAAAGGCACCACCGCTTGAAAATGTTCATTGCTTAGGACTACGCGTTCGCCGATCTGCGATTCGTAAAGGGAGTATTCGCAAAGCAGGCACTTGTAGTGCGTGGCCGCGTACTTCAGCAAGGAACTCTGTTCTTTTAACGGTTCGTTGGGAACGGAACTCGTGGCCCATATCTGGCAATGCGGGTGAGGATTGCTCGCGCCCATGGCGGCGCCACGGTTTTCAAAAATCTGTACGTAATTGATGTCGTCTTTTGCTTCGAGATCAGTGAACTGCCCGGCCCATACGTCGATAACTTTTTTAGTTTCCGTGGGCGACATTTGCGCGAGAGTCAGGTCATGCCGTGGAGAGAAGCAAACCACCCGGCAAATTCCTGATTCGCCCTGTGCGACGATCAGATCGTGGTGGTTCAGGCCATCCTTCGGCGAATTGGGTAGCAGAGCCGGAAAATCGTTATCGAAGACAAAAGAGGAATCGTATTTCGGATTGTGAATTCCGCGTGCGCGTTCATTCCCCGGACACAGATAACATGACGGATCATAAGACGGCTGTACTTCTCGGTGAGAGGCTTCGACCTGCCCCAACCACGGTCGTTTGGTGCGATGGGGCGAGACGAGCACCCATTCTCCGGTGAGAGGATTCAGGCGCCGATGTGAGGATTCGTTCAGATTAAGCATTTACGCTGCATCCGGGAACTGCCCGCAATTCTGGATCAAAAGAATGCGGGCGGGGGCGCCCGCGCCACACGGGTCGGGACAATGCCATCATTCTATGACCGGCCCCGCGCCATCTGCGGCGGTGGTGACGTATATTTCGGGATCGAGTCCAGTTTTACTTTTATATGACTTCGAAATAGTCTCGCGGAATTCGGGAACGTGTTCTTTCCTGACTAAATTGATGGTGCAACCGCCGAATCCTCCTCCCATCATGCGGGCGCCATAGATTCCGGGCAAACCCGCGGCTAGCTCCACCATGATGTCGAGTTCGGAACAGCTAACTTCATAATCGTCTTTCAAGCTGTGATGCGAAGCGTACATTAGCTCGCCAAATTGCTCGATTTGTCCGGAACGCAACGCGTCGGCAGCCTTCAGGGTCCGGTCATTCTCGGTAATTACATGACGGCAACGGCGAAAGATTGTTGGTTCCAACCCCGGGCCATATTGCTGAAGTTGCCCAGCGGAAACGTCACGCAAAGCGCGGACGCCGGGAATTTTAGACGCAAAAAAGCTTACCCCCATTTCGCATTGCTCACGGCGAAGGTTATATTCGCCGCTAACATTGCGATGGGGAACCATAGTATTGCAAACGACGAGGCTAATATTCCTCGGGATAGGCAAGAGCTGGAATTCCAGAGAACGACAATCGAGCAGCAAGGCATGGCCAGCTTTTCCATTGACGGACGCGAATTGATCCATGATGCCGCAACGGGCGCCCACTGTTTGGTTCTCCGCGCGCTGGCCAAGTTTGGCGAGCGTTAATCCGTCCAGCGGTTCGCCACTTGGAAGCGCGGACATCAGTGCCAAAGCACTGGCGATTTCCAGCGCCGCGGACGAGCTCAGGCCTGCGCCCATGGGAACGTCGGAATCGATGAGCAGATTCGATCCAGATAGTTTGTAGCCCGCCGCGAGGAGTTGAATAGCGACCCCCCGGACATAATCCAACCATTGATGCCTCGGGGATGCATCGGTGTCATCGAGAGAAAATTCCGCGGTTTCGTTCCATTTGCTGGAGTGGGCGACGATTTTTCTGCCGGCGCTGGCGCTGACAGCGACCCAGGTGTGGAATTCGATGGCTGCGGGCATAACGAAGCCGTCATTGTAGTCAGTGTGTTCGCCGATCAAATTTATTCGTCCCGGCGCGCTGAAGATTCGAGGAGTCGTCCCGAATAATTCAGCGAAGCTTTTATTAATGTCCTGGGAACGCAATCAGAGTATTCCTCGGTCGACTCGCAGACCGAGACGAGTATAACAGCGGCGTGGATCGTACTTTGAGCAGGCCGGCGCGATTACAATGGCTATTATTTCGGGCGAATTGAAAAATGTAAAAGGAGCGCGGCGGTCGCGTTTGACTTAGAATCTGGCTGGGCCTAATATCGCGGCCCAAGGAGCGGAGTCCTTACTTCGTGCTCGATCAGACCATTTCGCATTATCACATCACCGAAAAACTCGGTGGCGGCGGGATGGGTGTTGTCTATGGGGCCGAAGATACGCGGCTGCAACGCCACGTCGCGCTCAAATTTCTGCCTGATGAAATGGCCAAGGACCCTCGTGTGCTGGAACGCTTTCGCCGCGAGGCGCGTGCCGCTTCCCAACTGAACCATCCCAACATCTGCACTATTCATGACATTGAAGATAACAACGGTCATCCCTTCATCGTTATGGAGCGGCTCGATGGGGAAAGCCTCAAACAGCGCCTTCGCGGCAAGCCACTCGACCTGGAAGAAATCCTGGATATCGCCGTTCATGTCGCCGATGCCTTGATCGCCTCGCACGAAAAAGGGATCGTGCATCGGGACATTAAGCCGGCGAACATATTTATCGGCAAGAATGGACAGGTCAAGGTTCTGGATTTCGGGCTGGCAAAAGTGTTCCGCGAACAACTGGCCACGAGCGATGGTCCCGCCGACGAATCGCTAACGCAGATGGGTGTAATTCCCGGGACGGCGGTTTACATGTCTCCGGAGCAGGCCCGCAGCGAGGAATTGGACGCACGCAGCGATATTTTTTCGTTTGGCGTTGTGCTGTATGAAATGGCGGCGGGAGAAAAACCATTCGCCGGCACCAATATTGTGACCACACTGGATGCGGTGTTGAACAAAAAGCCGCAGTCTCCGACCCGTCTCAATCCGAGCCTTCCCGTAGAACTCGAAGCGATCATCGGCAAGGCCATGGAAAAAGATCGCGCGAAGCGCTATCAAAAGGCGGAGGAAATCAAGGCAGATTTATTGCGGCTGAAGAAAGAGACAGAATCAGGACTGAGCAGAACGGCTCTGCGGAACCTTTCCCCGCTGCGGGGGTCCAAGACATTTGAACATGCCTCTTTGAATCACAAGTACCTTCTAATCGGGACGACTCTGGTTCTGTTTATGGTCTTGGCGTCAGTAGGAACGTGGTGGCTTCGCCATCGCGTTCTGAAACCTTCCCAGCGAGCCACTACGATCGCGGTGATCCCTTTGCAAAACATAAATAACGCGGATGGAATCGACTACCTGCGATTCGCATTGGCCGACGAAATTTCGAATGTTCTTATGTATACGCGTTCGCTGGATGTGCGGCCCACGACCAGCACCCGCAAGTTTTCCGCGCAGGACGCCGATCCGCAGCAAGCCGGCCGCGAGCTGCATGTTTCGACCATATTAACCGGACATTATTTGCTTCAAGGCAAGCAGTTACTCGTAACCGTTGAGGCGATTGACGTGAGCAGCAACCGCCTGATCTGGCAGACAACTTTGAATGTGCCATCGCAGGATCTAATCGCGATGCAAAGTCAACTGGCAACCAGGATGCGCCAGGGCCTGTTGCCGCAGTTGGGAGCCGCGGAAGGCTTCGTGGAAGCAGGCACGAAACCCAAGAATCAGGACGCGTATGACTTATATTTGCGCAGCCTCGCAATTTCCCACGATCCCGAACCCAATAAATCCGCTATCTCGATTCTGGAAGAGGCGGTAACCATGGATTCCACTTACGCGCCGGCGTGGGCCGCTCTCGGTCTGCGTTACTACTATTCCGCTGCGTATGCAAATGGAGGAGCGGGCATACTGCAAAAGTCGATTGACGCGTATGAGCACGCCCTAAGCCTGGATCCTAATCTCTACTCCGCATCGGCACACCTCATTCTGCGTACGGCTGAACGGAGTGATATTGGGAAAGCGTACGAGCAGGCGGAGAATCTGGTGAAACGCCGCCCGGAGAGCGCGGAATCTCATTTCACCCTGTCTTATGTGCTTCGCTACGCTGGCATGTTGCCAGAGGCAACGCACGAATGCGATGTTGCCATGGCGTTGGACTCCGGCAATTACGAATTCCGCTCATGCGCCTGGGCATTTTTGGAATCAGGACGAGCGATGCGGGCTGCGGAGTTTATCCATCTCGATACTGGATCGGAATGGGCGGCAACTATGGTGGTTGCGACGCTGGTGCGCGAAGGCAAGATAGACGAAGCGCGGGCGGCGCTGAAAAAGGTCTCCTCGAATCCTTTTGACCATAAGGATCTATTGGAAGCCTGCCTCGCCCCGAGTCCTCCGGCGAATTTCGACAGCATCGCTCAAAAAGCCGAAGCTGAAGTGGCGGCGGTATCAGATCCGGAGACGCGCTATTACCAGGGGGCCATGCTGGCGTATTGTGGCGCGGGCGAAGGCGGAATTCGATTGATTCAGAGCGCCATAAGCAAGAACTACTGCGCGGTTTCGGCTTTGCAATCTGATCCGCTACTCGCGAAGCTGCGGCATGTTCCTGGATTCGCTGAACTGCTCGCTTCCGCCCAACAGTGCCAAACCAAGTTCCTGGAGTCGGTAAAGCAACCGGCGCACTAACTTGTGCGGCGGGTGCCGTTTTATCCTGATAAAAAATGGCACTTTTTGCCGCCTGCGGAACCTAATTGCTACCTAAATCCGTTCAGTAAGAGGCTTTTAACGGACAGGGCATCCGTGATATAACCGCCCCTAAGCGATTTACCAGGACTTTACTGGAGAAACATATCGCTGACCTGGCATTTGCGGGCAAGAATGGTCAGGAGCGAGGAGGTCTTGTGTCCGAAGCACGGACGGGGAAAAGATTTCCCTTAGAACTGCCAATCAAGATTCACACGGCTGAAGAGAGCGGCGAACACAGCGGTATGACGGGCAATCTCAGCGCTGCCGGCGTTTACATTCGAGCCGACGCCAATCTGGAAATGGGCTCCAACGTCGAGTTTGAAATTTCGTTGCCGCCCGAAGTTACCGGCGCGAAAGAGCCTGTAATAGTGAAGTGCAAAGGCCGCGTGGTGCGCAGGGATGAGCCGGATGGCGGGGCGAAGGCTTCGGCAGCGCACGGTGTGGCGTGTGTCATCGATTCCTACGATTTCGTTCGTCATGAGTAATAACGAGGTGCTGACGCGATGCTGAAACTTATTCTGGCCGATAACCAGGCAATTTTCCGTGCAGGGATCGCCAAAGTTCTGGCGGTAGAAGACGAAATGCGCATTGTGGCGCAGGCCCAAACTCAAGAGCAGATGTTTATGGCGCTGGATAAATTTCGCGCCGCCGTGCTCATCGTCGCGGGCGGTTTCCATTCGGATTTTAACGGGATTCTTGCAGCAGCCACAAAGGCAAAAACTCGTGTAGTGGTGCTGGCCGACACCGGCGAAAGCGCGCAACGCTATATGGGAGCGGGGGCCAACGGAGTGGTCTATCGCAATGTTACCAGCGCGGCTCTGGTGGATTGCGTTCGCAAAGTGGCTCGCGGCGAAAATTGGGTGCAGGACATCGCGGTTCCCAGTGAACTCACCGAGAACGATATGGTTGGGTTGCGGGTGCGCGACCGGCTTACTGCAAAAGAACTGCGCATAGTCGCGTTGATCGTTCAGGGATACAAGAATAAAGAAATCGCCACGCAACTGGGAACGACTGAGCAGGTCATCAAGAATTACCTGCGCAATGTCTACGACAAGATTGGCGTCTCGGACCGATTGGAGCTGGCGCTGTTCACCATCCATCATAGGATATTGAACGAAGCTGCGGCAGCGACGACGGCGGCTGCGATGCCGCAACCGGGGCACGGTGCTGGCGTGCCGTCGTAGAGTGTGTAGGATTTTGTGAAATGCTGCCTCGTGGTCTGAACGTCCTGCGTTAGTTGAATCTAAGCGCTTTTGGTTATAGCCTTAAATCATGGATGAGAAAGATCAAGCCGCCGACGGGAAAGCCACCAGCGAAAACGGTGGTTTGCGAAAAAAAACCTACGAAAAACCCGCTTTCCGTTTTGAACGCGTATTTGAGACTATGGCGCTTGCATGCGGCAAGGTCGGGGTTTTGGCGTTTAACTGCCGATTCAACAGAAAAAGTTCGTGACAAGCTACCTCTAGTTTTTCCTTCCTGCCTTTAGAGCTTTAATCCAGTTACTAAAGAATCCGCCGTGGGTCACTTCCGGTTATGGGAATTAAACATCAATTGCCATAAGATGATTTCATCTTTGCCAGAAGGTGAAAAGGTGCATCGTGGAAGTAGCTCATCGATTTAGAATACTGATCCACTTACTGCTAGGTCTAGGCCTATCTGCCAGCGCTTTTGCCCAAGCGACCACCGACGGAAGCAAAGACCCCAACGAAACTTTCGTTCAACATTTGGGGTATCCGCAGGACTGGAGTTCACGACAACTTATACTGACGGGAAATGACAGCACCACCGCACTAAAAGCCGGAATGATAGAACCCCGGCACGTTTACAACATGGTGCGGCGCAGGGCGGCATTGGAACAGGCGAAAAACTATAAAAAGCCGCGAAAAAACACCATAAAAGTCGACTGGTCAGTGTCGCTTGAAAATGGATACGTTCCAGCGAATCAATCGCCAGCAAAGTATGGTTACGATGTCACCGTCGAAAGTTGCACCAATGATTTTCTCGTATATGGCCTTACCGTAACATCAGGTACCCAAGCCAACCTGGTCGGAATCAACAATTTGTATACGAATGCAAGTCCCGCCTGCAACGGCGGTACGCCTTGGGTTGCTTTTGCTTATAACACGGTAACCCAGACCGGTGGCAAAATCACGACATCACCCGCAATCTCGGAGTTCGGCGGCAAGGTTGCGTTTGTGGAAACCGCGGCTACGGGATCGTATTTTCACGTCCTCGTATTGCCTTCACCAATTCCGGCGCCCCCATCGCAGACCGGAACTGTTCTCAGTCCTTCTACTCCAACTTCGTGTAGTAGCCCGACAACTTCTAACTGCATGACCACGGTACAGATTTCGGGATTTGGTTCGCCTACATCGCCTTGGATTGATTACGCGACCGACACCGCATATGTGGGTACCGGCGATGGCAAGCTCTACAAGATAAGTCCGGTTTTTGGCGGAGGCACGCCCGTCGTCGCTGCCGACACTAACTGGCCTGTAACTGTGATCACATCTGGATCAAGCAAAATTCTAACTGCCCCTACGGTCGACGACAGCGCCGGTCGAATTTTCATCGGGGACGGCAATGGCTATCTGTACGCCGTAAATCTGACTGCCCCAGCGAAAACTACAGCGGCCCAGCTGACAATAGGATGGGTTGCCGATCCCAACCAGTCTGACACCGGCAGAGGCGTAGCTGATCCCCCTATTATCGTGAATGACAGCGCCTACCCCTCTATAGACCAGGTATTTTCATTTACCGGGTGCAGTAACGTCCTCGGAGTCGGGGGGGCGATAAATCAGGTTCCCGCGAACTTTACTTCTTCCAGCACGTACATGTCGGTTAATCTCGGATCAGCTTCAGGGGACGGCGATTGCACCGGATTGGACGTTCATGATGGGGATTTCGATAACGCATTTTGGACGAATGGCTCTACAAATGGCCACATTACGGGGTGTGGGTTTGTGAACAACGGTGGCGCCCCATCTAATCCGACGATATATATGTTTCCCTTTATCAATGGACAGTTGAATGATAGTAACGGGGACTACACCAACAGCCCCACCACCTCCTGGGTCGTCGACAATACGAAGGGCGATAACTGTTCACCATTGACAGAGTTTTTCGACGGCACGACGGATCGTCTATTTTTCGGCGCGGGAGGCAGCACCGACGGATTTATTAAGAGCTCCAGCATCACCGCTGGACTCCCGGCCTCCTCGACCTGCACCAGTGGCAGCCCGACTTCAACCTGCGTGACCGCTCCATCCAGTCTGGGGGGAACGAGCGACGTCGTAGTGGATAATCAGGTGGCGAATGGGGGCGCCAATATATATTTCAGTACGCTCGCGCCGGGCTCAGTAAATGGACAAAGTTGTCACGTCAGCGGTGGGACTGCGAGTCCTTATTGCGCCGTCAAGCTCACGCAATCCGCTCTACAATAGTTCGCGTTATGATTCTGACGTCATCCTGAGTGCAGCGAAGGATCCAGCGCGCACCAAAAGAAAATTCTTCCCATCTCGACTACGCGAAAACTATTCCCGCTTGCACGTGCTTTAATAAGTCTTTCTGTCACTCACCCGCGATTCTTGAGGCGAGGAGCATTTCTATTGCATCTAATAGAACAGGTGATATTGCAAGCGGATAATTTGAAGAAGTCTTTTCAGACGTCGGCTTCGCAATTGGTGCTCTTTGAAAACTTGTCGTTCCAGGTTGCGCGCGGAGAAATGCTCGCTATCGTCGGCGAATCGGGAGCGGGCAAAAGCACGCTGCTGCATATTCTCGGTGCGCTGGATCGGGCTTCTTCCGGGGACGTATATTTCGCGAACCTGCGATTGAGTACGCTCTCCGAAAACGATGCTGCCGATTTTCGTAACCGCGAAATCGGCTTCGTCTGGCAATTCCATTACTTGCTGCCGGAATTCACCGCCGCAGAGAACGTAGCCATGCCGCTGCTTCTGCGAGGAGATTCTTGGCAGAAGGCTGAGCCGATCGCTTCGCGTTGGCTGCAAGAAGTCGGGCTGGCGGAACGATCGCATCATCGTTCCGGAGAACTTTCCGGAGGTGAGCAGCAGCGAGTTGCTTTAGCCAGGGCGCTGATCACGCAGCCGAAAGTTTTGCTGGCCGATGAGCCGACCGGAGACTTGGACGCCCGCACCGCTGATTCGGTTTTCGAATTGATTTCCCGGCTGCATCGGGAGCATCAATTAACTTCCTTAATTGCCACCCACAATTTTGCTTTTGCCAGACGTTGCCATCGCGTCTTGCGCTTGCAAAGTGGACGCGTCGAAGAAGTCGCACCCGAAAGTTTGGCGGGGTAGCACGGAACGGCAATTGACAAGTCGTCGGCAACGTGACGAAATGGTTAATGAGGGGTCGAGCGGCGACCCTTCGCTTGTGAAGTTTGCAATTAATTGCTTTTATAATGTTTAGTAGGTCTTTGGTAACTGGCTCCCAGGTACCGGCAGCCTATCTGAGGTCGGGAACCGTTGGCACCCCGATTGCATCAATGATTAATAGGCCATAGGGTTTGTGGAAGGGCTCATCTGAGAAGAACGACAGCCTTTTTAGGAATCCAGGGAGAAGGGCTATATGTTTGAACGGTATACGGAAAAGGCGAGGCGAGTCATCTTCTTCGCCCGCTATGAAGCCAGCCAATTTGGGTCTCCTTACATAGAGACGGAACACCTTTTATTGGGACTTTTACGCGAAGATAAGGCCCTTACCAACAGATTTTTGCGCTCTCATGCTTCGGTTGAATCCATTCGCAAGCAGATTGAAGGTCATACCACTATCCGGGAAAAGGTTTCCACTTCGGTAGATTTGCCTTTGAGCAATGAATGCAAGCGGGTTTTAGCCTATGCCGCGGAAGAGGCGGAACGCCTTTCACACAAGCACATTGGAACCGAGCATCTTTTATTGGGCTTGCTGCGGGAGGAAAAATGCTTCGCCGCTGAAATCTTGCATGAGCGGGGATTGCGACTATCGACGATTCGCGAGGAGTTGGCGCGCACAAGTCAGGAAAAATCTCAGCCGGCACGTCAGCGCGAGTCTTCGTTGCTGAGTGAATTTTCGCGCGACCTCACGCAGTCTGCGATGGACAGCCAACTCGATCCGCTAGTCGGACGCGATGGTGAACTCGAACGCGTGGTTCAGATTCTTTGCCGAAGGACAAAGAACAATCCGGTTCTCATTGGCGAGCCTGGCGTTGGCAAGACTGCCATCGTTGAAGGACTCGCGCAGCGCATTGCCGACGGAGAGGTTCCATCGTTTCTTGCGGACAAACGCATTCTTGCTTTGGATCTTTCGCTGATTGTTGCCGGAACGAAATATCGCGGACAATTCGAAGAGCGGTTGAAGACCATCATGAAAGAATTGATGGAGTCACAAAATTCCATCATCTTCATCGACGAACTGCATACTCTAGTCGGCGCGGGATCGGCGGAAGGTTCGCTCGATGCCGCCAACATCCTGAAGCCAGCTCTTTCTCGCGGTGAGATTCAGTGTATTGGCGCAACCACCCCCGCTGAGTATCGCAAATCGATCGAGAAAGATCGCTCGCTGGAACGCCGTTTCCAGGCGGTGAAAGTTCCGCCACCAAACGAGGTTGACGCCACAAAAATTTTATTTGGAATCAAAGACCGTTACGAGAAGTTTCATGCCGTCACTTATACGGACGACTCGATCAACTTCGCGGTCTCACATTCCAACCGCTATATCCCGGACCGTTTTCTTCCGGACAAGGCTATCGATCTGATCGATGAAGCCGGCGCGCGCGTAAAGCTGCGCCAGACTTCCCTGCCGGAAGAGATCACCGAGGTACAGAAGCGGATCAAGTTCATCGTGCACCGAATGGAAAACGCCATCGCGAATCACGAATTCGAGAAGGCACGCTTCTATTCGGACGAGGAACGCAAGGAGCGCGAGAACCTGCGCGCTCTTCGCGAAAAATATCATTTGGATGAATCGGCAACAGGCGTGGTCGGCCGCGAGGACATAGAAGACGTTGTCTCGCGCTGGACCGGCGTCCCGGTGATGTCAATCAAAGAAGAAGAGTCCGCGAAGCTGCTGCGCATTGAAGAAGAGCTGCACAAGCGCATCATCTCGCAGGATAAGTCCATCGTGGCTCTGGCTCGTGCGATTCGACGATCACGCGCGGGACTCAAGAGCCCGAACCGTCCGATTGGTTCATTCTTATTTCTTGGACCAACGGGCGTCGGCAAGACTGAAGTCGCGCGTACTCTGGCTCAGTTCATGTTCGGCAGCGAGAAATCGCTAATTCGTTTCGACATGTCCGAGTTCATGGAGAAGCATTCGGTGTCGAAGCTGATAGGCTCGCCTCCCGGATACGTCGGCTACGAGGAAGGTGGTCAGCTCACCGAGCGTGTAAAGCGAGCGCCATATTCGGTTGTGTTGCTGGATGAAATAGAAAAAGCGCATCCGGATGTATTCAACATCCTGTTACAGGTATTTGAAGACGGGCAGCTCACCGACGGACTCGGCAACACTGTCGACTTCAAGAACACGATCATCATCATGACTTCGAATATCGGAGCGCGTCACTTGCAACGCCGCGAAGGCTTGGGCTTCCAGTCAAGCAAGGAAGACATGATCTCGGAAAAAGTCGAAGAACTGGTGAAACAGGAAGTCAAACGAACGTTCAACCCAGAGTTCCTGAACCGTCTCGACGAGATCATTCTGTTCAGCGCGTTGAGCGAAGCCGATCTCATCCAGATTCTCGAACTTATGGTCAACCTGCTGAATCAGAACCTGGCGCAGAAATCCATCACAGTAACCGTGACCGACGAAGCCAAGAAATGGATTCTCAGCCAGACCCTGGGAGACCGAAGCTACGGGGCGCGTCCTCTGCGCCGGGCCCTTCAGAAATACATCGAAGACCCGCTGTCAGAGGCGCTCATCCAAGGCACAATCACCACGCGGCCAGCATTCATCGAAGTCTTCTTGGACGGGAACAAACTGTTCTACCGCCCAGTAGACTCGAAAGAAACCGAAGGCGTGCTGCTGTACGAGAGCAGGTAGGGCAGCTTTCAGCACTCAGCTATCAGCCGTCAGCGAAAAGCTGGCGGCTTTTACTTTGGAGCTTGCCTCTGACTGTGTGGGGACGGGCACTCCTGCCCGTCCAAGCCGAGTTTATGCACATCTCGGCTTTTGCGATTTCTTGCCCTCCAAAGCCAATATTTGTTCAGCGCTCCGCTGCCAAATATCGTATTCCCATTGAGCTAAACTTTTTCCATTGGCGGTGCGTTTCAGGTTCCATATCCAGCCTTGGTATTCTGGCTCGCTGTCTGAAGATGTCCAAGACCCGCTAATACCGGCTGCTTTAAGCACCATGCCATCAACCGGGCAGTGAGGTGGAACTCCTGCCTTTCCCAACCGCCGCAAGAACTTCAGATAGAGGTTCAGAGCTTTCTGTGATGTGCCGTATCGTAGCCTCTGGTCCTTCAACATCTTTCCAAATTGCGTCGACAGTTTGTCCGAGATAGCGCGGATGTTATCGCAATGTTGCTTTTCTGACACCAAGTTGTCGCTTTGACCGTAAGCCTGAGATGTCTCTCGTAACATCCTAGAAAGCTGCAAGCGAAAGTCACCCCTCTCATCTCCTACTTCATCTCTCGAATAGACTCTATTCGCACGCTGCTGTAAGGAGGATTTGAGAGTTTCTCTCATAGCATCGTTCTCACTCTTGACATTTGTGTAATCAAGGAAACGGTCGCCCATTTTCTATCCTCCTGACTAACATGACTTGCATCCCGATTTTAAGCCTAAGCTCGGCTTCGCCCCTACCTGCTCCAATCCTCAATTCTCAACTTCTTCACCCTCCGAAAACCTTGGTCATGCGTAACTAATACGCGCCCAGCCGCCAGTGCGTGGGCTGCGATCATCATGTCCATGCTGCCGAGTAATTTCCCTTCCCGCTCCAAGTTAGCCCGCAGGTTTGCGTATGTCTTCGCGGCATTCGAATCCCACGGAAGGATTTCGACGCGCAAGAGGAAATCTTCGATAACGAACGCTAAGTGTGAAACATCCGGTTTGCGGGCAAGGCCAAACCGCAATTCTGCTTCCGTAATCACAGACACACCCACGTCACTCATGGGCACTTCGCGTAACTTCTCGCGCAGTTTGGGAAACCTGTCATTGATGATGTAACTGGCTATATCGGTATCCAACAGATATCGAACGGACATCAGAATAACTTTCGCTTCTGGGGGGGAAGGTCTGGGATCTCAGATAAGAAATCCTGCGGAAGTTTTGCCGTCTTCACGAGCTCAAAAAAATCCTCCCACGACTCAGGCCGCCGCGAGAGAATAATGTCCCCTGTCGCGGAGTCGCGGCGTACGTAGACTTCCGAGCCTTCAAACCGATATTCCGCAGGCAGGCGGACGGCTTGGCTGCGTCCATTGCGAAAGAGTTTGGCTGTGCGAGGCATAGGGATCCTACGTGATATATACCATAGTATATCACACAAAGTCCGTTTGATAAGGCGAGAGCCGTTGACGTCCCTTGCAGCTACGGTCATGCAGGGGTCCTTCGACTGCGGTGTCCACCCGCGAGGCGGGCGGACGGCCTTCGCTCAGGAAGACAATGGTACTTAGGATTCGTAATTACACCTCTACCGAACAGCCGAGTGGCCCTAAGGTTACACTTTAATCACAATGCAAATTACCGTCTATTCCGCTTTTTGGTGCCCTGACTGCCGCCTCGCTAAGCGCTTTCTACAGGAACACGACATTCCGTTCACCGACATAGACATCGAAAAGACTCCGGGCGCGGCCGAGGAGGTTGTTAAGCGAACAGGAAAGCGGGCGATCCCGCAGTTTGTGATTGATGGAGAATGGGTACAGCCTTACCGTCCCGGAGAAGGATTTTTGTACGAAGAAATGTCCGAGCGCCTCGGTATCAAACAGGACACACAATGATCCGCGCTTACAAAGGCGTCACCCCGACGATTCCAGCGTCCTGCTACGTTGACGACTCGGCACAGGTCATCGGAGACGTCGTCCTCGGCGAACATGCCAGCATTTGGATGAACGCCGTCGTCCGCGGCGACGTTCATTCGATTCGCATCGGCGCGTACTCGAACATTCAGGACTGTAGCGTGCTGCACGGAATGAAAGAGCAATACGGAGTCCTCCTCGGCGAGTACGTCACGGTCGGCCATAACGTGACGTTGCACGGATGCACCGTCGAAGATCGGTGCCTTATCGGAATGGGGACGATAATCCTTAATGGCGCGCGCATTGGCGCCGGGTCAATCATCGCGGCGGGAACGTTGGTCCCAGAGAAAACAATCGTCGAGCCGGGATCGTTGTGGATGGGTTCTCCCGGCAAGTTCCGCCGCAAGCTGGAAGAAAAAGATCACGAAGCCGTCATGCGCTACGCCCATAATTATTTGGGATACAAAGAATCGTATTTGGCGGAGCGCTAAAAACAAACTGTCATGCTGAGTGAAGTTGAGCTTCCGCTTGCGGAAGCTCAAAGAGTCGAAGCATCCCTATTCCCCAATTCCGGTTAGCATCTAAGTCAACAGGGATCCTTCGACTTGGTTCTTCTTCGCCAGCGAAGAAGAACAGGCGCTCAGGATGACAAATCTTAAAAGTATGAGCATCACGAACATACCTGAATCCGTGAAGCTGGCTGCAAGCGAAGCCGGATTCGAGCTCTGCGGAATTGCTGCCGTTCGCGATCATCCCGAACTCCATCGCTTCCCTGCATGGATCGAGGCAGGCCACGCGGGCGAGATGAAGTATCTGGAGTCGCGTGACGATTCGGGCCACCTAAAACGCGCATCCATGACCAACACTTTTCCCTGGGCGCGCAGCGTTATCGTGTGCGCCATCAACTACAACACTTCTCCGCCGCGTTCCATCGAAGAGCACACCCCAGACACTGGATGGATTTCTCGCTACGCCTGGGGCCAGGAGGACTATCACGGCGCGGTCCTTCGGCGATTGCGAAAAGTAGAAGACGCGCTGAAAGCAACCTCGCCAGAAATAACCACGCGCAGCTACGTTGACACCGGTCCCATCGTCGAACGGGTCTATGCAAAATACGCCGGCATAGGATGGATTGGCAAGAACACATGCGTCCTGAACCAGCAACTTGGATCGTGGTTATTCCTTGGCGTGATTCTGACTTCGCTGGAACTTGAATCCGACTTCCCTGCCGCCGACCGTTGCGGAACTTGTACTCGATGCATAGACGCCTGCCCCACGAATGCGTTCATCGGACCGTATCAACTGGACGCAACCCGCTGCATCTCGTATCTCACCATCGAAAAGCGCGGCAGCATTCCGGAAGATTTACGCGATGGAATGGGACGCCAGGTGTTCGGCTGCGATATTTGTCAGGACGTCTGTCCGTGGAACCGCAAATCCCCCGTAACTGCGGCGCCAGAATTCCAGCTCCGTGATGGCTTAGTGAATCCAGCGTTGGACTGGCTGGCAAACATTAGTGAAGGTGAATTCCGAGAAAAATTCAGAGGTTCAGCAATTAAGCGTACAAAACGAACTGGTCTCCGCCGCAATGCCGTAATCGCTATGGGGAACAGCGGGAATTTAGATTTCCTACCTGCGCTGAATGATCTAAGAACTGATGAAGATCCCTCAGTCGCTGAATCGGCCGACTGGGCTCTGGCCAAATTACAGTCCCTCTAGAACGGATAGAAGTTCTCGTACTCACTCTATGCGATGCCGCCATTTGTTTCGACCTTTAATGTATAAATAGTAGGCTTTCGCGAGACGACTCTGACGATAATGAGAAGCCTCGACTTCCCGAAATGCGAAACCGCTGAGGCGAGCATTCATCGCGCAGGGAAATGAAGTCCTGATTGCGGGATTTGTTTTCCGCATCGATTTCCATTTGACCGATCAATTCATGAGCTTCGCCCGTTATGTATTAGCAAATATCAAAGGAGAACTATGAACCCTCGCGTCATGACCAGAATTTCATTCTCGATAGTGGTTGGGTTTCTTATCGTTTCAGGCTGCTTGGCAGGGTTGGCGCAGTCGAAGACGTCAAAACCCGCTGCTGGTCCCTGGATGGAAAAGAGCCTGTCGCCTGATCAACGAGCGGATATGGTCATGAAAGAAATGACCCTTGATGAAAAAATTCAGCTCGTGCATGGCACGGGATGGGGGGTTCTCAGGAAGGGCGATCCGGTTCCTGCGAGATCCAATTTTGGCGCCGGCTTTGTTGCGGGGATTGACCGGCTTGGCATTCCAGATATAAACCTGGCCGATTCGGAAGTGGGAATTCGCATGGCGGCATTGGACAGCCGCTACGCTACGCTGTTGCCCTCCGTGCTCGGCATGGCAGCTACTTGGGATATCGACGCGGCATCTCTCTATGGCGCCGTTATAGGCCGCGAGCTCCGCGATCAGGGATTCAACATGTCGATTGGAGGAGGAGTTGATCTTGCCAGGGAACCGCGAAACGGCCGCAACTTTGAATATGCAGGGGAAGACCCAATTTTAGCGGGAACCCTGGTGGGGCATCTTGCGGCCGGCGTGCAATCGCAGCAAGTGATGGGCGACATCAAGCATTACGCGTTGAACGATCAGGAAACCGGACGAAATATCTTAAATGCGATTATCGATAAACGTTCGATGCAGGAGAGTGACTTGCTGGCGTTCCAGATCGCCATCGGCATCGCGCACCCTGCGGGAGTGATGTGTGCCTATAACAAAGTGAACGGCGATTATTCATGCGAGAACGATTACATATTGAATCAAGTTCTCAAGCAGGATTTTGACTTTAAGGGTTTTGTCCTCTCTGACTGGGAAGGAACTCATAGCACGGTCAAAGCGGCCCTTGCCGGACTCGATATGGAGCAGCCAGGCTACACATATTTCGGGGCTCCATTAAAAGATGCGATACAAAATGGGCAGGTTCCCGCGTCGCGGCTCGATGACATGGTTCATCGCATTTTGCGCAGCATGTTTGCCGCGGGCCTAATTGACAATCCTCCGGTGCGGCGCGTTGTCGATCCATTTCGCGGGCGTGACGATGCCCAACACATCGCGGAAGAAAGCATTGTGCTGCTGAAAAACAACGACAATCAGCTTCCACTAAACGGTGCGGCAATTAAATCAATTGCGCTGATCGGCTCCCATGCAGATGTAGGAGTGCTTTCCGGCGGCGGTTCAGCGCAGGTCGACGCACCGGGAGGCAATGCTATCGATCTGAGCCAAGGCGCCTCGGTTTGGGGCCAGCCAGTTTACTTTCCGTCGTCCCCTTTGAAATACATCCGCATGAAGGCTCCGCAAGCGAAGGTGGAATACAACGACGGCAGCGACGTGAATGCTGCCGCTAATTTTGCAAAAGCCTCGGACGTAGCCATTGTGTTTGTAAATCAATGGATGAGCGAAGGTCATGATGCACCGACTCTCTCGCTCCCCGACAATCAAGACTCGTTGGTTTCAGCTGTGGCTGCGGCGAATCCCCACACGATCGTGGTGATCGAAAGCGGCGGTCCGGTGACGATGCCGTGGGTCGACAAAGTAACCGGCGTGCTGGAAACATGGTATCCCGGGATCGGGGGGGCGCAGGCGATTGCCAACATACTTTTCGGAGAAGTCAATCCGTCGGGCAAACTTCCTATTTCTTTTGCGAAGAGCGATGCGGACCTTCCGCATCCCACTATTCAGGGGATAAATATGATGCCGCCGCCGGGACCAGACCGCAGGCACAGGGGCCAAATGAAGCCTTTTGATGTGGATTACACCGAAGGCCTGAAGGTCGGATATAAATGGTTCGAGGCGGAAAATAAACAGCCGCTATTCGATTTTGGCCACGGCCTTTCATACACTTCTTTCTCCTATTCTGATTTGAAAGCTGACGCAAAGCAGGTTAGTTTTACCGTTAAAAACGCGGGCCAGAAAGATGGCGCCGAAGTGGCTCAAGTTTACGTGGAATTACCGGCTTCGGCTGGCGAGTCGTTCAAACGATTAGTCGCGTGGCAAAGATTATGGCTCGCCGCTGGGGACTCAAAGCAAGTCTCGCTGATGCTGGATCCTCTTTACCTTTCGATCTTCGATGTGGAAAAGAACAAATGGTCGGAGGTTACGGGCGAATACAAAATCCTGGTCGGCGGTTCCTCCAATGACACGCCACTCGCTGCGGAATTCAACTTTGCTGGACACGCCGAATGAGAAATTGCGGCGTAATTGGACTGGTAGCAGTGACGATGGATGCGCCATGGTTTTGATATGCTAGGACATCGTGCGCATGATGTGGTGGTTCGTGATTCTAGCCTTCTGCAGTGCCGCAATCATATGGACTTCGTTATCTCTTTACTTGCGAGTACAACGCCATATGAGAATCCCAGAAGAGATACCGGGCCCGAAAAAAGACCACAAAAACTGAGTAGCATTGGGAGATCTGTACATGTCCAAAACTTCGATTCGGCCCTTGGAGAGTGACAGCCGCGCCCTTGATTTAGCGCAACAGGGCGCCATCGTCATCGGGGCGAGTTTGTTTGTCGCGATTTGTGCGCGGGTTACGCTGCCACTTCCGTTCACTCCGGTTCCACTTACGCTGCAAAATTTTGGGGTTCTGTTAGTGGGACTTTCCCTGGGCAGCCGGCGCGGATTCGCAGCGCTTCTGCTTTATTTAGCGGAGGGCGCGGCTGGGATGCCGGTGTTCAATCCCGCAGGGTTGGGCGGTATCGCCCAACTGCTTGGCCCGACCGGAGGATATTTGCTGGCTTACCCGTTTGTCGCCGCCATCGCCGGATTGATCATGGAACGCGGGGCAAAAACGTTTGCCCGCGCGGCATTTGCGGGAATAGCAGGAGAAGTCGTGCTCTTTGCCAGCGGGATCGCCTGGCTGGCGGTTCTCACCCATTCTTTCATGCAGGCTATTCGTTACGGTCTTTATTGGTTTATTTTTGCTGAAGTACTTAAAGTGATTTCCGCTGCTGCTATCACGAGTGGATGGCAACGCTTCTTCAAACACGACTGATTCGACAGGTACAAACACCTTCCGTCGTCACAACTAAAGGATTCCCATGTCCAGCAGCACCGCCGCTCAAATCCGTGAAATTACGGTCGCCCATAGTCCCGATTCCGACGATGCATTTATGTTTTACGGATTGGCTACCAACAAGGTGCGCGTTCCCGGCCTGAAATTTACTCATACCCTTTGCGACATTGAAACCCTGAACCAGAATGCCAGGCAGGGTGAAGGTGTGTATGACGTGACCGCGATTTCATTTCACGCTTATCCGTATATTCAGGATAACTACGCACTGCTTCCCAGCGGAGGCAGCGTGGGCGACGGATATGGCCCGATGATCGTCGCGAATAAAACTTATTCGCAGAGCGAAATTAAACGAAAACGAATCGCGGTGCCCGGCACCCTAACGACGGCTTATCTGGTGCTTCGGCTATTCGCTCCGGGAATCGAGGTCGATGTGGTTCCCTTCGATCAGATTATCCCTGCGGTGATCGAAGGAAAACACGAAGCCGGATTGATTATTCATGAAGGACAGTTGACCTATGGCAAGGCGGGACTGCATCGCATTGTTGACCTTGGAAAGTGGTGGCATAAAGTTACCGGGTTGCCGTTGCCGCTGGGAGGGAATGCGATTCGCCGCAGTTTGGGTCCGCAGTTAATGGCGGATGTTTCGAACGCGCTGCGCGAAAGCATTCAGTACGCTCTCGATCATCGCGAAGAAGCGTTGGCCTATGCCATGCAATTCGCGCGCGATCTGGATCCGCAGTTGGCCGATAAATTCGTGGGCATGTATGTGAACGAGCGCACGCTGGATTATGGCGCCGATGGAAGGGAAGCAGTAAGGCGATTGCTCGAAATGGGGCATACCGCCGGGATTATTCCGCACGCGGCGAGAGTAGAGTTTGTAGGGGTCGCGTAGGGGCAGGTGTCCCACCTGCCCAGCGGAGCTCCGCAGATGCAAAGTCGCAGCTAGTGCGAATCCCGCGCTACTTTTGCGCCGCTATTGCCTACAAGAAAATCCAAGTCCGCTCCCTGATTCGCCTGAAGAACATGTTCGGTATAAAGCTTGAGCCATCCTCGCTGCGGTGTTGGCGGAGCGGTCCACTGTTTGCGCCGCTGATTCAACGTTGCCTCATCGACTTCCAGCCGTAGCGATCGCCCGGGAACATCCAGCGAGATCAGATCGCCGCTGCGGACTAAGCCCAACGGCCCCCCCGCTGCGGCTTCCGGACAAACGTGCAGCACGACAGTTCCGTAGGCCGTGCCGCTCATGCGCGCGTCCGAAATGCGCACCATGTCAGTCACACCCTTGCGCAGCAGTTTCGGAGGCAGCGGCATATTTCCAACCTCCGCCATCCCGGGATAGCCGCGTGGTCCGCAATTCTGTAAGACCATGATTGAGTTCTCGTCGATATTCAGACTGTCGTCGTTGATGCGGGAGTGAAAGTTTTCGATGTTTTCGAATACGACGGCGCGTCCGTGATGCTGCAATAAACTCGGACTGGCTGCGGATAACTTAATCACTGCGCCATCGGGCGCGAGATTACCTTTCAGAACCGCAATACCGGCATTCGGTTTAAAGGGATGCGCGTAGTCGTGGATTACATCTCGGTTCCAGCAAGCGGCGTCGGCGACATTTTCCCCAATTGATTTTCCATTTACCGTCAGGGCTTGGCGATGAAGGACGCCAGCCTCGGCCAGTTCGCGAAGTACAGTCGGCAGGCCGCCGGCGTAAAAAAAATCTTCCATCAGATAGTGGCCGGAAGGCTGGATGTTCACCAGACAGGGTAAACCGTCACCGAGCCGATCAAAATCATCCAGACAAAGCGTAGCGCCGATGCGGCCGGCAAGGGCAATGAGATGGATGACGGCGTTGGTCGATCCACCAATCGCGGCGTTGGCGCGAATCGCATTCTCAAAGGCTTCGCGAACCAGAATTTTCGAGATGCGCAAATCATCTTTTACCATCTGCACGACGCGGCGGCCTGTCATCTGCGCGAGGGTATAGCGGCGGGCGTCAACCGCGGGAATCGCGGCATTGCCTGGCAAGCTCATTCCTAGAGCCTCCACCATACTGGCCATGGTCGAAGCCGTGCCCATGGTCATGCAGTGGCCTTTGGAGCGGTGCATGCAACTTTCGGCGGCAGACATTTCCTCGGCCTTCATTTCGCCGGTGCGCACCTGATCTGACATTTGCCAGAGGCCCGTACCTGATCCGATGTCCTTGCCGCGAAATTTTCCGGACAGCATCGGGCCACCGGATACCCCAATCGTTGGCAGATCGCAGGACGCGGCTCCCATCAGCAAGGATGGCGTGGTCTTGTCGCACCCCATGAGCAAAACGACGCCGTCGATTGGGTTAGCGCGAATGGATTCTTCAACGTCCATGCTGGCGAGATTTCTATAGAGCATCGCCGTGGGACGAATCAGAGTTTCGCCGAGCGACATCACCGGAAATTCCAGCGGGAAGCCTCCCGCCTCCCAGACTCCACGCTTTACAAATTCGGCGATCTCGCGGAAATGTCCATTGCACGGGGTGAGCTCCGACCAGGTATTGCAGATTCCAATGACCGGGCGGCCGTCGAAAAGATCGTGCGACCATCCCTGATTTTTCATCCAACTGCGGTAAAGAAATCCGTCGCGGCCCTCGCGTCCAAACCATTCCTGACTGCGCAGCTTTTTCATCCGGGGAGAATCTCCAAACTGGTTGAGATAATAACGGAAAAGAGGTTACCCGTGTCATGTTGAGCGAAGCTGAACTTCCGCTTGCGGAAGCTCAGAGAGTCGAAACACCCCTACGATTGGAATGGCGGATAGCAATAGGGGTCCTTCGACTCAAAGCTTCTTCGCGGGCGAAGAAGAATCCTCGCTCAGGAAGACAACTGCCCCTCCGTCCGGCGACGCCCGGCGGGGCTATTCTCAATGACGTGTTAAAACGTCCCTGACGAGGGCGGGGCCACGCGTTCGTGGCATTCCTATCCTAAGCTTGACGAAAAGTTCAGACGGGATGATGATCTCTAGGTTTACCACGATCAAAATATTTCAGGAGCTTTGGCATGGTCTCAGGTTTTTGCGAATTTCGTTCTCGTGCGGCTATTAAATCAGCGATTGTTGCCTTGCTAGTTATGTCGTTTGCGGCGCTGCTGTTAGCGAAAGCAAAGCCGTTGCGAATTTATTTCGTCGACGTCGAGGGCGGACAATCCACGCTCTTTGTTACGCCCGAAGGGGAATCGCTTCTAATCGATACGGGATGGCCGGACAGTGGTGGCCGCGATGCCGACCGCATTGTCGCTGCGGCGAAGAAGGCCGGCATCAGCAAGATTGATTTCGTCCTGATCACTCACTTCCATGAAGATCACGTCGGCGGCGTTCCGCAACTGGTGGAGAGAATTCCGGTGGGAACGTTCATCGATCACGGCATCAATCGCGAGCCCACCGATGCGCATACAGAAGAGGGCTGGCAGGCCTACCAGAAAGTTTTAGCGACAGGAAAATATCAGCACCTCACTCTCAAGCCGGGTGACTCACTTCCCATTCGCGGAATTCAGGGAACCATTGTGAGCGGCGATGGCGTGGTCATTGATAAACCCCTGCCTGGCGCGGGTCAAGAGAATCCGAATTGCAAGAATGCCGAGACTTATCCTGCGGATCAGACTGAAAATCTACGCTCGCTGGGCACGCTGTTTACCTTCCGCAAGCTGAGAATTTTGGATCTGGGCGACCTCACGCGCGATAAAGAAATGCAGTTGATGTGCCCAATCAACAAGCTTGGGAAAGTCGACATCTACATCGTCTCTCACCACGGATGGGTTCAAAGCAGCAGTCCGGCGCTCGTTTACGGAATCGATCCTCGGGTTGCGATTATGGACAATGGGGCCAAGAAGGGTGGAACGCCATCGGTGATCGACACCATCAGGAAATCTCCGCATCTCGATGATTTGTGGCAACTGCATTTTTCTGAAGAAGGCGGCGCGGACCATAATGTCCCGGCGGAATTCGTCGCCAATCTTACCGATTCGCCAGATGCCGGAAACTATCTGGAGTTGACCGCGCGGAAGGACGGCAGTTTCGACGTTTACAACTCACGAACCGGCAAAACAAAACATTATTCAGCAAGTCAATCTCACTAAGCTCGTGTGGGGCGGACACTCTTGTCCGCCGCTGTTGACTTTTTGAAGACAACAGCAAGAGCGGCGGACAAGAGTGTCCGCCCCACACAATCCCACATGCCCATGAATTCTCCGGCGGAAATCGAGCGCAGCGCCAGACGCCGCATCGCCCGCCGCTTGCTTCCATTTCTATGGCTGTTGTATGTCATCGCATTTCTCGATCGGGTGAATGTTGCCTACGCTGCTCTCGAAATGTCCCACGATCTGGCTTTCAGCGACCGCGTATTTGGCCTGGGCGCGGGCATATTTTTTGTCGGCTATGTTTTGCTGGAAATCCCAGGGACGCTGATCGTCGAGCGCTGGAGCGCGCGGCGCTGGATTTCGCGGATTATGATTTCCTGGGGATTCATGACCGCATTGGTTGGAATGGTGCACACTCCGCGCCAGTTCTATGCCGCAAGGTTTTTACTGGGGGCGGCGGAAGCCGGTTTTTTCCCCGGCGTGATCGTTTATTTAACGCACTGGTTTCGCCGCGAAGACCGCGGGAAGGCGGTCGCCGTTTTTATGACGGCGATTCCGCTATCGAACATTTTCGGATCGCCTTTGGCGGGCCAGATTTTGCGATTGCACTGGCTCGGTTTGCAAGGCTGGCGGTGGTTATTCATTCTTGAAGGAGTTCCGGCCATGATTTTCGGCGTCGTCACACTGTTTTATTTAACCGACTGGCCCGGTCAAGCGGCCTGGCTCCCGCGCGAGGAATCCGACTGGATCACAGGCGAACTGGCCCGCGAGCGAGAGGAAAGAGAGAAACGCCGTGTCTATACCATTTGGCAGGCGCTGCGGCATCGCGATGTAATTCTGTTGACGCTGGCCTACTTCATGGGAAGCACCGGCGTTTACGGATTCATCATATGGTTTCCGACCATCCTCAAACGCGCGTCTGGACTATCGATTGCAAAAGTTACGCTGGTGGTTGCTATTCCATACATCGCAGGCCTTGCCACGATACTTCTCAATGGCTGGCATTCGGATCGCAAACGAGAGTGGCGTTGGCATACGGCCCTATCTTTACTCATCGGCGGAGGCTGGCTGATTCTGGCGATCGTATCGGCCTCCCACCTATGGATTCAGTTGGTCTTCTTTATTCTTTTCGCGGGATTCACGCAGGCTTATCAGCCGACGTTCTGGAGCCTGCCCACGGCATTTTTAGGCGAGTCCGCCGCGGCAGCCTCCATTGGCCTGATTAATTGCCTCGGAGGATTGGGCGGTTTTGTCGGACCTTTCGTCGTGGGCTACCTGGCGACGCGAACCGGGTCGTTTGCGCCGGGACTTGCATGGCTGGTGGCGAACCTTTTATTAGGCGGAATTTTATTGCTGTGTCTGGAGAAAAGACCGCCTGAAAAAGCGGCGGCGATGTTGTCCGCCTCCGGCGCCTAATCAATGTGTTCGCCCGCGCCGAAGAAGCTGGTCTCCGGCGCGGGTAGCCGATCACCGGGCCTCGCCCACATAACATACAACGCCGGCAGCAGGGCTAGAGTGACAACCAGTTCAACAATCAGGCCACCCACGATGACAATGGCAAACGGCCTTTGCGAATCGGACCCAATATCGTGAGAGAGAGCGGCAGGGAGAAGTCCTAACGTCGCCACGAGCATAGTCATCATGATGGGACGAAGACGTAGCAGCGCTCCCTCCTTGGCGGCTTCTTGAGGCGACATTCCACGCGTGCGGAGCTGATTAATATATTCGACCATGATGACGCCGACCTCAACGCAGACGCCGATTAGAGCCAGAAATCCGAGGCCAGATGAAACGGAAAAATGCGTGCCGGTGATCAGCAAGCTTAAAAAACCACCAAGGGGCGACAGCGCTACTACCGCCAGAATCAGCGCGACCCATTTCCACGAATCAAACGCTGAATACAGAATGAAAGACATTAAGAGCAGCGTAACGGGAACAATGATCTCAAGCCTTCGATTGGCACGCTGCTGGCTTTCATATTCGCCCGTCCAGTCGAGGTGGTAGCCTTCCGGCAATTGCACTTTTTGCCGCACCTGCTCAATCGCGTCACGGACCGTGCTGCCCAGGTCGCGTCCGCGAACGCTGTACTTGATGGCGATGTAGCGAGAGTTTCCTTCGCGATAAATCGTCGATGCCCCGTCCTCCATTTTGATCTGGCAGAGCTGGCCGAGCGAGACACGCTCGCCGGATGGAGCCACAATGCGAATCGCAGCGATATCGTCCACCGTTCGCCGAAAGGGCTCCTGGTAGCGAACAGTAAGATCGTATCGTTGATCGCGAATCAGTATTTGGGTGACAGCTTTTCCGCCGACTGCGGTTTCGACCGCGTCTTGCACGTCACTTACGTTGATGCCAAAGCGATCAGCGGCCGCGCGATCAATGATTAAATTTACATTCGGCTGGCCGCGCACTTGAAATGTTCCCAAGTCAGCGACCCCGGGAATCTTACTCATCACATCCTGAATTTCGTTGGCTTTGGCTTCCAGGACTTTCAGGTCGGTGCCGAAAAGTTTGACCGCCAACTCGCCTTTCACGCCGCTCACTGCCTCTTCGACATTGTCTGAAATCGGCTGAGAAAAATTCCAGTCCACGCCCGGAAACTTTTCCAATTCATCATCCATGGCGGCGATGAGTTCGTCCTTAGTTTTGAATTGCGAACGCCATTCCGAACGCGGAAGGAGGTCGACAAAGAATTCCGTATTGTAAAACCCGCTGGCATCGCTGCCATCATCCGGTCGTCCCACTTGACTAACTACCTGCGTTACTTCGGGAAAGTTAGCGAGAACTCGCCGGGCTTGATCGGCAAGGTCGATTCCCGCAGTCGGGCCTGTGCTTGGCGCTAACGTGCCTCGCACCCAAATGGCTCCTTCGTCCAAGTGAGGCAGAAACTCCGATCCGATAACGCCGCTGAAAGCGACGATCACCATGATTGCGAAGGCAGCCGCGCCCAGGCCCAACGTGAGCTTCAGATGATCGAACGTCCAGTCCAGTGTATGGCTATATGCCTTTTGGAGATACAACAGGAGGGGATTACGCCACTCCTTAATATCGTCTCTAAAAAAAAGGCTGCAAAGAACCGGGGCGATCAGAAGTGCGAATAGGAGCGCACCCAGCAGAGCGAATGTAACGGTCCATGCCATGGGCCGGAATAGACGGCCTTCCACTCGTTGCAATGTGAAAATCGGCAGGTAAGAAACGATAATGATGATGCGAGCGAAAAAAACCGGCCGTTGCACTTCATGCGCCGCGGTGCCAATCATCTGGACGAACGAGCGCTTGCCCTGTCCGAGTTCGGCATGGCGCAGAATGTTTTCCACCATGACGACGGAGCCGTCGACGACCATGCCGAAGTCGAGCGCTCCGAGTGATAGCAGATTTGCCGGAACGTGGCTTATGTCCAACAGAATCGCCGCAAATAGAAGCGCGAAGGGAATCGTAAACGTCACAATCAAGGCGCTGCGCACATTGCCTAAAAACAAAAATAGAATCACGGTGACCAACAGCACGCCATCGGTCAAATTGCGGAGGACTGTGTGGGTCGTGTAATGGACCAAATCGCTGCGATCGAGATGCGGAACCAGCTTCACGCCCTTTGGAAGCAAACCGTGGTTCAGTTCTGCGATTTTCTGGTGGAGGGCGTCGAGTGTCGCGTCGGCTTCAGCGCCCTTTCGTAACAACACAATGCCTTCGACGACATCATTGTCATTGATGACCGTTCCGTCTTCGTGGCGAATGGTCTTCCCGAGTTGTCCCAATCGAATCTTAGGCGCTTGCACAACATTGCCGAGATCACGGACTCGTACAGGCGTGCCGTTCACGGTTTTCACAACGGTGGCGCCAATGTCGTCGGTATTCTCCATTAGCCCGACGGCGCGCACATTCAGCGCTTGCTGCCCGCGCTCAATGAATCCGCCGCCGGCGTTGATGTTGTTATTGGCGAGCGCTTGCTCAACCTGGCTGATGGTCAGCCCGTACGACACAAGTTTTCCGGGATCGAGTTGAACCTGATATTCGCGCGTGGGGCCGCCGAAAATATTTACGTCCACAACGTTCGGAACGGACTTGAGCTGGTTGAGTACAAACCAATCCTGGAGGGCCTTAAGTTCCATGACGTCGTATTGCGGATTGGTGCTGGTCAGGGTGTAGAACATGATCTGGCCAGTAGGACTGTAATCCGGACCGAGTACGGGATTGACGCCCGCCGGCAGGGTCACCTGTTGCAACCGATCGACCACCTCCGTGCGCGCGTTGAACGTCGTGATGTCATCGTCGTAAATAATCGTGATTACAGAAAGGCCAGCCAGCGAAACTGAACGCAAATGGGCCATGTGGGCGACGCCGTTCAATGTCACTTCCAGCGGGATGGTGATTTGTTGTTCGATTTCCTCGGCGGCGTGTCCGGGCCATTGCGTGATGATCTGCGTGTACGTGTCGGCGACATCCGGATAAGCTTCAATGGGCAGGCGATGAAAAGAGATGATTCCCCAGATAAATAAAATGACGGCAACGCTGAGCACCAGAATGCGATTGCGCAGGGCGAAGTCGATGAGATAGCGAATCATTTTCCCTGGCCTGCCATTGCCGAGGAAAATTCCAGCGCGTTCGTCACGATCTCATCCCCCGCATGCACGTCCCCCTCCTGAACTTCGTGCATCCCATCAGGAGTCTCGCCAATCGTTTTGACTTCGATTTGATGGAAACGGTGATCGTTCTCTTTTCGGAACACCCAGTCGCGGTCCTGTAATCGCATCACTGAGGTATCGGGTACGATCAGGTGCCTTTGCAGTCTTCGCGAACGAAAGCTTGCGGTCGCGTACATGCCAGGTCGCAAATCGCCGTCGCGATTGGCTAACACGATACGAACCTTTGCCGAACGGGTATTCGGATCAAGCACGCGGGAGATATCACTAATTTGTCCGCGGAAGATACGGTCGGGAAATGCATTCAACCTTACCTCCGCAGGATCGCCGAGATTTACATCCCCTAAGTCATTTTCGAAAACGTCGCACAGCGCCCAGACCTGTGAAAGGTCAGCAATGGTAAATAGGTTGGGGCTATTGTCCAAGCTTTTGATCCCCTCAAATCCGGAGATGTTTTGCTCGACGATAGTCCCTGCGGCCGGTGCTCGAAGTTCAATCAGTGAACTTGGATGCGCAGGGTCGCCGCCAAACAAATGCACATGCTGGGCGGCAGTGGCAACATCCACTTTGGCTTTGTCCTCGGCATCCTGTGCCAGCTCGAGATCTTTCTCCGCGGCTGCGCCATGCGAATACAGAACTTGCGTCCGATCCAAAGCTCTCTTCGCCAAAAGTTCGTCGACCACAGCTTTCTGATAATCAGAGAATGCTCCCGACAGGTCGGAGCTATAAATTGAGAGTAGGGTTTGGCCCTTTTTGACATAGTCGCCCAGCTTGACCCGCAGATCGACGACCCGACCTGATCCTTGCGAGGTTACGTGGATAGTCCGGTTTACGTCGGGTACGATACTGCAATTGGCACTCAGAAGTGTCGGCAGTTGCCGTTCTTGAACTTGTACTACTTTGAAAAGTTCCGGATGGTCAGGATTGAAAATCCCGGGCTCCAACGTGACTTCGGTTTTGGTTGGCGCGGGCTTTTCATGGGAGCATGATGTCGCGGTCCATCCAATGAAAATCAGGGTTAATACCATCGCGCACTGATGGCGCCGCTGTCTTGTCATTGGATTATCCGGCCCATGCAACATTTCAAGATTTTCCTCATTGCACCACCTCCCGGCCCACGGCCATATTCAATTGGGCGGCCGCCGTCAAATAAGAGCCGACAAGATTCAGGTAGCTCAGTTCCACGGTTCGATAGTCGCTTTGCGCGCTCAAGAAATCCAGTAATGACGCGCCGCCGTGCTGGTAAGAAAATAAAATAGTGTCGCGCACCCGAACTGCTTGTTGGAGATACTTGGTTTTATAGGGGTGCAACAAAGTTACATTGCTACTCAAGGTCGCATAAGCGGAATCGACGTCGCTGAATACTTGTGCCTGGGCGGCATCCAACAGTCTTTGATTGCGGTCGATGTCTAGTTTTGTACGTAACTTTTCTCCCTGATTCCGGTCGAAGATTCGCAGGGGGATGCTCACGTTGAAGCCCACGTACAGATCAATGGGAGGATTACGCCCGACATCGACGCCAAACGTGGGGTCGGTGGACCCATTGGCGATGGCGAGCCTATGGTCGGTTTTAGACTTGTCGAGCGACTGCACAGCGGCTTTGAGGTCTGGACGCGTGTCGAGCGCGATCTTTTGGAATTCGTCCAGCGGCAAGAGTTGTTCGCTGAATTCAAACGGGCCCGTGACGTCGAAGGTTTCAACCGGAGGACGATCGTTCAAAAGCATTAGTAGTTGGATTTTTGCCGTGCGCAGATTGACTTCCGCAGTTTGCAAATCGGATTCGTATTGCACACGCTGAAGTTCGAGGCGGTCGAGATCAATTTGGGCGATGTCCCCGACTTTGAGCCGCTCTCTGCTTACGTCGAGCACGTGGTCGTAATAGACGAGACTGTCTTTCGCCAGTTGTAAAACAGCTTTAGCCTGCAAAATCTGGACGAACGCGCTGCGCAGAGTAAACCGCAAACTTCTTTCTAAATCGGCCTGATCTGAAGCTGCAATTGCGGTGGCGTTCTGTGCGCTCTCGCGGCGAAGTTCTCTTTTGTGCTCGCGTTCGTGCAGGTAGCTTACACTGGCGACGGGGAAGAAGTACGCGAACGGACCATGACTCGGCCCGGCATTGAATGGATCGATCTGATCCCCACTCACGGAGAGATCGGGATTAGGTCGCAAGTAAGCTGTAATTTCCTGCGCCTTGGACTCATCGATATTTAATTGTCCTGCCAGAAGGGTGGGATTACTTGTCTCGAAACGATCCAGCACTTTCTGCCATGTCCACGGCTCCTGGGCGTGAATGCCAATGCAAAATGTGAACGGCAGAACCAAGGCGCACGCCCGGGCAATAGCGAAGCGCATTCTGCGACCCCGGAACGCGCATTTTGACGGCCCAAAAAAAGAGTGCAAAACAGTCTTCTGGAGCCGCCGAGTAAACAATATATTCAGCCGTCTTTCTGACGAAATCACGGTTTTCAAACAGGGTAAGGATTAGTTTAACAATAGAATTATTAACCAATAGTTAATAGAGAGAGAATTATCTTTCGAGTTGGCTGGTTATCTTTCGGCTAACGTCGCGCATAAACCATTTCGCGCAGGTCAATAATTAAGGCAACATTGCAAAGTATGCGCCTGCTTGGCATTTTCGTTCCCAAGAATCGTACAGCTCTTCTAAGTTTGGCCGCTTTTCTGGTTTTGGCCATCGCACTCTCCGATTGGCTCACAGAAGCGTATATCGCGATCGGGTTTTTGTATCTTTTCCCGATAATCATCGTGGGCGCATTTTGTTCACGAACTCAGACAATAGGATTGGCGCTGGTTTGCGCATTCCTGCAAGAGGCATTCAGTAATCTTCCAGAGAGCGAGGCCGTCTACAGGCTCGTTCTCAGCTCATTGGGATTTACCGGAACCGGGCTGTTCATCTCCGAGCTGTTGCGAAACCGGCGGATTGTCTTGAATCACGTGGACGAATTGGAAACCGAAATAAAGCGCCGTTACGACGCGGAAAATCAATTGCAAATTCTGGTGGAGAGCAGTCCCGCCGCCATTGTTACTATCGACGAGAATGGCAAGATTTTGCTGGCCAATCAGGCCGCACAGCAATTACTCGCGCCCGATATGGATTCACTGGAAGGGCGGGAAATCAATCTTTATCTGCCATCGCTTCACACTGCGCTGCAAACCCAGAGCGTCCGTTCCTTTCGCACGACATTGCAATGCAAGGGGCAACGAAGCACTGGGGAAGCGTTTCTTGCGGGCATTTGGTTTTCCACTTATAAGACGATTTCTGGCCCACGACTGGCGGCCGTGATCGTTGATCTCTCGGACGAGTTGCGAAGCCGCGAAGATTTGAGCCTGGATCACCTCTTAAAGAGCAGCCGAATTCTCATGAGTGGCATGGCCCACGAGATCCGCAACTTGTGTGGAGCAGCCCTGGTTCTGCATAAGAATCTTTCGCGCATCCCGGATATTGAGCTGAATGACGATTTTCGGGCTCTCAGTTCGTTGATCCAGAGCTTGGAACGCATCTCAGCAATGAACGTAAAGCCGTCTCCCGCGGACGCCGCGGTAACGGTTGAGCTGACTTCGCTGCTTGACGAAATTCGTGTCTTGATAGAAGGCGCTTACCGTGAATCTGGAATCACAATCGTATGGCAGTTCCCGGAAAATTTACCTTTAGTCTGGGCTGACCGCTATGGGTTGATCCAAGTGTTTCTGAACCTCGCAAAGAACAGCCAGCGAGCTATGGAGTCAACGAAAGACAAAACTTTATTTGTGACGGCATCGCTCGAAGAACGTCTTGTCAAAATCCGGTTCGAAGATACGGGAATCGGAATGGCCGATCCCGCAAAACTGTTTCGCCCCTTTCAGCCGGGCGCGGAGACGGCTGGCCTTGGCTTATATGTCTCCCGTTCGATCATGCGAAGTTTTGGGGGTGAATTGCTTTATGAAACCAGCGACCGGGGGTGTTGTTTCGTACTGCTTGTGCCGGCACAGATGCAATCGGAGAGGCTGAATGTCTGACCCAACACGACCTGAAGTTCGCATTCTGCTGGTGGACGACCACGCTTTATTTAGGGAGAGCATAGCGCGGCTATTGAGCACGGAGCCGGGATTTAATGTGGTTGCGCATTGCGACTCTATTGAGGCGGCGCTCACGGCACTCCGAAAAGCGCCGGTGGATATCGTGCTGCTCGATTTCGATCTCGGACGGCGCGATGGGGGAGAATTCATGCGCCTGGCAAGGCAGCAGGGGCTTACCGCAAAAGTATTGGTAGTTACGGCCGGGGTAGACAAAAAACAGGCCGCGGATTTAATCCGGGGCGGAATTTCGGGAATCTTTATGAAACACGATTCCGCCGCGCTGCTCATAGAGGGAATTCATGATGTGCTTGCCGGGAAGGTCTGGTTCGACCGTGAATTGCTTCAGGAGGCGATGGAGATCGCAACGATCCGCCAGGAATCCAGCACCGAACAATTTACCGAACGCGAACGGCAAGTGCTCTCCGGCGTTTTCGAGGGCCTTCTCAATAAGGAGATTGCGGAGCGCGTTGGGATCTCGGAGAGTTCGGTAAAGGCTACCCTGCAACAACTTTTCGCGAAGACCGGAGTGCGGACTAGAAGCCAGTTGGTTCGTATTGCGCTGGAACAGCACAAGAATCAGTTTTAGGACTCAATCCGAAGCAATAATTGCGGGGCGGCGGTTCTTCCTAAAGTCGTTCAGAAAATCAAGTACAATCCCTTCATGCGGAACTTAAAAGGATTGGAAAGTATAGTGACTGAATTACGGGCTGAAAGAGGACACCTCGTAAATAATCTTCGTCACGTGGATGCGGCATTGGCCGTCCTGGGCAAGTTGGAGGAAGGTAAATTTGCGACCGAGTCGCGCCGCACGGTATCAACAACCGCCCGGAGGAGAATGGCTGTCGCTCAGAAAGCGCGCTGGGCGAAGGTCAAGAATCAAGCTCACGCTGCGGCAAACGGCGCATCGCGAAATGCCCGGGGCGGCAGACGTCTATCTGAAGCGACCAGGCGAAAGATTGCGGCTGCCCAACGGGCGCGCTGGGCGAGGGTAAAGGCTGCAACGCGCTGAGTGCGACCGCTCCGCCTACAAAATAAAGACTGATCGTTGCCCCCAGGGTCCGTGGGCTTGAATCCCCCGCCCCCCTGCTAGTTCGTTATGAAACTTTCACGAATAGCCTCCACGCTCGGGGCATCTCTCGAAAATGGATCGCCCGATACTGAAATAACCGGAGTTGCCGGTATTGAAGAAGCGGGACCGGGACAAATCTCATTCCTCTCCAATCCAAAGTATGCGGGTGCGGCGCGAACCACCAAGGCTGCCGCAGTCATTGTCGCCGAGGACTTCCCTGCCATTCCCTCGGCAATGTTACGAAGTAAAAATCCTTACTTGGCCTTCGCTCGGGCCATCGGACTCTTTCATCAGGTGCGAGGGCATGTTCCCGGCGTCCATCCCACCGCGGTGATCGCTGGGACCGCCAGGATTGGGACGAACGCTCACATCGGTCCGTATGTTGTAATCGAAGACGAGGTCGAAATCGGCGACCATGCTGTGCTGCTAGCTCACGTAGTGATCTATCGGGAAGTAACAATTGGCGACAACTTTCTGGCACATGCGCATGCGGTTGTCCGCGAGGGCTGCCGGCTTGGCAACAATGTCGTTCTGCAAAACGGAGTGGTTGTGGGGGCCGACGGGTTTGGGTTTGCGAAAGATGATGACGGTCATTGGCACAAGATTCCTCAACCCATGCCCGTAATTATCGGGGACGATGTCGAGATACAAGCCAACTCATGCATCGATCGCGCCAGCGTTAGTGAAACCCGCATCGGCCGCGGAACGAAGATCGACAATCTGGTTCAGGTGGGTCATGGCTCCCGGATCGGCGAACACTCGCTGCTGGCGGCGCAGGTGGGCTTGGCCGGATCCACCGAGGTTGGGAATAACGTTATCCTCACTGGACAAGTTGGAGTGGTGGGACATTGCAAAGTTGGCGACGGAGCAATTGTGACGCCACAGAGCGGAGTAGCGAATGATGTAGCTGCGGGAGCGATTGTAAGCGGCGCTCCGGCGGTCGATCACAAACTGTGGTTAAAGTATTCGGCGATTCTTAGCAAGCTGCCGGAAATCGCCCGGCGCGTTCGCTTTCTCAAAACTGACGGCGGGAAAGAAACAGATTCTTCTGAACCTTGAGGCAAACCCGCGCGTCTATATTGCGACTGATTTTCTCTGAATCATTTGCGCATCGCTTATCGGAGGCTCCTGTAACTCCGGCGGCAATCCACTGTCGATCACACTTCTCACTTTGTTCATTAAAGACTCGCGGTCGCCGAATTCTTTTGGATCGATCGCATCGTGGAAAATTACCTTCACGGTTCCCGGCTTAATTGAGAAGCGTTGCTTGGGCATAATGAAATGCGTTCCCACGATTGTGACGGGCACCACCGGGACCCCGCACTCCTCAGCCAAATAGAACGGGCCCTTCTTGAACGGAAGCAGCCTTCCGTCAAACGAACGTTTTCCTTCGACGAAAATTGTCATATTTAGGCCGTCGCGGATGACTTGCGAAGCGAATCGAACGGCCGCGATTCCAGACTCTCGATTGCCGCGATCGACGGGCACCAGAGAACCAAAACGCATGGTCTTCCCTAACAACGGATAATTGAACAGCTCCTTCTTAGCCATGACCGATGTGCGCCGCGGAATGAGCGGCAGCAACAATGGCGGATCGATATTGGAAACGTGATTCGACATGAAAATGTAATTGCGCGCGGGATCGAGCTTCTCCAATCCAATGACTCGAACTTTGACTCCCGCAATTCGGACGCCGGTCCATGCACCCCACATTCCCATGCGATAAAGAAAATTTACGTTGCCCGTTAATAACGTCCAAGGGAAGCCCAATAGAGCGGCTACAGGAAGCAGTGCAGCCCAAAAGCCAAGCATTAAAAGTGTACGAATCATGGCTGCTCGGATTCGGCTTTAAGCCACGCCGCGCGGCGCGTTTTCTGTTGCGGGGTCAAATTATCCTGTTCTGTAATCCGAAATTCTAGTTCCTGGCGTGTATTCACTTTCCAGCTCAGTTCTCGCTCGCCTTTGCCGTTACGAGTGCGGAGGGTCAGGTTCTCGCCCGGACGCACGCCTTTCATGGTTGAGGCGAAATCGATGCCGGGAGGCTCTCCGTTCACTTCCAGGATCACATCGCCGTTCGACAACCCCGCAATTTGAGCCGCGCTATTTTCATCCACGGAATTTACGGTTAAAGGCGAATCGAAGTTTCGACTCGCGGTGAAACCAACATCGGGGAGTTCCGCCTTTTCTGTTATCAAATTTAAGCCAACGGTTTTGAAAAAAACGTTCCATGGAATTTCATCGGTTCCGGAAACATATTTATCGAAAAACGGAGCCAGATTCGAGCGAGTAATCGTTTCCGCTGCTTGGCGCACGCCTTCCGAGTCGGCAAACGCCACGCTTTTTTGTGCATAATTCACGTTCATCCACTGAAACATATCGCGCAGCGACCTATTTCCGCCGGTTAAGCTGCGAATGTCTAGATCGAGCATTACCCCGAGAAGTTCTCCCTTCTCGTAGTAGGAGACACTACGATCCGGCCTGCGATAATAAGAATATTTTTCGAGCCAGGTGTCGATGCTCGATTCTTCCGCAGATTGCGTGAGATGCGCCGGGCGATTTTCAAGATCTTCGATTTCCGCCGCCAAATGCGCGAAATATTCGCGTTTATCGAGCAGCTTGGCGCGCAGCAACATGTAATTTTCGACCGTGCTCGTGAAGCCTTCGCTAAACCACAGCGCATCCGTGTAATTCTCTTTTGTGTAGTCCGGTGGCTCCAGCGATTGTGGCCTAATCCGTTTTACATTCCACAGGTGGAAAAATTCATGAGCGCTTATCTCCTGCAAGGCATGGGGATCGGATTGCATCATGCTTTGTCGTAAGTCAATGGCGGTGCTGTAGGCATGCTCCATCCCTCCACCTTCCGAATCACGCGGAAAATGATAGATGAAGAGATACGTATCGAATGGACGATCCGCCATCCAACTCACCTCGGCGTGAACAACGTCCTGAAGCATCGCCATAATTTTGCTTGTGTCGTAATCGCCGTGAGCGGCGTCCACGATTACCCGATAATGGCCGCCGTCCTGATCGAAATCGGTCTCGTCAAATGCGCTGATCTCGACAGGACTATCGGCAAGTTCATCATAATTGTGGGCCGCAAATCCATCACCGGAAGGACGCAACGTCGTGCCAACTCGCCAGTCTGTGGGAACATTGATGAAGTGGATTTGCATTGGTGAATCGCGGTCGTCCGTCGGATACATGAGGATTTCTGCAAGATTGAAGAATGCGTGATGGGAATTGAGTTGCGCTCCGAAGGGGCCGGCATCATCGGCGAATATTTCATATTCGATTGTCGCTCCATTTTCCGCGCCGGCAATCCGCCACTCGCTTTTATCAATCTTCTTTATCGGAGTTGAGGAATGCACCCAATTAATGTATTGGGAAAAATCTCTAATCTGGTAGAGCGCATACCACACTGGCAACTGCAAATTTCTTTCTGCAAGTCCAGCAGGTAACTCAATTTTGATCGATATAAGATGTTTGGCCGCGTTGGCCAGAGAAATTGTATAGCGCGAAGATTGGGGCGATTCTTGCGCGAACAGCGACAGAGGCGCCAGCACGACAAACACGACTGCAAGCATGATGCGCTGAATTCTGTGCGATCCAATCACGCTTTGGCCATGTTCTTACGCGAAAATGATTTTGACTCTTCCTGCAAGCGTAATCGCGCGGGAAGTTTCTCATAAATTCCGCCAAAACCCCCATTCGAAAGAATCGCAACCACATCTCCCGCCTTCAACTGCGGGGCGACGATACGCACAATTTCATCGGCGTCAGCAAGCACGCGCACGTGTTTACCCTTGTTTTGTAATTCTCTATCGACTGCCCCCAGGTCGAGCCGTTCGCGTTCGGGTATCGCATCGGATCTAAAAACATTCGCGATTACGATTTCGTCGGCCTCGGAAAGACTATCCGCAAGGTCGTTCTGGAAAATATTCCGGCGAAGGGTGTTTGAGCGGGGCTCGAGGATCGTCCACAACCGTGCCTTCGGATAACGGGAGCGGAGAGCTTTTAACGTGCCGGCGATCGCCGTGGGGTGATGCGCAAAATCGTCAATGATGGTAACTCCGTTAACTTCAGCTTTCACTTCAAGCCGCCGCTTAACGCTCTTGAAACTTTTGAGCGCGGCCGAAATTTGACTGGCGGATATGCCATATCCCGCCGCCATAGCCGCGGCCGCTGTGGCATTCCATACGTTATATTCGCCGGCCAATTCAAACTCGAAATCAGACCAAAGTTCCTTTCCGCGGAAGAGGGACCACGAAGTATACGCCGTGTTACAACTAAGATTCTCAAGTCGCCAGTCCGCCTGGGTTTTCGATCCATACCGTTCCACCGGACAGAACGCACGGTCAAGGCAGCGAGCGATGCTCTCTCCAGTATCGAAGCCGACGACGCGACCGCGCCGCGGTATCAGGTTGATGAGGCGCTTGAACGCGGTCTCGACGGCTTCCAAGTCCTTGTAGATATCGGCATGATCAAATTCCACGGAAGTCAGTATCGCCGCGTCGGGAAAATAGTGCATGAACTTCGGACCTTTATCGAAGAAAGCGGAATCGTATTCGTCAGCTTCGATAATGAAATGTTTGCCTTCGGCTAGCTGAAAGCTGCCGCCAAAGTTTTCGGCGATGCCGCCGATCAAAAATGAGGGTTGAAGTCCGGCCGATTCGAAAATCCAGGACAGCATGGATGTCGTAGTCGTCTTGCCGTGAGTGCCCGCGACGGCAATAATCTCTTTTCCAAGTAGAAATTCGTCATGCAGAATCTGTGGCATGGAACAGAACGGGATCCGTTGATCTAGAAGTTCTTCCAGCTCGGCATTGCCTCGCGAAATTGCGTTTCCGACTACCACTAAATCAGGACGCGGCCGCAGGTTCTCGATCGCAAAAGGCTGCGCGACTTGGATTCCCAGAGACGCTAGAAAATCCGACATTGGAGGATAGGATGAAGCGTCGGACCCCGTCACCCGAAATCCACGCTGTAATAACATTCCGGCGAGAGATGCCATTGCCGTGCCGCAGATTCCGATCAGATGAATGTGTTTGGTATTCATATTTTTCATCAACATAAATCCGCGGGAGTTGTAGCGGCCTCAAGAAAGTTAAGTTGTACAGTGCCGCCGCCGACCTGCAAAGATGCCCGAATACCGAGGGGAAGGGTGATATTGCGCTCCGACACATGCCCCGAGCGTAATCCGAAAGCAACGGGCACTCCCAAGTCTCCCACCACCCGAAGAATGACCTCCTCCAACGTATAACCCTGATCTTTCCCAGAGACGCTTTTATTTTGGACGCAATCCCGCATTTCCCCAAAAATGATTCCGCGAACACCAGTAAATTGTCCCGCCAGCTTCAATTGCATCAGCATACGATCGATTTGAAAAGGCTTGGCGGCGACGTCTTCCAGAAAGAGAATGGTTCCCCCGGTCTGAATTTCATAGGGCGTGCCCAACGAGGCGACCAGAATCGAAAGACAGCCGCCGTAAAAAATCCCTTCCGCGAAACCCTCCACCAACGACGTAGTTTCGGGATTTACGTCGACAGTCCATTTTGACATTCCGCTGACCGCATTGTGCCAGGACTGCAAATCTATTCCGGTGACGCTGCCGAAATCTTTGTTCACCATTGGCCCATGGAAATTTACAAATCCGGCGGAGTCCGAGAAATAAGTCAGCAAACTCGTTAGGTCGCTATAGCCGACAAATATCTTCGGATGCGCTTTTATTTTCTCCAAATCCAAAGCCCGCAACAAATAGTTTGATCCGTATCCTCCTCGGGCGCAGATGATGGCGCGCACGTCGTCGCGAATGAACATTTCTTCCAGCTCGCGGGCGCGCCTATCCAATGAGCCGGCGAAATAAACATCCTTTTCGAATATCGAATCGAAATAAAAGGGAGCGTAGCCAAGATTCCTCAGTGTCTGGCAACCGGCTTCGAGAGCATCACGGCGAATATTGCTGGCGGGGGCAACGATACCAATTTTGTCTCCGTTGCGCAGCGCGTGCGGCTTAACTCGCGGGGTGGGCGTGGGAGGCATGGAAATTCAGCAACGCGTCAACTTAAGCAAAAAACTCACCGCGACAAAGCAGTGTCGCCGCACCTTCCAGCGAAACTTCATTATTCCAATCTACGGTTTGGATTCCGCCCTCAGCATGAACCAGCACTGGAGATTGAGCCTCGCCGGCTGTAATTGCTGCCACTGCGGCGGCGCAGGAGCCCGTCCCCGAAGATTGAGTCTGCCCTACTCCGCGCTCGAAGAAACGAACTTCTATATTCGATCGGTCTTTAATAACTACAAACTCGATGTTTATTCCATGCTTAAAGCAGGCATCGCGTGCGAGTTCCGCCGCTGTGAGTTGCCAGTTCAAAGGAAATTCTTTCACAATGCAAACAAAATGAGGATTGCCCAGTGAGACTTGAATGCCACTCATGGAACCAGATGAAATTGGGATCGAAAGTTCACTTCCTATTTGTGGCTGGCCCATTGCAATCTGAAACACATATTGCATTCCATTTCGTGAAGTAAGTTTGCAAGTTTTAACTCCCGCACCGGTGCGGATGGCTAATTCGTTTTTATTCTGTTTTGAACATAGGTAAGCGGCCACACAGCGGGTGCCATTGCCGGAGATTTCCGCTTCGGATCCATCCGCGTTAAATAGCCGTGCATAAATATCTGTCTCTGTATCCGGGAATAACCATTCCACGCCGTCTGCTCCCACGCCATTCCGGCGATCGCACATCCTCGCGCTGATAGCCGCTAAATCCGGCAGATGCAGCGCCTCGACGATCAGAAAATCGTTCCCACAGGCGCTGGCCTTGACGAACGGAATAATCCCGGTCGAGGCCACCGTCATTCCGGCTGAACCTGTCCCAATGCGGTAACTTTTTCGAGGATGGTGGAAGCGCGAAGTCCACGAAGAACTTCGTCCTGGCAGCGGCGGTTCGCTTCCACATCGAATTGCAGTCGTATGTGCTGTTTTGTGGCCGCAATTTGAACATCCAATGGCATGGCATGGATCATTTCGAGGACACGGTTAATTTCCGCCGTCATATCTTCGCTGTTTTGACCCGTAACTTCATAGCCATGGAGCTGCAATTTCAGGTTCAGGCGGCCTTCGGCGTTGCCCAGCAGGAAAAGGCACACAATGATCAATACAGTGGAAAAAATCGCAGTCAGATATAAGCCGCCCCCAACTGCCATGCCGACGGAAGCCACGACGAATAATGTCGCGGCCGAGGTTATGCCGGTTACCAGGTCGTCACGCGAATGGATGATCGATCCGGCACCGATGAAACCGATTCCGGGAATGATTTGCGCTGCGATTCGGGTGTGATCGCCAATATATTTGACCGCCAGTTGATCGGAAAGCAGCGTGAACATTGCCGCGCCCAAGCAAATAAAAAGATTGGTGCGCAAACCGGCCGGCCGATGTTTTATTTCTCGCTCAAGTCCGATGCTGCCGCCCAAAATCGCGGCTAACCCGAGCCGCATGATCGATGCTCCCGCGATCGTGGCATTTTCAGCGGAGAAGATTTGGTAAAAATGATGCATCAGTTATTGAGCGTTAAGTTGGCTGGATTTTATCATCGGCGCGAGGGAGTTGGCGCAATCATTAAGAGGTTAACGTGAGTGATTCCGTCCGCCTAGCGTTCTCCGCGATGCGTCCAATAAATCGTGGTTTCAGGCTCACCTTCCGCATGCAGCACCACCAGCGGGGAAAGATCGGCCTTCTGCACCCGAATGGTGGTCTCATCCCCCGCGCTTGCAATTACGTAGTCGGCATACTGTCGCGGATCTGCGAGTGCGCGCTCCCAGAGTCCTTGCGGATCGGATGGCTTCTTCCATGGCCGATGATTGCCCTCATTGATCACCCGGTCTAAAGACACTCCCGCGTCCTGAAGAGCGCCTACGTGGTCGCCAACATACATAAGCAATGTGGAATCGTGCGGCAACTTTCGCAGCGTCTCGGCTAATCCCTTTTCGAGCGAGATGCGGTCTCTGGAATTTATCCAGGCTTCGCGGAAGCAAATCGGTTGCTCATGCCAAATGAAAGCATAACTTCCGCCGATAATAAAAACGATTGCGACCCCGATCGCGATTTTTATGCGCTTGTCGGATGCCATACCTATGGCGAAATGAGCGAACAGAGCTATGAATACCGCGAATGCGGGTAGTAGTTGCAATCCATAGCGCAGGTTGTAATAAGAGTGCGGCCACCATACGGGGAGAAATATCGGAACTCCGCTATAAGCGATCGACAGCACGTAGAAAGGCAACGGAACCCAAAGAAACAAGAGCGGCCACAGCCGTAAATCCAATACCAGGGTCATCGCGCTGCCCATAACGATCAGAATTATCCACAATCTTTGAATCGCGGATGCGGAGGCGACATTCAGTTCGGCGGATTTCAGAAAGAAACTAAACGCGACCGGCAAGTTGTTATCGCCGGGATGCGAAGGGTTTCCGGGGGTGGCAGTTTTCTGCTCTATGGCTTTGGCCGAGTAAGGCCCGTTCGCAAATTCAAGAGGATTGCGATAAACGATAGCGTTATAAGCCAACCATAAGACCGGCGCCGCAATGGCCAGAAGAAAAAACTTTCCGAAATCCCTGCGCAGCTCGCTCCGGCCTCGCATTGACCGCTTTACCAATACAAATGCGGATGCACACATAATCGCGGCCAGAAACCATCCGTCATAGCGGGTTAAGCAGGCAGCGAAAAGGATCAAACCGCACTTCACCAGCGGCGAAGACGACTGCACCGGCAAACCTTGAATTCTGGATTCCTGTTGCGCGAATTCCAAAAAGCAAACGACTGCCCAAATAAAAAATGACAGATAGAGCGATTCGGTCATGGCAGTGCTTTGCAGATAAAGCAAGTTGGGATTCGCGCCGTAGATTAAAGCGGCTCCCCAAGCTGCGGCCCGCACAGCCGCATCGGCTGGGGAATGAAAGCTCAAAGCGCCGCGTACCAGACGAAATACGCCGGTGACGCTAAGGACGTAGGCGACCATGGAAGGGATCGATCCGCCAATGCCAGACCGCCAGAGCGTTTTCGAAATCACGAAAGGAACCATTAACAGATGTGGCAGAGGCAGCCAAACCGTACCCAATTGCAGAAGGCCGGGCGTCTTCGAGTCGAATATCCGGCGCGCAATATTGATGTGGGCCACGGCATCGCCATAGAGCAGCAAGTCGGCGCGGCGCAGGTAGATCATGAAAGAAAAGATGGAAACAGCACACGCAAGCTGGGTGACGAGCAGAATGTCGCGGTCGCGACTATCGTGCGGGGCGGATTTCATTCGAGATGAGTCAATTCGCGGAATAATTGAAAGCGGCCGTCAATTTCCTCGCGCGTGAGCGATTGCAGGCGTTCCGTTCCGAACCGCTCTACTGCAAACGACCCCATTACGCCGCCATAAAAAAGCGCCCGCTTTAACACTTCCGGAGTCAGTTCGGGTTGCGAAGCAATGTAACCCATAAATCCGCCAGCGAAAGAATCTCCGGCGCCAGTAGGGTCTTTTACTTCTTCGATAGGTAAAGCGGGAGCGCGAAAAGGATGGTTCGTTGCGCCAAAAGCCCCATCGCGAAAGAAGATCGTTGCCCCATATTCGCCATGCTTGATCACCAGCGCCCTCGGTCCCATCGCCATGACCTTGCGCGAAGCGCGGGGCACGCTGCTAGCTTCGGCGAGCATCCTGGCTTCGCCGTCGTTGATTAAGAGGATGTCTACTAATTTCAAAGTTTTAATCAGTTCGGGACGCGTGCCCTGAATCCAATAGTTCATGGTGTCGCCGCCCGTGAGTTTTACCTGGTCCATTTCCTCGCGGACGGCGCTTTGCAAACTGGGATGGATATTTCCCAGAAACAGAAATCGAGAATCTCTATACTCCGCAGGAATGCGAGGCTTGAACTGTTCGAACACATTCAGTTCAGTGAAGTCGGTTTTCGCTTCGTTTAAGTTTTCCAGATATTGGCCGCCCCAGCGAAATGTCTTGCCCTTCGCGTGCTCAATACCGCGGGTATCGACTCCCCGGTTTGTCAGAATGCTTTCATGTTGAGCCGTAAAATCCTCGCCCACAACCGCGACGATACGAACGTCGGTGAAATAACTGGCCGCCAGCGAGAAATAGGTTGCCGATCCACCAACAACGTTGTCGGCTCTTCCAGAAGGGGTGGCGATGGAATCAAACGCAATAGATCCGACGGCCAGAATGCTCATTTAGATTTTGCTTTCCAGATATTTGTCGAGGATAAGACTCAGCTTCTTGCGGGTGGCCGGGGGAATTTTGTCGCGATCGGTGAGAATCGCATGCGCCAGCGCGGAGCCGCATTTGCAGCCTTTGACGGCGGACATAGCAGCCACGGTCTGTCGAACTACTTTGCACGCATTCTCCGCATTCTTCACCAGCACGGCGACGATTTGGTCTACCGTCACCGAGTCATGATGCGGATGCCAGCAGTCGTAATCAGTTACCATGGCAATCGTTACATAGCAGATTTCGGCTTCGCGCGCGAGCTTCGCCTCCTGGAGATTGGTCATCCCAATCACGTCCATGCCCCAGTTTCGATAGACATTGGATTCCGCTCTCGTGGAGAACTGCGGGCCCTCCATGCATAGGTAAGTTCCGCCACGCTTGCCGGAGACGCCCGCTGTCTTGCACGCGACTTGGACCGCTGCGGCGAGCTCCGGACAAACCGGATCAGCGAAAGCAATGTGTGCCACGATGCCATCCCCGAAAAAAGTGTCGACACGGTGACGGGTGCGATCGAAGAATTGATCGGGGATAACAAAATCCAACGGCTTGTGTTCCTCTTTCAAAGAACCGACGGCCGAGACGGAAACAATGCGTTCCACCCCGAGTTGTTTGAATCCGTAGATATTGGCACGGAAATTCAACTCGCTGGGAAGAAGACGATGCCCGCGTCCATGGCGCGCCAGGAAAGCAACTTTCTTGCCTTCGAGCGTACCAAGAACATAAGGGTCCGACGGCTCGCCAAAGGGCGTCTGTTGCGCGACTTCGCGCACATCGGTGAGGCCCGGCATCGAATAGAGCCCGCTGCCTCCGATGATTCCAATTTCTGCTTGGGGCAAAAACTTCTCCTGAAGCCGCTTGGTGATGAATGCAGATTATACAAACCAAATCAAAATTGCGCGATTTCATACCTAACGCTGGTTTCCGAACACTTGCTTTTCCAGTTGGTCTGTCGTCGGCTGATCCAGACTTTCAGTGATGAACACGGTATCGTCTTTGACTTCGATGACGACTGGTCCACTTTCTGTTAGCCAGGTGCGCGAGTTCGTCAAGCGATCGGGAATTTCAGTGCTTTGTGGCACGCTATTGCCAGCAGTGGGCACGTCGTGGACGTGCAAGTATCGTTTAGGCAGATACTTCGCATAAATGGCGGCAACCTGGGAAGCCCTGTCAGCATTCGACCATCGCGAAACATAAAGTAATCCGAGCGCCGCGGAAGGATCACCTTTAGGCTTCGCGGCGTAATAGTAGCCTCCGCGCCAGTGGGGATATAAAGCGCGCGAGGCATCGGCACCCGCGTATTGATCGATTAGAACAGCGGCATCAAATTCTCCGATGGCCCCGATATCGAACCGCGAATAATGCTTGAAAATATGTTTGAAATCAGGCAGAGGCAGCGGTGCGATTCGTTCGCCCGACAAATAGGTTTGCGGTTCCATGATTTGCCGCGTGGTATGCGGGGGATTTCGCAGCGCACCTTCGAAGGCTTTCTCTTTTCCGCCGGCCCGCAACAGCGCGGCCTCAAACTCTAATCCGTAGCGGTAGGGAAAGGTCATGGCTTCGCGCAAATAAATTGGGGCGTTGCGGAATTGAATTGAATCGGGCGTCCCCACGAGCATTCCATCCTCAAGTTCTTTGGCGACTTCCGGCGAATTGATCAACGATTGGCCGGTGGGCCGCAGCATGTAATCGACGAGCACGGCCATCGCCTGCCCTTCCACCACTGCTTGATCGGCTTCGGAGTTCTCGTCATTTTGAACGTCAATGGCGCTGGGTTTTCTTCTCGTATCCAGATCGACGTCGCGTTTTCTCAACCATCGGTCGAGGTTGAAAGATTGATCCTGTAGCGCGTGGGTCAACTCATGCGCCAGAACCGGGCGCTGGGCCACGACATCAACCCAGTCGAGCAGGTTCACAGTTTTAGTTTTCGGATCGTAGTATCCGGCAATTTGTTCGCGCAATAATCCGACCATGAACTTACCGAGATCGAAATCTCGCGGCAACAGGCCAAATTTCTTGAGCACCAATTCCGAGCGCTGCAAGCGTTTGGCGTCTTTATCTTCGGCCATGCTTTTTTGCAGATATGCCACGACCTCGTCCCGGCCGGTAAGCCGGGGCTTTACTTTACGCTTGATGGGAAGATCGGTGTCGCGGCTGGCGAATTGCAGAATCTGATCGACTTCACGAAATAATTCATCCGCTTCTTTCGCAGAAATTTTCGTGTCGGCGTCGGTTGCGGAAGAGCGGGGTTGCGATTCCGAGCCCTTATTCGGGGACGCCTGCCCGGGACTGGCAGCGGTTGAATTGCCGCTTTGGCTCCAGCCGATAGAAGTAAGAAGTAGTAAGCATGTGGCCACAAAGAAAACGCGATTCAAGAAAAGAGTTTTGGATTTATGCATGAGTGGATATCGTATCAAGCCATCGAGTGTGAAGGAGTCCCAGCATTTAGTGGGAAGCGCGCGGCGACACCTTCGCCGCCACCCAGTCCCCTGCTTCGCTTGTTCGCAGAGTGCCACCAATGTCTTGTGTGGTCTTCTTAGCTCGCACTGCTTCGAGGACTGCGCTTTCGATGCGCTCGGCCTCGGCGGCCATCCCCACATGATTGAGCATAATTGCCGCGGTTAGAATTGCGCCGAACGGGTTCGCAATATTCTTACCTGCTATGGGGGGAGCCGACCCATGCACCGGCTCAAACATTGACGTCCTCCCCGGATGGATGTTGCCGCTGGCCGCCATGCCCAATCCACCTTGAAGAGCCGCAGCCAAGTCGGTAATGATATCCCCAAAAATATTATTAGTTACGATCACATCAAATTGCCGAGGGTCGCGGACCATTTGCATGCAGAGCGCGTCCACAAACATGTGCTGCGCTGTGATCTGCGGATATTCTTCCGCCACTTCTCTGAAAATCCGCTGCCACAGCCCCCCGGCATGGGTCATGGCATTGGATTTGTCGCTCATCAGAACTTTTGTGCGTGGATTACCTTCGGCTTTGCTGTGGCGCTCGCAATATTCGAAAGCGTAGCGGACGATGCGATCCACTCCCTTGCGCGTATTAATGTCTTCCTGAATCGCAATCTCATCCGGCGTTCCCCGCTTGAATACACCACCCGCGTCGGTGTACACGCCTTCGGTGTTTTCGCGAACTACAACAAAGTCCACATCCTTCGGTTCGATGCCTTTGAGCGGACACAACGAAGCATCCAACAATCGCACCGGACGGACGTTGGCATAAAGGTCCATCTGGAAACGCATCCCGAGGAGAATTTCTTTCGCGTGAACATTCGAAGGAACGCGCGGATCGCCGAAAGCCCCAAGAAGAATGGCGTCAAAATCTCGCGCCAACATATTGAAGCCGTCCGGCGGCACAGTGATCTTGTCGGCAAGATAGCGGTCGGCGCTCCAGTCGAATGGAGTCATCTCGACTGCTGCTCCGCAGGCGGCTATGACTTTCGTCGCCTCGGCAATAACTTCGGGACCAATACCATCGCCGGGGATTATTGCGATGCGCTTTTTCGGATTCACTCGAACAGAGACTACCAACTAAATTGAGCCATTACCAATGCCGGGGCCTTTGGTTGACCACGGTTGCCGGCTACCGTAAAATCAAATATCGTAAGAAATCGCACAATCGAGAACTCAACTCAGAAGAGAGATAACTCAGTCATATGGCAAATCATTTTTCCGCGCTGAAACGCGCCCGGCAGACCCAGAAACGCAGTGGACGCAACCGCGCCAATACGTCCCGCCTGCGCACCACGCTGCGCGATTTACGCGAAAGTCTCGCCAAGGGTGAGAAGAAATCAACCGAGGAAGTATTTCGCCAAACTGTCTCCGGTTTGGATAAAGCCGTACAAAAAGGCGTGCTACACAAGAATACGGCTTCGCGTTACAAGTCCCGCCTCAACGCGCGCTTGAATGCCTTGAAATAGTCCGGAAAATTGGCCTAACAACTCTATCCGACCCACGGAATTAGCATCCCCGTGCGCATTTTGTATTCCTGGTAAGCATCGCCTAGCTGGCCGGTAAGCAGTTTTTCCTCGGTTCGGGCCTTAATGATGTAAACGATTAAAATCAAGAAAAAGGCAACCACGGCGCGCCATTTTCCCACCGCCAGCGCGGTACCAATTAGTCCCAACAATACCCCCGAATAGATGGGGTGCCGCACGTGGGCATAGGGGCCGGTGTCGATCACTTTGTGACCCACTTTGATGGTTATTCTCGCGCTCCAATATTCCCCCAAATGGTAGCGGGCCCAGATGGCGATGCCAACCCCGATCCATACGAGTGCGATTCCAAGATATTCCACCAAGGGCGTATTAGGGATGAATCGGTGTCCCAACGCGGTGTCCCGCAACCACGGTCCGAACAAGATGGAGAATGCAACCACCACCGCCAGGAGTATTGCGAGGCGGGACGCGGCCGGCTCGGCTCGTTCCGTAGGACGAACGCGAAACGCGGTGATCGCCCAGTAGGCTAGCAAGATCAACCACGGCGCGCTGATTGGGCTCATACGGATCTCCGCAACAGTACGACGAAGATGTTCCTCACACTGGCAGTTCTTCCTGCATCCATCCTATTTCGACGGCTCTTGGTTCCGCAGCAAGATCGAGCACGAGCTTTTCCAGCACAATCCTCTTACTGGGAGGATTAGAACGCAAAGCGAGATCGGCTTTTGCCACCAGTCGAATGGCGCGCGTGAGTTCACGTTTCGATTTATAGCGGCGAGCCTGCTTGATAATGTCGTCGGCCGCGAATGGAGGCACGCGGAACCCCTGCCATAGCGCCGCCCACAGCATACGCTGATCACGCACGTTGCGCTCGACGATGACCAGCATCTGGCGGAAGGTTTTCGCAAGCATATAAAGGTGTCCTATCGCAGCGTCGTCGCCATCGCCGGTGCTAAGAATCGCGTCCAGCATCTGCAATGCGCGCACCCGATCTTTGGAAGAGATGGCATCCGTCAGTTCATATAACGATCGCTGCTTCGCGGACAGCACCATGGTCTCGACATCGCCGAGCGTGATGCGTTTTTTCTCGCCGACATAGAGTGTGAGTTTCTCCAGTTCGTTCGAAATCATCATCATGTCCCCGCCCAACGCGTCCACCAGTTCGCGGGCGGCATCAGTCTCAATCTTGATTTGCTGTCCCGCGCAGTATTCAGTGAGCCAGCGAATGGCTTCTCCCTCTTCCACTCTTGCCAGCTCAACGATCACGCAATAACGGCCTATAGATTCCCGAATCCGCTCATAGCGGTCTCTATCCGTCATGTCGATTCGGCGGGCGTCGGCGGGAATGCTGATGTGATCGGCGACGAATATCAATAACGCGTCGGGATTTGGATCTTTGGTGTAGTCCTCGATCGCGGATAGTTTATTTTCGTTCGATCCGCGTCCGAAAAGCATCTTCACTCCGCGCACGAAGAAGACTTGAAATGGAGCCATGAGGGAAGGCGTGCGGGCGCGGTCAAGAACTTCCGACAAATCTGTTTCCGCCAGATCGAAATCGAAAACGCTGAAATCGCGAAGATCCGGCGGCACGAGATGTTTCAGAATGGCTTCGCGGCAGCGCTTGCGAAAAAACACTTCATCGCCGACAAAAACATACGCCGGCCTCAGCTTGTTACCCTGCACGTCCGCAACAAAACGGTCGGTCTGCGCGAAGGCGCGCATTTAGAAGCCCTCCAGTATGTTCGAGACCAGAGTGCGCGCGAAATCCTGCGACAGCCTTTGAAACGCCGGAGAATCTTCTTCGAAGAACGTATTCAGGTCGCTGGTCACCTGATATTGCTCGCGAAACAGGTAAGACGGATTTTGGAAAAGCACCTGCCCCTGTTTGTCTTTCAATATCACTTTCATGCTGACGATGACCAGCACGCTGGCGGCGCGTCCAGTAACTGAATCATAGGTAAGCGGCGTGGTGTAAGTGGAAAGAACGGTTCCTTGAAGAGTGGCATCGGCGGCGTCCGTAGCTTTATCCACGATGTGATAATTCGTTCGTGTCAAAAGTTCCTGCACCACGGCTGCGGTCAGCCTCTGCTCGATTTTATAGGTTTGCGTCTGATTGACGAAAGCGGGGACCGCGATGGTGCGGATTTTGTCGGGAAGAACATTTACGTGCCCCGCCGTATGGTATCCGCAGGCAACATTCAACGAGCAGATCAAAATCAGCGGCAGCCAGCGGCTCACTGAATTTTACCGCGGGGCCGCGCCGCAGCCATGCTTTCAGCGCACTCCACCGCAGTCGAGGCGGCGATGCGCAGATTGTCCGACGCCGCCCAAAGCCAAAAACTATTGGCATCGTTCTCGTCAGGCACAACAGAAATCAAAATGCTCGCTTGTCCAGCCACATTCACATTGCTGGGAGGGTCGTCAGTGGACTGCGTAACCGTGAAGTGATCGCCGGCTAGAGCACTCGCGATTCGGGCTATATCCGCCGTCTGCTTCATCCGTACATGAAGCGCAAACGCGTGGCCATGGAAGATTGGAGTCTGAAGCAGCAGCAGCGACGGCACAATGGCACGTTTATCCACGATCTGCCGGTAATGTCTAAGAATTCGATCATTCACTATGGAAAGCGGCGGGACGGCCTGCGCGCCGTAGCGGGCAACCATGTTAAATGCCAACTGGGTATCGAAGACCGCCATGGGCAGCGGCTGGAAGGATAGAAGATTTATGGTCTGCTCGTGGAGTTCGTCCATTCCTTTTTGGCCGTGCTCGGAAGCGGGCTCGAAAACAGTCGCGGCAATCTGACTTAGATCCCCCGAATTCTGCACTCGCAATACGACGAGCGCCAGCACCACCGCTGCGGGATGCGCGATCACGGCCGGAGCCGGTTGCAATTCGGGTGTGAATGGCAACCCGAGCTCGCGTTCCACCCAGGGCGAGCGAATTCTGGCGCCCGGTTCGTCCTCGAGCGCATAAGACAAATCGACAATGTCACTGCCGGCTTTGCGCGCAGTCTTCCAGTTGGCCCGAGTAGATTCGATATCGGAAGCGAAGAAAGTGAAGTCGATTTTTTCGAATTGCTGAGATCGAACGCTCTGGATGAATGTGACCTCATCTTTCATGGCCTCGAGTTTGCCGAGCGATTCGTCATCGTCCAGCAACTTCACGTCGAGGGAAGGAAAATTGCGATCATTCAGAACCTCCGCGACCTCTTTTCCCTTAAGGCTCGCAGCTCCCACAATTGCCACGCGGTAAGAATTGCCCATGCGAACCGGCTCTGGGTTTGTAACCGCCGCGATCTTTAAATTCGAACTCATGGAATTTGCGGCGCCTCTTTATACGCCGGTGGCGGGGGACGGTTACCCCTACGCCGAAAAATCCATTGCAATCGCCAGAACAGCCCGGAGGCCATATAAGTGAGAGCCAACACAAATAGCACCGGACGCGAAAAAAACCACACTGCGGCGAAAAGCAGGCCGAACAGCACAATCAGGCGGAATGGCTGGCGGGAACGCAGGTCTATGTCCTTGAAGCTGTAAAATCGCCACGCGCTTACCATCAGATATGCGGTCACGACGAGAATGCACATCCAGGTAATCGCAGTTCCCCACCACACCAGAGGGTCGCCTCCGGAGAAATGAACGACCGCGGCAATAACGCCCGCGCCCGCGGGAATCGGCATACCCACAAAATATTTCTTTCCCGGACGCCCGGGATTCATCGGTTGCGGGTTAACGCTGATATTGAATCTCGCCAGACGACTGGCACCGGCAATGAGAAAAAGAAAACTCGCTATAGCCCCGAATTGCGCTATTTTCCCCGCCATCTCGGTGGATGACAGCACACCAGGAGGAAGATCGCGAAATCCCCACATCCATGCCAACAACGCAGGGGCCACGCCAAAAGTAATGACATCGGCGAGTGAATCCAGTTCACGCCCGAAGTCGCTGCTGGTATGGGTCATGCGGGCTATGCGCCCATCAATGCCATCAAATAGAACCGCAAATCCGATAGCCTTGGCGGCATTGTCGAAGTGCCACGGTTGCGCTATGGTTCCGTGCGTGACTTGAAGGATTGCATAGAAACCGGCCGCGATGGTTCCCGTCGTGAACAGCGAAGGCAGAATGTACATGCCTTTGCGCAGCCGCTTGGGATGCCGATCATCCTTGCGCCGCCGTGGAAGCGGATTGCGATCAGTTTCCATTACACAACTCCCTGCTCGAGGTTGCCAGCCTTAAGCGAGGATAATGGTGCAGTCGCATCGAGCAATGCCAAGACGGTTGCGCCGCCTTTTACGCGATCGCCAATTTTGATTTGAATGCTGGCGGAAGGGTCCAACAAAATATCGGTTCGGGAACCGAATTTGATCAAGCCGACGCGCTCTCCTCTGGCTACGTGGTCGCCGATCTTTTTTGTGAACACGATGCGGCGGGCCAGCAATCCCGCGATTTGCTTGAACACAACCCGCTGACCCTGGCCTTCGACGGTTACCACGTTCTGCTCATTCATTTCAGCAGAAGCTTCGTTCATGGCGTTCAGAAACTTTCCCTTGCGGTATCGAATATCCTGAATCACCCCTGCCGCCGGGGAGCGATTCACGTGCACGTCGAACACGTTCAAGAAAATACTGATACGAATCTGTGGAATCTCGTCCACAACAGTGGGGGAGACGTCAGTGACTTTGCCATCCGCCGGCGAAACCACGGCGCCTGGGATTTGGGGAATTATCCGCTCTGGATCACGAAAAAACCACAAAAGAAAACATGCCGCGAGTATGGCCGGAATCGCCCAAACGAATGCCGCGAGCCATGCCACGAGCGCGGCTGCAATGAACAGAAAAATACCGTAAAAGTAACCATCTCGAACCATGGGGAGATGATTAATTATAATGCAGCAAAGCGGCCACGGAACACCCGACAAGAGGGCGGCAAAATGGACGCTCCTTTAGCGGTTCCTGGTCAGTAGTGTTCCTGCCGGACTCAGGCTACCTGGCTTTGGGGTAGCCGCTGACCGTAATGGCGTGCAATTCCCTCCATTTGGTCTTTGAGCCTGAGCTTTAATTTTTTCAAACGGACTTCTTCGAGTTTTTCGTCGTCCGTGAGATAGCGTTTATGGGTGAGTGAATCGAGGCGCTGTTCGTATTGGGTGTGCTCCTCGACCAGTTTGCGAAAATCGTCGTCACTGGCAAGAAGCTGGTCCTTTGAAATTAGCATCCAGCAGACCTCCTTGGGGGGTTCATATTTTCGGCTAAAATATCACATCAATTTAAGTGCTTCAATGCAAAACTCGTCAACTAAGGGTAATCACTGGGCTAACGTACATAAGCGGGAAGAACTCGTTTCATCGATTAAAGTCGATAGAGGATTGCGTCTTCTGCGGGATTCTGATAATACGACTTGCGTCGCCCACATTCCCTGAATCCAGCTTTAGTATACAGCGCTCTTGCGGCTGCATTTGCTTCCCGAACCTCTAAAAAGACGTTCGAAACCTCGGTTTTGGCGAGATCGAGCAGCCGACGCAGAATTTGCGTTCCGAGACCTTGACGTTGCATATCACGCACGACCGCAAGATTTTCAACTTCGCCTTCGTTTTGCGACATTCTAACGATCCCAAAACCCAGTATTCGAGTATTATCTTCGGCTAGGAGCATGATACGGCGCGGTTCTTTTTGGTCGAAGACTGCGGAATATTTTTCTTCATTCCAATGGGCGGCGTTTCCCGTCTGTTGTTCGATTCCTAAAATGGCAGGTATATCTTGCGGGCGTGCAATCCGAATCACAACCAAGTTAGCCCCCACAGCATGGCGCGTTATATACCACCCGGATGAGCAACTTCGGCATTGACTCGGACGATGTAATTTGCTTCGAGATTTTCCGGCAAGACAGTATGACCCGCTGCGATTTTCTGCCATCCTAGATGCGCGATCAGGTCCAAACCCGGGGCCGGCGCAAGATGCACCGCCGCGCCAGCGGCTTCAGCCAGAGAAGCGATCCTCGTATCTGGAGTGATCACACACTGGCCGCTAATGGTACGGATAAATTCACCCATGGTCGAAATGCCTTCAGAAATTCGATGTGGCATGTCGGCTGAAATCCGATATTTCCCGATGTAGATTTGCCCACGGCCCGCATCGAAGGCACTCGTCACGTTTCCGGTCAGATCCCCGGATTGCGCGAGGGCCTCAAGCAACGAGACCACAGCGATGGGCTTGACCAGAACTTCGGCCAGCGCCTTAATCGCGGCTAATCCTACGCGTAACCCGGTAAAGGAACCGGGTCCGTCAACCACTATAAAACCATCAAGATCGTTTTTCGCGAACCTATGATTGCTCAAAAGCGCGGCAATGCGAGGAATGAGTTGCGCGGAAAAAGCGCCGCCGGTTAGCGGAAGGATCTCAATCAGCTTGCAGTCGCCACGCGGATCGCCGATAGCCAAAGCAATGCTGCCGTCCCTGCCAGACGTATCGGCTACCAGCGCCAACATCAGCGGGCGTCCTCGACCAACTCGAGGAGAACTCCTCCAGCGCTTGAGGGATGCACGAAAATGTAGCGGTGACCGCCGGCGCCTACTTTAATTTCGTTGGAAACCAGTCGAACTCCGTCTTGCTTAAGCTTGTCGACTATTACGGCAAGATCGGGAACCCGCAGGCAAATATGGTGTAAGCCTTCGCCGCGTTTTGCGATGAATTTCGCAATTGCCGAATCATCCGAGGTAGGTTCCAGCAGTTCCAAGCGGCTACCGCCGAGGGGAATCATCACTACGCGAACCTGTTCGCCCTCGACCGTCTCCTCCGGAGAGATGCGTAATCCCATTTGTTCATAAAATTTCTTCGAAGCTCCAAGTGATTTTACGGCGATTCCCAAATGGTCAATGGTGAACATACCTTCCGTCATCGCGATGTCCCTTGAGCCAGCCCACCGACAATCTCTTCGACGATGGAATAGGGATCGCGTTTGTGTTCGACTATCTCTGCGGCATAGCGAGAAAGATCCTCGGCGCCGATTCGCTGTTGGGCCTTTTCGAGAAACGCGTCGCGCAGCATATCCAACAGACGCTGCTGCCAATTCTCAATACTGCGCTTTGCGGTTAAGTTTTCTTTGCGAAGATAGTCCTCGTAGGACTGAATTGCGGCTATCAGATTGTCAATTCCCACGCCTTCGCTGGCGACTGTCTTCACGATTGGCGGTGTCCACCGATCTGGGCGCATGGCTAACGATTGCAGCGCACGGATCTCGCGCTCGACCCGTTCCGCGCCATCGCGATCACTCTTATTGACGACAAAAATATCCGCGATCTCCATGATTCCCGCTTTGATGCTCTGTACGTCGTCCCCCATGCCGGGTACCAGAATCACAATCGTAACGTCGGCGAGCCGCACAATGTCGATTTCGTCCTGGCCTACCCCTACGGTTTCAATCATCACAACGTTTCTTCCAGAGGCGTCCAAAACTGTGGAGGCATCGGCCGTGCTCCTCGCCAATCCGCCCAAGGCACCGCGCGTGGCCATGCTGCGAATATATATACCCGGATCGGAAAAATGATCTTGCATTCGAATGCGATCACCCAGAATAGCGCCGCCGCTATACGGGCTGCTGGGATCTATGGCGAGAATTCCCACAGTACTATTCGCCTTGCGATAGTGGCGGGCCAACTGGTCGACCAGCGTACTTTTTCCGGCGCCTGGCTGCCCGGTTAGGCCGAGGACACGCGCCTGTCCGCCGAAAGCAAAAAGCTCTTTTAGTAGTTCAGGACAGCCGGGCATGCGATTTTCTACAATCGTGATAGCACGAGCCAGCGCGCGCGCATCACCCGCACGCACCTCCTTCACCAAATTCTGCAATCTCTGGTTCAAGCCATCAGTGTAAAGGATTGCCGCCAATTTCCGTCGGCGCACCGCCGCTACGAACCTGAAGACACGCGGGTGAGGTCGAAATCAATGAAAATCGGCGCGTCATTGTGCCCAGCCTCTTCATCCAGCCTATTAAAATATGAGATTATCGTTTGGACATCGAGGCCAGCTATGAGCCGTTGCGAAATCGTCCTGGTGCGAAATTTGCAGGATTCATCCGGCTGTCCTTGCAACAACGAAGCAACCGAGGAATGTGGCGACTGCGGAACTGCACTCTGCGGCCTGCACGCGGAATCTTGCGACTTATGCGGCGCAAGCCTGTGTGGCGGATGCTTTCCAGGCCATACGCGGCAACCCCATGCCAAGCCCTCTGTCCCAAGTCACGCTCCTGATTTCAAGCGGCGTATCGCCTAGGACTGGTTAAGCTGCCGCCGTTCCGTAACTATCGGCGGACGGCGCATGTGATACTGGCTTTTCATGCAGCAGCAATTCTGTCGCCTGCACCCGGGGGTTGCTATGAAACCATTGTTGAACAATGTCATGCTGTAGAAAATTGGCAATCGAGAGCAGCGTCATGCCCTGATGATGCGCCATCCAGCATTGAACGATCTCCGGATGATGCTTTCTTGACAAGTTTCTCCACGTAGCGGCTTTTGGTTGTGCGGGATTAAAGTCAACAGATTCGTAGAACCCATAAGGACCGACCCAACGCTGGCGCGCCATGATCCGCAAATTCCGCATCGCTGCGGATGCCGCGATGTTCAGCGCCAGAAAAGTCGAGTACGGCGAGATGACCATCGCGCTTATATCCGGCTTTCGCAGGGCAAGCGGCGGAATTCCGAAAGCATAATACTGGTAATTGCCCGATTCATCGGTTCGGCTATAAGCAGCCTCCGAGATTCCCCACGGAATATCTTTTGCGGCCGTGTAAGCCTGCTGTGACCGTACCGCCGCCGACCGCGAGCGTTGCAGCAATGTGTCGGGGAAAGTCCGCATCCACAAAGCAGGCATAAGATATTCGAACATTGTTCCTGTCCATGACAGTAAAACTGGATGCCCATGGTCGAGCACATGCGCCCGGCCCAGCAGAAACCAGCTTTCCTGCGGGATGTCGTCCTTCGCTATCGCGCAGAACAGGGCGATCGAGGATTCGGACGCCAGCAGATCGTAGCAAGCCGGATTCAATTGCTGCGACTCGACATCGAATCCCACGGACAAAAGTTTCCGCTTGGGATGCAGAAGGAACTTGAAGTCCATGTCATTGGCGAGTTGCTCGGCAGTGTCACTTATCTTGAGCAAGTCGTCGACTAAGTTTTGCACGTGCAATTTGGCGGGTGCCAGCAAGTCCCGCAAATCCTTATATAGGGACTTTTGCGCGCCACCCGGCGCGGAAGCTATCGCAGCTTCCAGTCGCGAATCAAGGCCGGCGATGAAATCTGGAACGCGTTCGAGCGCGAGAACGTCCCAGCCGGTCCGGGCATTGATTGCCGTGTCGTTCCGCAGCAAACTGAATTCCGGCAATAACCACGGAGCCGATAACCTGACGGTTTGCCTGATGCTTTCGAGGCGCTGGCGCGCTTCCCGCCGGAACCATTGAGCGTCGAATTCGCGACGGGATTGAGGAGGAGCCGCAGGATCCATCAAGCTGGATTCCGGAAATTCAAGAACAGATTGCAGCCAGTTTTCACGAGCCTCTTCTCGAAAATGATTCAGTGGTTTTCGCGGAAATCCGCGGAGGTCCGCCAAAATTCTGAGGTAATCCACGAATCCATCGGCAAGCGCCGGTTGCAAGAGCGGACGCCGTAACAGGTCGAGCGCACCCTGCTGAAGTGTCCACAAAGACGCCACCAGATTTCCGCTATCGACTGACGATACGAACGCGGGCGAGAGCGGAGCTAAGGTTCTTGTGTCGTACCAATTGAGAAGATGACCCCGGCATTTAGATAGTTTGGCAATAGTCGAGAGAGTGCGCACCGTCTTTTCGGCGAACTCGGCCACGGTGAGATATCCGAATTCGCCGGCCACTTGACGCGCATTTAAAAGCAGCCCAATATTCGTCGGCGAAACCCGCGCGGCCAGCGTCGGCGGCCTCTCCTGAAGGTTATCCGGTATCAGCCAATTGTGCTCCTCCGTACTGAATTCGGCGAAATAACGCCAGGTGCGAATCGCAACGCGGCGGAGAAATGAACCGTCCCGCGGAGAAGTCTCGCCACGGGCCGTATGATGCGGGCGGTTTAACCACATAGAAATGAATTTGCTTGCGGCCCATAGGATAAGAATTGGCAGCGCCGCCGAAAAAGCCCCTCGGCGGCTGAACCAGAGGATGATTCCTAAGATCAATGCCAAGGGAAGGACCCAGTCCATATACAGGTCGACGGGAGTCCGTTTTTTCTTTCCCAGTTCAGCCTCTGCCGCCGTCTCCCATTCCAACAGGCGGCGGCGTGTTACTAACCGCCGGACCATCGTTCTTACTACCGCATCGAGCGACAAAAGCATTTGATGGGCGACAAAAGTCACCGTCAGAAGCACGCTGATATTCGCCGAAAATAGCGAATCGAAGGCGAGTCTTGCGACTTGAAAACTGCGCTCGGTGGCGGCTCGAATCAAATCGAAAATCAACCGGCACCAGGCCGGCACAAACAAAATGGCGATTGTGGCGAGCGTCCAGTAGACCGGTTTTCCCGGCAGCACCAGCCAACCCAGCACCAACAAAAGAAATGTCGCAGGCTCGACCAGGCTGCGCCGCAAATTATCGAAAATCTTCCATTGCGAAACCAGCGAGATCGGATTGCGCACCTTCTTGCCGGATTCATCCGGCACCCGCGAAAGCAGCCATTGGGTGATTTGCCAATCGCCGCGCAACCAGCGATGTTTGCGTCGGTTGTGAGCGCTATAGTGCGAGGGATAGTCTTCAATAACCTCGATATCGCTGACCAAACCTGCCCGCGCGTATGCGCCTTCGATCAGGTCATGGCTGAGCAGGGCATTGCGCGGGAAGCGGCGATCAAGTACCTGGTGCACGCTGTCTACGTCGTAAATCCCCTTGCCCGCGAAACTCCCCTCCCCGTAAAGGTCCTGATAAATATCCGAAACCGCGCGAGTGTAGATATCGAAGCCGGTCTGGCCGGAATAAATATTCGCGAGCCGCGACGCGGCGGCGCTCTGAACGCTGACCCCGAGGCGCGGCTGAAGAATTCCGTATCCCGCGACCACGATATTTTTTCCCGGATCGATAATCGCCTGGTTCAGTGGATGAGCTATGGTTCCCACCATGCGCTGTGCCGAGCCACGCGGCAACTCCGTATCCGAATCCAGGGTGATGACATACTTCGCATTGGGAAGGACAGAAATATTTCCCGCCTTAACCGGAAAACTGTCGAACTGCTGCCGCAGCAATTTGTTTAGGTCAAGCAATTTGCCGCGCTTGCGCTCCCAACCCATCCAGACGCCTTCGCGCGGGTTGTAGACACGATGCCGGTGCAGCAAGAGAAACGAGCCGGAATTCTGGCGGGCATATTTTTCGTTCAGTTCTTCGATCAACTCCGCGCAGAGATCGATGAGAGGATCGTCTTCGCGGGAGGATTGCCGCGAATCCGGCAGATCACTGAGCAGGACAAAGTGCAGATTATGATCGTGGTTTCCCAGAAACCTGACCTCAAGATCTTCCACCAGCCTTCGTACCTGCTTTTCGCTGAGCAATAGAGTGGGAACAGCTACCAGCGTGACGCAGTCATCGGGAATGCCTTCCGAAAAATCAAGCTTGGGCAAAATCTCCGCGCGCAAGAGCGAAGTTGCGAAATAATTCACCAGCTCAACCGCGCTTTGCGATGACGGGAGGAAGAGCACCAGTAACGCGAGGAATACGAGGCCCGGTGAGTTGTACGGATCAGTTAAAAGAAGAACAATCACCGACATCACAGAGAAACACAAGATTGTAATGGCGGGAATGTAAAACTCATCTGGATGCCGCCTCAGAAAAAGCTGCACGCGCCGGCCCATGGACGGACGGAATTGCAACTTCTCATACAAAACGCCGCGGCCTTCTGCAATTAAGTAATACCCAACATGCGATTGGCGCAATGATGAACGGGGGCCGGCTGGCAACTGCGCTTTGGCTTCCTGGGCCAGCGATAAAGCATGTTGCGCCACCGCCATCTCCGTGCAATCACAGCGGTCGGCAATTTCAATAATTGTTTTTCGGTAGAGTTCGCGGCTTTCAAAATCCATATGCGCATAAGCGCCGGCGGGATCTTCACTGAGCACCTGATCGAATATGATCAGCGGTTCAATAACATTTTTCCCGTTAATATTGGCGATGTCCCGCAAGCTGCGGATACAAGCTCCTATGCCATAGAGACCATTCTTGTCAGCCAAAACCTTTGGTCCGCGCGCCGCAATTTCTTCCAGCAGCACCAGCTTCATGCATGGAATCAGAGCCCAGAGTTCCTTCACTTTGAGCAGCGTGGTTTCCTGGAACGCTTGCATGTACGCGGTAAATGCGGCTTCGCTGAAGTCGTAACCGGCGGCGGATAAAAACTCTTGTGCCACGGCGGCGGCACGGGGTACATCTTCGCCATCAACCGTTGTATGAGGAATTTTGGTCAGCGGCTGAACTGCGTCCGCGGTGCCCTTCAATTCCGAATGGATCAAACGAACGTTATCGTGCAGCCAATGAAAATCATCGGATACTTCCATCTTGGGCGTCGGCTCGCGGAGTGCCGCCAACAGCGGAGCGAGAGCGGCAGCGAGTTCGCGGCGCTTTTTTACAATCCAATCCGATGATTTGACCGATGGATTCCAGGGGAGAGTGCGGGCAAAGTCTGTCGCCCGCCTCTGTAATATATCCAATTGACGGGGGTTCTCGGAGGCAGCGCGCGAAAGCTGTTCGTCATTTACGGTATCCGTATTTGGATTCTGTGGCATTCAGCCGATATCTCTCGATTTGTATTTAACGATAACTGGCGGCTTGCATTTCAAACATTTCCGCGTAGCGTCCCCC
>Ga0182015_10000141_pt1 | contig 98675 bp, 78 predicted proteins | sample 712P3MmetaG_FD_120478 | JGI IMG/M metagenome (GOLD analysis project Ga0182015, IMG submission 120478) | Permafrost microbial communities from Stordalen Mire, Sweden - 712P3M metaG | ecosystem: Environmental > Terrestrial > Soil > Wetlands > Permafrost | place: Sweden: Stordalen | collected...
AAGGTAGGACGGTGCCCAAGCGTGAGAATTCTCTTAGTCGAGGACAGCAAGGCTATCCGGAACGCGAACGAGCGCGTGCTCCACAAGGCTGGCTATGAGGTGGTTTGTGCCGAGGACGGCGAGTCCGCTCTGAAGTTGGCCCAGGAACAGAAGCCGGACCTGATTCTGCTGGATATGATCTTACCTAGGATGAGTGGACCCGAAGTGCTGGAACACTTAAAGAAGGACGCTGCGACAACCGAGATCCCGGTGATCGTGCTGAGCAGTCTTACCGAGAAGAACCGGCAGAAACTGATTGAAGCCGGAGCTGAGGAGTACGTGGAGAAGAACTCGCTTTCGCCGATGCCGGGAGTAAATATTTTGCCGAAGATACTGGAAAACGTGATCTGCCGGGTCAACCGCAGACGGGGGGTCGCTTTCAGCAGCATTCCCATACAGAAGTAGGGCGGCTCGCGGGCATTGAACTGTACTCTCGTCAGATCTAGTTCCCAAGGCTGCCGATCTTCTCTCAATTCCCACTTCAATTTCCAGCTAGGGTACGTGCCGCTGATGCTCCTCGGCGCTGAGATTGGCGCCCGCCAGCAGCAGCAATCCGGAGAGGAATGCCCAGAACATCATGCTCACGGAGAGCGCGAAGGGGCCGTACACTTCGCCGAAATTCAGCCACGGCAGAGCCAGAATATAGCCATACTTCAAAGCCTCCGAAAGCAATCCCATGATGATGGCTGTAGGCAGGACGGCGCGTGCCGCGACTTTGCCGTTGGGCAGCAACCAGTAAATGAGGAAGAAGATGGCAATGCTGGCAGCCAGGGCTGAGACCTTCATCACTAAGAATCCCACCAGGCGAATGAATCCGGTGCCGTGGCCGCGTAGCAGGACTCCCATCAGAGACACATTGCCCGCGGTCAAGGCGATCGAAAGCAGCGCCAGCACGCCGCAACCGAAGGCCAGTCCGAGTGAAATCAACTGATTGCCGAAGTAGGAGCGGTTGGTGGGGAATCGCCAGATGCGATTGAGCGCGACCTCCAGCGGCATAAATACCCCGGAAGACGTCACCAGCAGGATGGCCAGCGAGACCGCTTGCACGCGGTGGCGCGTGTCCACCATCGCATTCAGATTGCGGATGACAAACTCCTGGCCGGCGGGAAGATAGTCGCGCAGCAACTCCACCACGACGTCGTACATCACGCGCGAATGAAAAACCCGCCGGATGAGAGTCATCAGCAGCACGACGAAGGGGAAGAACGAGAGAATCGAGTTGGCCGCGACCGAGAATGCAAAAGTGTGCACGTCAGTGCGAAGAAGGTATTTCACCGTGGAGACGACCATCCCCGAGGAGCGCCTGCGCCGCGGCCGCTGCGGGGGGCCGGGAGCGATCTCCACCGAGGGCGGAACGGCAACTATGGTCGGATCGGACACGGTCATTTGCCTAATCCTATCAAAGGCTTGCGGCCAGGTTTGGCTTCCTGGGGGAACGAAGGTTCAGCACCCGGGACGCGACGTTTCTTATACTCCGTTAAAGCTTCAACTATGACCCCAGGTTACGTTTGAGTTCGAATCACTAATTTTCCTTGCGAAACGATTTACTACTGCTTATTATCGGGTGCTCATTCCTCGATGTATGTCGGGCGATGAGCTTGTAAGGCAGGTTGACGTCTTGAGCAGGGTTGTAGAAATCAGCGTCGAGGGTCCGGGACTCCGAAAGTTTGCGCCGCATTTTCTTTGCGCGGCGTCGAGCCGAGGAGTCTTTTGCTTTGGAGCAATTTCTTCGACACGGAGAGACTCAACCGAGTTCCACCGTTTTTCTTGAGGGGGTGTCCCGGTTCGCCGGGGCTACGATACGGGAGATCCGGGGAACCTATTCTCAGCGATCAGTCGAAAGGAGTTTTTCCGTGAGAGAGAAGGGAACTGTAAAGTGGTTCAACGGGGCGAAGGGATATGGATTCATCCAGCGCTCCACGGGGGAAGACGTTTTCGTGCATTTCTCCGCCATTCAGGAGAACGGCTACCGCTCGCTCAACGAGGGTGAGACCGTGGAGTTCGATCTGCTGAAAGGCCCCAAAGGCTTTCAGGCGGGCAACGTCGTCCGTGCCTAGCCGCGACCATCGTGAGTGCCAACCCTCCCGTTCCCAGCGGGAGGGTTTTTTGTTGCGGTTTGCGGAGTCAATTCAAGCGGCGCTCCACCACGCAGACAATTTTTCCTATCGCAGGATTTGCATTGCTAGGAAGTCTTATTTGATCTGGAAGTTCCCTGGAGCAAGTTCGATGTTGTTGAGAATTTTGTCTGCGGTCATATCCCAGTCATAGACACGAGTCGAGCCGCTCGCAAGTTCCTGGGTGTACTGAAGGTCGTAGCGCCGAGGCAACGTGATTCCGTCTGCGGTCTGGAAATCACTAAAGCGCTCTTCGATGGTATAGCGGATTTCCTGCTGATTAACGCTGTCAGTTACATGACGGCCCATGTTGGGTGAGAACGAAACCGAATAGACCGTCATCACATGACGATAAGTCTCGGGGTCAAAGTACAACTTGACGGTCATGTCAGTGTTACCCTTCGAAAGATATTGAATGCCTTGCAATTCGCGACCGTCGATTTTCTTCAGCCCCATGTAGTCGAGCTTGACCCGGGCCGGGTCAAGGTTTTGCAGGGCCCAGGCAGTGGAGAGTTCCCCGCCCAGCAGGCCTTCTTTAATGATGAAATCCTGGTCGCTTACGAACTTTCCGAATACGCTAGGGCGATGTGAGGCAGTCGCAGCCGCAAATGAAGTTTTATCGCCGTTGAACACGAATTGTTCCCCACGCCAATCGCCGGTACCGAACCTCATCACGAAGTTAGACTTATGCTGCTCGGATACCTGCCCCCAGCTACCCGCAATTTCGCCAGCGCCTCCCACCAAGACCTTGAAGCGCAGGCTGCCCTGTACAGCGCGCGACTTGATGGCCGCTCGCGCCTCAGCCGTACCGATCGAATCGAGATGTTTGGCAACAATATCTTCCGGCTTGGTGTCGGCGGCGGCAGTGATTCCCGAAAGAGAAGTAAGCAACAGGCAAATTACGGCTATATATCGCATGGCGAGCGTCTCCTTAAGTCGTCGATATGCCAAGATTGTTGCTCGGCAGGCTCGACCCGAAACAATGCTGCCCACGTTCTCAACAACCCCGTCCGGTTCCTGATTCTACTACTGAAAGCAACCGAACCCTGAAGCCCGAGAGCCGAAGCCCGATTCACCGCATCTCGACCGACACCAAATCTCCATCCGACAGGCCGCCCGGCCTGTAGTTCACCGAGACGGAGCGATTATTCCAGTCGCACGAAAAGGTGTCGGCTCCGATCAGCAGCAGAGACTTGTAGTCGGCGGTGCGCAGTTTCAGAACAACTCCGCCGGAGTTTACCGTGAGAACCGCGGCCGGAGACTGAGAGCAGTCCACGCCCACCAGTTGGCCCTGGAGAAACTTGGCAGGTCGCTTGTCCCTCGGGTCTGCGGTTTGAGTTGTCTGTGCCGCGGCGCGCTTGGCGGCGTCCTGCTCCAGCACGTCAAAGGGGGAACGTTGGGGAGAGAGTTTTTGCGCCGCGGTTGCCGAGGCGGACGAGATGCCGTACTTCTGCTCGGTAGGAATCCGCTCCAGCTCCGCGCGGGCGAGGGCCGCGACTTGCGCATCACCGTCACTGCCGCTCTTCAACCGTTCCAGCAAGGTTTTCGCGGCCTCCCACTTCTTGTCTGCAACGTAGATTTCCGCCAGATGATAGACGTACTGCTGGTTGCGCGGACAGAGTTGTATGGCGGCATGTTCGGCCTGCATGGCCGCGACCGGACCGCCACCTTCCAGGCGTGCCATGGCCATCAGATCATAAGCATTGGCGAATTCGGGATACCATTCGAGCACGGCGCGCAGGTCCTGCATCATGTTGGGCAAGCCCTGGATATCGGTGTGCTTTGCCTGCGACACGCGGTACTTCAGAACGGAAAGGTAATAATGGATCCACATGTCGCGCTCGTTGAGCGCGGCGGCATTGCCCAACTCTTCGGCGGCCGAATCGAACTCGCCACGCTGCAGGTGGTCCCAGGCAAGGGCCCGATGGGCGATCTCATTGCCTACGACTGTGACTAGGGTGTCCGTTTGTTTGTCGGCCTTGTCACTCTTAATATTGATTTTGGGAGTGATTGGCTCGGGAGTCGTGGCCAGGGCCTGCAATTCCTGCAGTGCGGCGTCGCGGCGTTCGGGAATCCTGATCTTTATCTCGGCTGCTATGGCGTGGGCATCAATTTCACGCATCGGCTTGATGGTGATTGCACTGTCGTTCGGCCCTACCGGCGCAGGAAACTGGTAGACCTGCGGCGGGTTCGTCTGTGAACCAGATTGCTTGGAAGCGTCGAGCGCGATGAACAGTGGCGTGAGCGAGTGGAAATAATCCTTCACCGCCTGGTCGAACTGGGCGGGCGTCACGCCGTACGCCTTCTGGATGGCTTCCTCCACCGGCATGCGCTGGTTCTCGACCAGATCAAAATAGGTTCCCGTCTCGGGCAGTTTTTTCTCGTGGAGCAGATAATGCATCACCATCCAGGACTGGGCATAGAACAGAGTGTGGTGTGTACCTTCGGCATAAGTGGAGGTGTCATGCTTCATGGTGAGCAGGTCGAGCAACGTGAGCCAGACTTGGCCGCTGAGCAACTCGGTGAGCGATTTCGGCGGATTCCGAACGTCGCGCTGATTCTCCAGCAGATCCACGGAGAAGGCGGAGTTCAACTCGGGATCGCCACCGATTTCGTACTTCTTGTCGTCGACGCGGATGGAGCTGAAGTATTCCGCAAGGCCTTCGTCGAACCATCCCTGGACCGGAGGATAGTTGTAGTTCAGCCACAGGTGGGCCAGATCGTGAGCGACCGCGCGCCAGGGCTCTTCCTCGAACAGGTTTAGAACGATAAAGTTCTGGTCCTCTCCCGGCAGAAAGAATCCAGGAACGCCGATGGGCTGCCCCTGCCGCAGCGGCGCACTCTGGTAGTAGTTCTTGTCGTTCTTGAAGGCAAGGATGGTCAGTGGCACCGGCTCGTTGAGGCGATCTCTCATCAGAAGAATGGCGAACACGGCCCGCATCTGCTCAAACCGCAGCGCGACTTCTTTGCCTTTTCTCTCTCCGGCATCGGTGATGACCGTGAAGTGGGTGGAGTGGATTTCGAGCCAGAGAGATTGCTCGGCGGCGGGGGAAGACGCCCCGTCCATGCAAAGGCAGATGCCGACCAAGAGTGCCAGAAGGTGATGAATAGGAATGTTACGGATCCGGACCATGGGCATGCCAAAAATAAAGACCAACTATCCTGAAAATCGTAACAGACTTTCGGTCGCCGGGAGTCGTGTCCTTATTCGTGCCTGACCGGCGCATTTACTTAGTGCCTTCCAGACGGCTGTTGCCTTCTAGGTTTTGAGCGGATCAGGCTTGACGCACTTTGGACAGGTGCACTGGTAAGAGGAGCTTTCGGGCATCGCAGCGTGGCCACAACTGGGGCAGAGGAACCATCGTCCCTCAGCGCGTCCCTTCATGATTTTGAAGCTGGTACCCTCGACACAATACAGGCATCGGATGATTTCTGACGTGTGTGGTGCTCTTTCAGCCAGGGTCGTGGCCAGCTTCAGTTTCGCCGCGAGCGTGTAGCATTCCCCGTGTACGGGTCGCCCGTCCTCATCGGTATTTGCAGTCTCGAGTGAGACTGGCTGATTGCAGATCACGCAGACGAAGTTCTTGCTCTTCATAATTGCCGACTTACAGGCAAAAAGGCGTAATCAGCGAAGATGAATCTATTAAGTTAGATGGTTTTGAGTTCGGCTGATTTTAGGCCGTCTGGAAGATAGAGTATGTATGGTATCGAACGCTCATTTGATATCTGATATTCTGCAGACCGAGCAAGATTGGCGTGCGCATCCGGCGATGCTACTTGAGGCCCAGGCCGCTGTTAAAGTGCTGGATAACTCCATAACACTCGCAGGCGGCCTCTTCGAGACTTTTGCGGTTCAATATCTTCACGGTGCCGCGCAAGTTTTCAATCAGTCCAGCGCTCTCCAGGGATCCCGCCGCCAGACTCACGCTGGGACGTCCCGCGCCCAGCATTTGCGCGAGGAACTCATGGGTTAAGGGAAGCAACTGGGAATCCACGCGGTCCTGACACATCAGCAGCCAGCGGGCTAGCCGCTGCTCAATTTCATGCAGCCGGTTGCAAGCAGCCAACTGGGCGACCTGCATCCCGTTCATCAGGGCGAAGCGGCTCAGTTCTGACCGAAGACTCGGAGCGCAAACCAGGACATCTTGAAAAACCTTTGACCGTACACGCAATCCGCTTCCCGACATCTGCATGATTGCCCGAAAAGTCCCTCGCCGCAGACCCACGGTCAGGGGCATTCCCACCATTCCTTCTTTGCCGACGATGCCGACCTCCACGCTTCTCCCATCACGGCTAAGAGCCACAAGCGAGGCCATGCCGTCGTTGAGAAAATATGAGAAATCGATCTTCTCTCTGGGTTCCTGCAGGATCTCGTACTGCGGCAGTTCCGCCGGCTCCAGATGAGGCCGAAGCAGGGCGTATTCCTTATCCGGCAGCGACAACAGAACTACATTTTTGACCGCCTTTCCCGCTGCGTCGGAGCGGGCGCCGGGATGCAGTGGAACCGGCCTGACCAGCGTTGTAGGTCTCTTAGCGATTATGTTTTCTCCTGCCAAAGTACCCATGCATCATTGGATGCGACGGGGTGTTTCGGTTCCTTTCAGGAAAACCTGCATTTCTGGCCCTAATCTCGTGGAGACTCGAAGAAATATAAAGGGAGAAGATACGGAGAAAGTCTCCCTATCACTTCTGCGCCGGACCGGTGGCCGCACATCAATACTCTCTTCCAACAGATGCCAACAAAGAATTAGCGCTAAGCGCATGAGAACTATCCGCTCTCTTGATTGTCCGACTTATTGCTCTGGAGCCGCCCATCTTTAGCGGCTAAGATGCGGTTTAGCTCTTCGACAAGGTTTAGGAACTTTTGCCGGTCTTGTTCCACCGCGATGAGCGAGCACAGCTCATGAATGCGGTTGCTATCGGCTTTGTTCATATTGTGAAGCGGAAGTATTACAGCATCCACCGTATTCGGTATGTTCGATGTCGAACACTGGTAGAGATTAGGACCGGCGCCGTTCGGGACGGGCGGAATGACTTAGCGCCTTACAGATGGGGAGGCGCTTTCTAGTCCCCGCTGGCGTGGTTCTGCGTAGGCACGAGAACCAGCCGGGGTCTTGCTTCCGCGGGAAGATGCTGCTGTGACGCCCGGGCGAAGGCATGCAGGATGCCGATGACTGCCCCATACGCGGCGAGGACGCCAATCCCGACGGATACGGCCACTGTAACGCAAAGAATCAGAGGCATGAAGAGCGAAATCACGGTCAACCACCCTTTATCAAAGTGCAGTATTCTGATGCCGCCGGGCCAACTTTCGTCTACGCGGCTTCTTCAATCTAACTGCGTTGACGCCCGCCGCTAGTGACGACCCAGATGCGCCGTAGTAAGATACGGAGTAGAGCTGTGCATTCCTAATGTCGAACATATCTGTAGACCTGTCGACATTACGGAAGGGCAATCCATCCCACTAAATGGCTATTACCAAGATTTCGGTGCGCGGGGCGCGCCAGCATAATCTCAAGAACATCGACGTTGAGATTCCGCGGAACACGCTCACGGTGGTGACCGGGCTGAGCGGATCGGGCAAGTCCTCGCTCGCTTTTGACACGATTTATGCCGAGGGGCAGCGCCGCTACGTGGAGACTTTATCCACTTATGCGCGGCAGTTCCTGGACCAGATGGAACGCCCGGATGTCGATGCCATTGATGGACTTAGCCCATCCATCTCGATCGAGCAGAAAACCACCAGCCGGAGTCCGCGCTCGACCGTAGGCACCATCACCGAAATCTACGACTATCTTCGTCTGTTATTCGCTTCCATCGGGGTGCCGCACTGCCCCAAGTGCGGTCGGCCCATCAGCCGCCAGTCGGCCGAGCAAATTGTGCAGCGGGTGATGGCGCTCACACCCGAAGACCGCGTCATGGTGCTGGCGCCGGTCGTGCGCGGACGCAAGGGCGAGTTCAAAAAAGAGATGGAGACGCTGCTCAAGCACGGCTATACCCGCGCCCGCGTCGACGGCGAGTTGGTGAATCTGGATGACGATCTAAATCTTGACAAGCGCAAGAACCACACCATCGAAGTGATGATTGACCGGCTGCTCGTGAAGCCGGGGATTGAACATCGCCTGGAAATGTCGGTGGGCCTGGCGATGAAGTTGGCTGGCGGACTGGTGCAGGTTTCCGTGGTCGGCGGCGAGGAACAGCTTTATTCCGAGAAGCTGGCCTGCCCGGATTGCGGCATCAGCGTGCCCCAACTCGAACCGCGCTCGTTCTCCTTCAACAGCATGTACGGAGCTTGCCCCGAGTGCCACGGTCTAGGCAGCCGTTACGATTTTGATCCGGCGAAAGTCATTACCGACTGGTCAAAGCCGCTGCTCGATGGCGGGCTGGGGCCGGGTTCGGCGTCACAAAGTTTGATTCACGCATTGCAGATAACGGCGGCGGCGCATGGCGTCGATTTAAGCACGCCGTTTGAGAAGTTTCCCGACAAGATTCAGGATCTGCTCTTGAATGGCGAATCAGGCCGCGGCAAGACGGGATTCCGGGGAATTTTCGGATACCTGAAACAGAATCTGGAGGAGTCCACTTCGGAAGGCTATCGCGACTGGCTCATGGACCATATGTCGGCGACCGGATGTCCGGCATGCCAAGGCAAGCGGCTGCGGCCGGAGAGTCTGGCCGTAAAAGTGAACAGCATGTCGATTGCGGATTTCACGGCGCTGCCGATTTCGAAAGCGCTGGAAGTGGCGCAAGGCATTAAGCTGGCGGGCCGGGAGGAGAAAATCGCTGGCCGCGTCATGCATGAAGTCGTGGAGCGGCTGCAATTCCTGAACGCGGTGGGACTGAACTACATTTCGCTCGACCGCTCGGCCGCGACTCTATCAGGCGGCGAAGGCCAGCGCATTCGCCTCGCCACGCAGATCGGGTCGAAGCTGCGCGGCGTGCTCTACGTGCTCGACGAGCCTTCCATTGGCTTGCATCATCGCGACAACGGGCGGCTGCTGACGGCGCTCGAAAATCTGCGCGACCTGGGCAATACCGTGCTGGTAGTGGAGCACGACGAGGAGACGATCCGCCGCGCGGATTATGTGATCGATCTCGGCCCCGGTGCCGGACGCCACGGCGGAGGCCTGGTGGCACACGGCACGCCGGAAGAAATCATGCGCGAGCCTAATTCGTTGACCGGGGCTTACATCTCTGGCAGAGTGCAGATTGAGGTGCGATCCGAGCGGCGTCAGAAGAATGGTGCCGCGTTGACGATTCTCGGGGCGAAGGAAAACAATCTCAAGAATCTCGACGTCACGTTTCCGCTCGGTGTGATGACAGTGGTGACCGGCGTCTCCGGCTCGGGCAAGTCCACGCTGGTCAATGACATTCTTTATCGCGCTCTCGCACGCCAGCTCTATCGCTCACGCGAGAAATCCGGTGAGCACAAGGCGATCATGGGCGCGGAGAATATCGATAAAGTCATTCGCATCGATCAGTCGCCCATCGGGCGCACCCCGCGCTCGAATCCCGCAACCTATACTGGAGTCTTCACCGCGATCCGCGATATTTATGCCATGCTGCCGGAGGCGCGCGAACGTGGCTACAAGCCGGGGCGTTTTTCCTTCAACGTTTCCGGCGGACGTTGCGAAGCCTGCCAGGGCGAGGGCCAGCGCCGCATCGAGATGAATTTTCTGCCCGACGTCTACGTGCTCTGCGAGGTCTGCGGTGGACGCCGCTACAACCACGAAACCCTCGCCGTGAAGTACAATGGCAACTCCATTGCCGACCTGCTCGAGATGCCGGTTTCCGATGCGCTGCCGATTCTCGAAAACATTCCGCAGGTCAAACAAAAGCTGCAAACCCTCGTCGATGTCGGCCTCGGCTATATTCATCTCGGTCAATCTGCGGTCACGCTTTCCGGCGGCGAAGCGCAGCGCATCAAGCTAGCCCGCGAGTTGAGCAAGCGACAGACGGGGAAAACTCTTTACCTGCTGGACGAACCCACCACCGGATTGCATTTCGACGACGTAAAGAAGCTGCTCGATGTGCTGCACCGGCTGACCGACCTGGGCAATTCGATCATCATCATCGAGCACAATCTGGACGTGATCCGCAACGCCGATTGGCTCATCGACCTCGGCCCCGAAGGCGGCGAAGAAGGCGGCCGCATCGTCGCCCAAGGCACGCCCGAGCAGTTGGCGAGAGTGAAGAAGTCGTACACCGGGCAGGCGTTGACGGGGTATTTTGCGGGGAATGGAAAGCGGAGCGCGTGATTGGTTCGCCACCAAGGTAAAAAACCGCCAGCCTTTCGGCTGGCGGCAAGTTTAGATTCACTACGCCACGTGATCCCACAAGGAGCTGGGCTATGGGCAAGTAGTGATGCCTGTCGGTATCTGAAAGGCGAAGGTATGGTACAGGGTGTCCTCGTAGATGTTGACGTTTTCGTCGCAAGCAGCGGTCGACGTCTTGAGGGTGACGTTCATCGTATTCGCTGTGCCGGTTGAACTTCCAACATTTTCGTAATCTGTCCACGTCCACGTGTCCGCGGTCACCAAAGAGGCAACGAGAAGCCCTCCGCCGAAGCTGAGACCCACGCTATGACTCAAACTATGACCGTTTGTTTCAGTCGTGGTAGTAGCGTCAGACACCATATAGGTAACTCCATCGCTACCGCTCAGTTTTTCATACAGCGGTGTGGTACTTTTCGCTGTGATTGGAACGATCACGTACCGGCAGTCGTCGCCGGTCGGGACCGGGTCCTCTGCGCAAGCGCTGGCGCCGGAGCCGTCTGATTCCAGTGGGCTCTCCGTACCGGCGTATGGAGTTGCAGTGTAGGTGGTGCCGTTGTAATTCAAAAGCGGGTCCTGCTGCAGGATCGCAACAAAGTCGCTGGGGGCGCATCCGCATTGATTGGCTTGGGTGCAGATGGCGGGAGGGGTTTGGCCGGCACCGGCCGCCAAATCCGCAGCAAGCTGCTTGGTATAGAGTGAGTTGTTTTTGCAGATTGCGCCCAGGCCAGGCATATAAGAATTCACGCCGTCCACATCCGAAGCAATCGCTTGCGGTATGAGATACGCCACGGGGACCGTGGTGACACCCTTGGTGCCCGGCGGTGTCGCCTCCATGGTGATCGCCGGGAGTGCGGGGAGTATATCGGGCACTATCGCCGAAACGCCGGATGTGGCCTGAGGTTCCGCGGTATAGGTCAATGGAGTCCCTCCGTACGATGTAACCGTCACCTGCGGATTGAGCCAGATGACGAAACTGTCCAGGTTGTGATTGTCGGCGTTCGATCCGGTGGGGTTGTAGGTGCTGCTGCTGTTGTCGTCGGTTGCGAGCGCTGTGGTGTCGGTGAACGTTTGGGTGAACGCGCTGCTGTTGCTTGAGGTGGTTGCGTACCCAACACTTGCACTGCCCCCCAGACCTGTGTCGCCAAATTTAACTCCCGAGCTAAAGGTCAGAGTCGACGAAAACGTGAAGCTGCTTCCGACGGTTGTCGTCGTGCCGTTCGAGGTGGCGTCCGTATACCCCTGAGAACTCTGGTTGCCGGGCGGAGAGTAGAGGATGGAGATTACCTTGTAGTCTGGGTCAAAGGTACTTACGACACCCGGCACAGCGGTGTATGTAGCAGAGCCGCCGCCGTTGTTATTGCCGTAGAAGTCTATGATGAACGAGGTGCCGTTCAACACGAGCGGAGAAGGCACTTGGCCATTCGGATAGCCGAAGCCTGAGACACACCCGTTCAACACGTACACATTTGCGACGTCGCCAAAAAACGTGGTCACTACGCCGGATGCACTGGTAAACGTGAAATCTTCGAACGTCGTATCGGTGTAGGTGTCCGGTGGAGGCCCGCAATCTTCTGGGCCGCCGGGGAATGCCTCCCACTTGAGGGTTCCCCCCCCAACTGAGTAAGAGTATTGTGCTGAGGCCACGCCCGCCATGAGCGTAAGCAGGAGGGCCGCTAGGCATGCATGTAAGATCGTCTTCTTCATTGAATTGCTCCTTTGCAAGCCTTAGGGCCTGCTGTTTGAAGGGTGGTTTGGCTAACAGCGAAACGTCTACGAGCTGGGGTCGAGGTGGTGAGAACCGCGAGATACACAGGGCTCACCACAAGCATGGTGAATGATTACGTCCGAAACGGACGCAGCCCAGTTTGAGAGGAAAGGAGCCGCTGAGAACCTTATCCGATCCCTCTTTATCGGACAAGCTCCTGAAGATTACGAGGGACGTTACAAGACGGAGCAAAGTACTGTCAAGGGGCTGCCGAATTTTTCCTGTGGATTCACACTAACTTCTCCGATTCCGACTGCAGGCCGACAACTATCGTAGAATTCTGATTGCACCACAGCCCAAGCTGGCAGTCATGAGCTAAGCTCTAGTAGCATTCGTCGGCTCCCGATTTGCAGAAAAAGGCATTTTTGTCATCACCCGAAAACCCGCAGTTCGATCCGCAGCCGCTAAGCAGCGAAACCCAGCTGTCCGCTCCGCCGGTTACCTACTTATTTCCGCCGCTTGAGATACCACCACCGCTACCCACCCCCAAAGCCGGGGAGAACCCCGTCTGGAGCGGGTGGGATGTGCTGCTGATTGCCGCGCTCACGCTGGGCACGATTTTTCTCGTGCAACTCATCATCATTCTGATAGCGCTTCGGTTCGTCTATCCCCGCGAGAATTGGATCGAGGTGGCGCAGAAGCCCGTGCTGGCGCTGCTCTCCGAGTTGCTGGCCTATGCCGTTGTCGCGATCTATATGATCCTGCTGGTCGAGGGGAAATATCACGCGCGCTTCTGGCCGGCCATTCGCTGGAACTGGCCGGGGCTTGCCGGTTTCAGCTTTGCTGGGGTGGGCGTTCTCATGCTTGGCTTCGATGCCTTAGGACGATTTCTGCCCATGCCCAAGACCACGCCTTTCGACCAGTTTTTTGCCCGCCCGTCCGATGCGTATCTCACCGTGGCGTTCGCCATTACCCTCGGACCTTTGATGGAAGAACTTTTCTTTCGCGGATTCCTCTATCCGGTGGTGGCGCGGCGACTGGGAGCGTTCTGGGGAATTCTTCTCACCGCGCTGCCCTTTGGCCTGATGCACTACCTGCAGTATCGGTCCTGGTCGGCGGTGCTGATCATCATTCTGGTCGGCGTGGTGCTCACCACGGTGCGCGCGGTGACCAAGTCCGTAGCCTCAAGTTTTCTGGCGCACGTGGGCTACAACGGAACGCTCATGATTCTCGCCGCAGTGGCCACGGATGGATTCAAGCACATGGAAAAAGCGGGAGTGCTGCTGTTCTAATGTGTACTGATTTATTTGGTGGCTTTGGGGATACTCAGTACTTACTTTACCGTAACCGTCAGCAACTGCGCTCCAGACACCACATAGTCCAACGGAGCCGTTGCGGTTTCATCCACGCTCGATTCGCCGCTGACCACCATCTCCTGATTGCCACGCATGCCATCCATCACGTTCATGATGGAGATGGGCAGCGTGGGCATCACCTTGTCGGCGACGCGGGCTTCGGGGTCGGCCTCGAGCAGCGAAACGTAAACGCGGTTGTTCGAGTGCTCTTTATTCAGCACGGCGATTGTAGAGGCCAGGTCAAGCTTGCGGCCGAAGGCCGCGTTGGAATGCCCGATGCGGTCGAGGGTATCGCCGTCGCTGACCAGGATGCGCAGAGTTCCTTTGCTCGCCGAGGTGGGAATCTTTACGGGAATCTGCTGCACGATGCGCTCGCCACGGTAGGGAGCGAGCACGGTTTCAAGCATAATTTCCTCGCCTGGGCGGGCTTCCGTAACATCAGTGCGGGCACTCTCCAGGCGCGCCCAGCGGCGTTCGCGGACCAGGTCAAAGTCGAGCTTCACGCCCGCGATGGCCGGAGCATTATAAGGATTGTCATAGATACGTTCGAAGCGCTCACCCAGCGAGATGGCGGCCTGCATCGCCGCCGGCTGTGAGTTCTCCGCCGGTGCGAACATGTTACGCATGGTCACATCAGGAAATCCCTTCACGCCGATGCTGCCGGCCAGCCGGTAGGTAGTCTCTTCCCCGAACTCGTTGACGCCGTGCAGCGCGTTGAACACCGTCACCATCAGAGCGACCGGAGTCAGCTTCGGATTATTCAACACTTCGTAATGGAATTGCTTCACTCCGGTACTGCTATGGATGCTCAACGTGACCGGAATCATCTCCGGCTGCCGATCGAAGACGCCCATGATGCCGGTATGGCGATCCTGAACGAAGGTTCCCGCAGGCTCCGTGGTGTTCACGATCTTGAAAGCATTGAGCGGTGATGCCAGCGTGGCCAACACCTCGGCCTTATTCATGGGCAGGTCAACCGCGCCGAACTGTAGCAGCGGATGTCCGCAGGCCAGCAGCCGTTGCGCATCCACGTAGGTCACGGTGCAGGTGGCTTCAATATCCATGTCGCCGCGCACCAGGACGGCGCTCACGGCAGAGCCGGCTACGAGCGGTTCGGGCTGTTTGTCGTCGCTGACCGAGCCCGCACCCATTACGGGCACGATTCCGGCGGAGGCAAACTGTCCTGAAAAAAGTTGGATGGCTTGTTCTGAGAATCCGTTGAAAACCAGCGGAGTCTCAATGGGCTTTAGGTAATTGGCAAAGTCTTTGCTTCTGGAGTCCTGAGCCGAACCCGGCAGCGCGAAGCCGTCGCCGGGCGCGGCAGTCTTCCCCGCAACCGCGTTAACCGAGGGTTTGGCGGCAGAGGTCTCTTCCGCCGGCGAGCGATCCAGCGCGCTAATCTCGAGCATGTCGGCGATGGGCGTAACCCCGGCGATCGGCTCTTTGGAGAATTCTCCGATGCGGAAGGCGAGGGCTCCGGCGAGTTTGCCATCAAGATAAACCGGACTGCCGCTCATGCCCGCCACCACGCCCGTGTACTCGACCTTCTGCCCGTGCAACCGGACGAGAATAATGTCCCCCTTGGGCCCATTCACGTTATGCAGCACGCCGAGCACTTCCACTTCCATGGCCTCGGGCTTTACGCCCTCAAACACGGTATAGGCCACGCCGCGCATGCCGGCATGAATCTGGCTGACGGCAATGGTTGGAGGATTTTGCGCGGTTTTCGCAGAAGGCGCCGTCTGCGCAGACACAAAGGAGGGGAAAGACAGGCAAGCAATACCGACGAGGAGCGCAAGAGCTAATTTTTTCATGAACTACGCCCGGGCAGGATGTGAGCCCTACCCTTACTGGATTAGACTCCGCCAGATTGTAAGTCGTTGCCAGGAGGGGAAGAACGGGAGCCGGGCAAAACATCCCAATCGCGAATCCCTGCGTCTATACTAGCACAGGGGTTTTTCGCTCCCACAGAGTCTTTGATCTCCGTCAGGGGTTTGCCATGTTTGCCCATATGCTTCCCAATATATCTGCTCATACGCCCACCAAATGCATGGTCCTAAAACGGCGCTTGCGCTTCCAGAATTTCACCAGATGGATGCTGGCCATGTCCGTCTCGCTGGTCCTGCTGTCCGGAGTCATTCCCGCGTCCGCCCAGGATCAGTCGCAAGCGCCGCCAGCGGCGCCGCAAGATCAAGACAACGGCAAGCCCAAGCAGGACGCCCCACCAGAAGCAGGGGGCCCGGGCGGCGATATAGGCCCATACGCCATCCCGAAGAAGAAGACGGACGAAGAACCTCCACCGCCGCCTCCGCCCACCACCCCCAAGAAAGTCGAAGGCATACCGGACTACTCCATAAAAGTGAACGTGCCGCTGGTGAATGTGGATGTGCTGGTTACCACCAAGGCTGGAGGTTTCGTGCCCGGCCTGAAGAAAGAAAACTTCCGGGTTTTCGAAGACGGAGCGGCTCAGGAAATCACCAGCTTCAACGTATCGCAAGCGCCCATCACCGCCGTGCTGCTGGTGGAATTCGCCTCCACCAACTATGGGTTCTTGCGCGATGCTCTGCAGGCTTCCTATGCCTTTGCCAATACGCTCAGGAAAAACGACTGGGTCGCGGTCAGCTACTACGACATGCAGCCGCACATCCTGGTGGATTTCACTCAGGACAAGAAAGCCGTTTATGGAGCGCTGAACGAGTTGCGCATTCCGGGGTTCGCCGAGACCAACCTGTTCGACGCTCTATATGACACGCTGGACCGTTTAGACCGGGTGGAAGGGAAGAAGTACGTCATCCTCATCACCACTGGAGTCGATACCTTCAGCAAGCTGACCCTCGACAAGATCACGAAGAAGATTAAGGACACGAAAGATGTAACCATCTTCCCAGTCAGCGTGGGATGGATCGTCCGCGAAATGTATGAAGCGCAGGGCCGCGCTGCGCCCCATGGCATGGGCATCCCTGTGGGCCGTATGGACTATCTGCAGGCCGATAACGAAATGCGCAACTTCGCCGCCATGACCGGCGGGCGCGCTTACTTTCCGCGGTTCCAGGCAGAATATGGAGAGGACTTTCTGGAGATTGGCAGCGACATCCGCAATCAGTATTCGCTGGCCTACCATCCCACCAACAGCAAGCTTGACGGCACCTACCGCAAGCTGAAGGTGCAGGTCGTAGCCTCCGACGGTGGTCCGCTAAAGGTGAAGGACCAGAAAGGCAAGGAAAAACCGGCTGAGGTCGTGGCCCGCGACGGCTACACCGCCAAGCATTCCGTGGACTAGCTCGATTCTCGGGAGTCTCTACGGACTGGGAAGGGCACGACTTTAGTCGTGCCGAAAGAGGCCACGACGCAACGCGGCTTTCAGCCGCCGAGGTGGGCCCCGTTTACTTCCTACGATGAAAGTGATTCACTGTCCGCGGAATAACGCAGTGAGCAACAACACAACACCAGCTCCCACGAAAACGAGCAGTGCCATTCTTGGACCCGGTTCCTTGTTCACCTCGGGAACCAAATCCGACGCCGCCACGTAGATTGTGACCCCGGCTGCAAGCGGTAGTCCGGCGTCTACGTGCTGACGGAAGATTGCCATGGTCAGAACGCCTGCCAGTGTAGCTCCGCCCAAGATAACTGACGCGCCCCACGCCGTACCTCGACTGCGTCCGCTTGCCAACATTACCGAACTCACCGTGAAACCTTCAGGAATCTTATGCAGAAAGATGGCAAGAAAGATGATCCAGCCCAGAGCGTTCGAAACCAGAAATCCGGACGCGATGGCGATGCCGTCAAAAAATGTGTGGATGATCAGCCCGAGCAGCACCGAGTATCCCTTGTGGGAGTGCATGAACTCGTCTTTGTGCGTCTCCTCGCCAAAGTGAAAGTGCGGCGTGACCGTATGCTCAAAGAAATGAATGACCAAGTAGCCCAGCAGAATCAAATACGCTGCGCTTCGTCCGCGCAGTTCGAGACTCTCCGGCACCATCTCGACGAGAGCGGTCGCCAGCATGAATCCCGCGCCCAGCGCGACAAAGTAGCGCAGATAACGCCGCTCCCAACTGCGCTGCACAATAATCGCGCCGCCAAAAACGTTAGCAGCGGCGGCGGTCAGGCCGAGCAGGATGCTGGTGGCGATGGGATGCATATGGCGATAGTACCGAGTACTGACTACTGTTTTTTCGCAGCCGCGGTTTGTTTCTGAAGTTCGGAAAGGAATGTCTGTTCCCGGTCGGCCACGTAGTTCTTATAGCCTTCGAAATCAATGTATGGGTTGGCTCCGCCGGCGTTCAATTTTGCGTGCTTCTCTTCCATTCCGTAGTAACTGCCGTGGGCGCCCAGAAAAACGTCACAAGGCAGCGACTTGAGCACGCGAAAGCCGCGTGCGTAATCGTCGGCGATGTCGGGATAGCTCGCATTATCCACCAGCTTGTATCCCGGATTGACGTTAGGGCTGCCCACAATTACAACATCGTAAGTTTCGCCCGCCTCGCGTACTTTCAAACTCCACGTGGTGCAGCCCCGGGTATGCCCGGCAGTCTTGTGAGCAGTTAGTGTGGTATCGCCGAGTTTCACCCCGTCACCATCATGGAGCACCCGGTCCACCTTGGCCGCCGGATACAAGAGCGTTGCATCGTCACCGTACTGGAAGTCGCTCTTGCCACCCGATTCAACAACGCCTACGTCTCCATCCATCACCATGTATTTGGCGCCAGTCAGCTTTTTCACCTCGGCGCTGCCTCCATCGTGGTCGAAGTGAGCATGGCTGATCAGCAGGATTTTCACGTCAGTAAAACGAAATCCTAACTTTTCAATGTTCTCCCGAATAAGCGGGACTGACGTTTTCAGATTGCTATTGATCAGAATGTGCCCAGCGGGTGTTGTAATCAGGTACGAAGCCAGCCCCCGGCTGCCCACGTAATAGACGTTGCCGATCATACGATGTGGGGGGAAGGGTTCACTCCAGTCCGGGGAATCAGATGGCGTGGCGTTAGCTTGCGTGGTGTTGCCCTGCGCGGGCTTAGCCGGTGCAGGGTTCGTTTGTGCGAAAAGGCCGCTGGCGAAGGCCAGAATCGAACCGAACAAGATGAGGCGAGTGAGCATATGTGGAAGAGTATACGGCGTACAAGCGCTTGTCTTTTTGGAACCGAGGTTGCGGTGCAGAAAGACTAGCCGCGTTCGCAACTATCCGCTATGCCGGATATGCATCACATCCCCATCCTGCACGATGTAATCTTTCCCTTCGAGCCTGAGGGTGCCTTTAGCGCGCGCGTTTGCCTCTGATCCTGCTTCCAGCAACTGATCCCAGCGGATGGTCTCTGCGCGGATGAAATGTTTTTCGAGATCGGAGTGAATCGCGCCCGCACCTTCCTGCGCGCGTGAGTTGGCCGGGATCTGCCAGGCGCGGCACTCATCTTCGCCGGCAGTGAAAAATGAAATCAGGCCAAGCAGTTTGTAAGTAGTGCGTATGAGCCGCACCAAGCCACTCTCGGTAAGCCCATAGCTCGATAAAAACTCCGCCGCATCGGCATCGCTCATCTCGGCGAGCTCGGCTTCCACCTTGCCGCAGATCGCGGTGGCCGCGGCGTTTGGCCGCGCAGCAATTTCGGTGAGTTTGTACTTGCTCACCGCTTCTTCCAGTTCCTTGCCGAGTTCGGTCGACTCGCCGATGTTGAGGACGTAGAAAATTGGCTTCTCGCTAAGGAACATGAATCCCTTGATGCGCTTCTTGTCCTCGACCGTCATTTCCATTTCGCGCAATGGCTTGTCGGATTCCACCTGCACCTTGGCACGTTTCAGCAACTCGAATTCTTTTTCGAGTTCCGGAGTCTTCATCTTCTTGAGATCTTTTTCCAGCCGCTCCAACCGCTTTTCGATTTGACCGAGATCGCTCACCAGCAGGTCGAATTCCACGTTCTTGATGTCGCGCAGAGGATCGATCTCCCCAGCGTGTGGAACCGAAGGATCGTCAAACACGCGCACCACGTGCGCGAGCGCATCCACATTGCGCAGATGCGCGGCGTAAGCGCTGTCTTTCAGCGCCTCCTGGCCGATGGCGCCCACGTCCACGTATTCGACCGAGGTGTGCGTGAGTTTCTTCGGGTTGTAAAGCGCGGCCAGCCGGTCCAGCCGGTCGTCCGGAACCTTGGCTACGCCAATGTGCGCCTCGCGCGGATTGGCCCGCGCCTGATCCGAAAGATGCGCCTTGGTCAGAATACGAAACAGCGATGTCTTGCCCACCTGAGGCAGGCCAATGATTCCAGTTTTCATAAGGAAAGCTCTTAGCTTCTAACTCCTGGCTTCTAGCTGATGCGACGCCGCAGCGAGCCCGAGTGGATCGGCGCTTGCAGCCCCAAGCGATGATCGAACAACCTTTCAGGATAAATGATGAAGCGGGGATCACCCAAATGTGGAGAGCCAGCAAGGCTCACGTAGAGACGGCCCTTCGGCTGTCCAAGCCTGGGCCGAAGCCCGGCGCTGACAACCACAACGCTCTCATGCCTAGCGCAATCCAAGCTGTTGCGCCGTAAGATATGCAACCACTAGTCCCAGCAACAGCACCGCGCCTTCCACGCGCGTCGACCAGATATGCAAAGCGTCGAACTGAATGCGTTCAGGGTTGTCGATCGGTGCGGAAGCCACGTCTCCCAGCGATGCCCGCAAAGGCTCCATGCGTGGCATGATGCCGAACTGGGAGACGAGAGTAAGCGCGAGCATCAGGCAAAGGATTACGTGCCGCGTGGCAAAGACGTGCACAGTGCCTTCGGTGAAGCGGCTGTAGAGCAGTGAACTGATCAGGAAGACGATTCCGGAAACGATGGCGATCCAGTGCAGCTTGCCCAAAGCGCGGCCGACCACGTTGCCCGCAAGATGGGTATTAGGCAGCACTGCTGGAATTGTGAATGCCGTAGGCGCGAGAACGAAAGCAAAGAAGATCAATCCGCCAATCCAGACGATGAGCGACAGCAGCATGAGAAAACGCAGGAGGGACATAGCGGAGAATTATATCCTTACGCCGAAAACTGGCAACCGGCAACTGATTACTGGCAATTACCCCACTACACTGGCACGGCCACATTCTCCACGATCTCGCGCAGCACCTGATCCGCCTGCTCGGATTTCTTTAGCGTCGAGGCATACCCTCCGTTCACCACGACGCGGTGGGCAAAGACAGGCACGGCCAGCGGCTTGAAGTCCTCCGGAGTGCAGAAGCTGCGGCTTTCGAGAAATGCCATGGCTTGCGCCGCGCGATAAAGCGCCTGCGCGCCACGCGGCGAAATTCCCAGCGACAAATATTCCGACTCACGCGTCCGGCGCACGATTTCCAAAGCGTAGGTCACCAGCGATTCATCCACGCGAATGTGCTTGACGGCCTCCTGCATCTCGAGCATATCAGCACCGGTGAGGACGGGACGCAGGTCCTGCAGGTGCGCCGCGCCCGCTTCCGAGCGCAGAATCTCACGTTCGGCCCCGGCATCGGGATAGCCCATGCGCACGCGCATCAGGAAGCGGTCGAGCTGCGATTCCGGCAGAGGATAGGTTCCGTGATGCTCCACTGGATTCTGCGTGGCGATCACCAGAAACGGCTGCGGCAGTTCATAGGAATGCGCGTCCACGGTGACCTGGCCTTCGTTCATGGCCTCCAACAGCGCGGATTGAGTCTTGGGTGTGGTTCGGTTGATCTCATCAGCCAGCAGTACGTTGGTGAACACCGGACCGCGCTTGAACTCAAACTCCTGGTCCAATGAGGAATACACCGAGATCCCCAGCACATCGGAAGGCAGCATGTCGCTGGTGAACTGCACACGCTGAAAGGTACAATCGATGGCGCGGGCGAGAGCTTGTCCCAGCGTGGTTTTGCCCACGCCAGGAACGCCTTCAATCAGCAGATGTCCACGGGCGAAGATGCTGACCAGGGCCAGGCGCACGACATCGTCTTTCCCGCGAATCACGCGACGAAGTGCTTTTTCCAGTTCGGCGGCTTTATGAGATACGGCAATAGCAGTTTCGGGCGACATTGATTGGATTTTACTATCTCGCGTAGCACTGGCGGAGTTACCGATGTCATAGGGCTTTCAGTTTCTAGCCGCTAGCTCCTAGCCAAGCATCCGCAACTCCAAAGTGTATTGTCGTCCCAGGCGAAGCGTAGGGATACTGGTGTCCGTGCCACCACGAAATCAGAACGCCGTCATTTGCGCGTCTTGCATGGTCTTAACTAGAAGCTAGTAGCCAGAAGCTAGGCCTACTGCATAAACTGCGCCGGACGGCCCGTCAGGCGTTCGATCCTCTTGGCAATCGGAGGATGAGTCGAAAATAGGTTGCCGAAGTTCATCCCCAGCAGAGGTTGAATGATAAACAAATGCGCCGTCGACGGACTGGCCGCCATCGGCACCCGCCGCGAGTAAGCGTCCAGCTTTTGCAAAGCGCTGGCCAGAGCATAAGGATTGCCAGTATACTTCGCCCCCGTAGCATCCGCTTGATATTCGCGCGAGCGCGACACCGCCATCTGAATCAGCGCGGCGGCGATCGGCGCCACGATGAGCATGAACAGCCCCGCAAGGCCTCCGCCACGGCGATCGCGGTCGCCGCCTCCCATGCCTCCAAAGATCATGGCAAAGCGTCCCATGCTGGCCAGCATCGTGATCGCGCCCGCAATGGTCGCCGCCACCGAGCTAATCAGGATGTCGCGATTTCCCACGTGCCCGAGTTCGTGGGCGAGCACACCTTCCAGTTCTTCGTCGTTGAGCAGCCCCAGAATTCCATGGGTCACAGCCACCGAGGCGTGCTTCGGATTGCGTCCCGTGGCAAAGGCGTTCGGCGACTCGGTCGGGATCACATAGATCTTCGGCATGGGCAGGCCAATCTTCTGCGTCAGCCGCTCCACGATCTCATACGCCCGCGGCAGTTGTTCGCGCGTCACCGGCTGCGCCCGGTACATGGCCAGCGCGATCTTATCGGAGAAAAAGTAGGAGACGAAGTTCATCACGGCGGCAAAGGCCAGCGCCAGCAGCATCCCATTCTGGCCGCCGAAGTAGCGGCCGAAGAACATCAGCAGCAGCGTAAGCGCAGTCAGCAGAAACGCAGTCTTGAATGTGTTTCCCATAAGTTGGATCTCACTCTATTGGATGTTACGCCGCTGAAGGGGATGCATGCAGGAAAGCGCCGGGGATGGCCTGCGGTTTGAACAAGTGCGGCGAACACAATTCAGCGCAATCGTCCAACATTACGGCACCCCGCCACGCCAGCCTAAGCCGCTAACTTTGTTGTTATCTCGCTCGTCGCCCCGCGCATCGCCAACGACATCGCCACCCGCGTGATGCCACTGATCATCATGCTCACTCCAACCAGGATGCCGATCGCCCAGGCTGAACTCGACGGCCATTGCATATAGATCATCAGACCCAACAATAGCGTAACGATCCCATCGACCAGCACCCAGCTCGATCCATGCATTGGGCGCATTTTGAAAAATAGAACCACGTTCAGGATGCCTTCAATCAGAAACAGCGTCGCCAGCACCAGCGTGAGCGATGCCACGCCCAGCACCGGATGAACGATCAGGTATCCGCCGAAACACAAATACGCGATCCCGACCAGCAGCTTCCAGATCATGCTGCCGGCCCCATGCGCGCGAAAGGCGAGGACGAGATGAACTACACCCGCCAAAACGATGAGCCAGGCGATGACCACACTGACCGCAACAGCGGCGAGAAATGGCGACGCAATCGCCAGCATGCCAAAGATAATCAGAAAAACACCCCACACAATCGACCGCGCCGAAGCGTGCCGCGCGATCTCAACCGGATTGTTCTGTGCCATGGGAGCCTCCTTTGAGAAACGGCCTAAGCCTACCGCAAAAACCCCGTTAGTAGAAGTCCCAGCTTGTGTGGGCCGGTCTCCGACCCGGCCAAATATCCGCGGACGTGGGACAATTAACCGGTTAGGTCGGAATAGTCTAAATCGGAGACGCTCTCCCACCCATGTCCTGCGCATTGCAAACACCATTATCCCGACAACTTGGCCGCCGGATTGGATTGCTGACTGCCTTAGCCGCAGTCGTCGGTCTTGCCACGCTGCACGGTCAAACCCTGCCCAAGGCTCCTGGCGCTGAAGTGTTTTCCTTGACTCCAACGCCTGGGCCTTTTACGGAGCCATCGATTGCGATCAATCCCGGCAATTCGCAACAGATCGTTGCGGTTTTTCAGGACAATGTTCATGCTTCGTATTCTCAAGACGCGGGGCGCACGTGGCACGCGGCGGAGAGCGTGGCGCCGGAGAACTACCGAGTGTCCGGTGATGTATCCACGGCCTACGATGGCCAGGGCCATGCATTTGTCTGCTACATCGCTTTCGACAAGCTGGGGACGTTCAACTATTGGGGACACAACGCATCGCGTAACGGTATATTCGTGCGGCGTTCGCTCGATGGCGGCAAGACCTGGGAGGCAAAGCAGGTTGCTGTCAGCGAGTATGCTAGCGACCCGGGAATTCCGTTTGAGGACAAGCCCTATATCGTGTCGGATACTACTTCGGACACTCATGCGTCGGGCACTAAGAAGAGCCGCTATGCGGGAAATCTCTACGTGGGGTGGACGCGATGGACGCTGACCGGCTCGGAAATACTCTTGTCGCGTTCGACCGATGATGGACAAACGTGGTCTAAGCCGATTGAAATCGACCGGCATCCCGGGTTGCCGCGCGACGATAACGGGGCTGCCGAAGGATTCGCGGGTGCGGTGGGGCCGGATGGGCATCTGTACACGGTCTGGAGCCAGGACAACGACATTCTGCTCACTACATCGCGGGATGGCGGGAAAACATTTTCGCGCGCTCGGCCCATCATGCACACCGCTCCCATCATGTTTGCCATAGATACGCTGGAGAGGGCGAACGGATTTCCGCAGATTGCCATCGATCCGCGAAGCCGCCGGCTCTATGTGACCTGGAGCGACTACCGTAACGGTGACCTCGATATTTTCTGTTCGACCTCCGACGATGGAGGGAAAAAATGGAGCGTGCCGACGCGAGTGAACAACGATCCTCTCCATAATGGTGCAGACCAATTTTTTCAATGGCTCGCGGTTGATCCAGTCGACGGCTCCGCCAATGTTATTTTTTATGACCGGCGCGGAGATCCGAAGAATCGAACGCAGACCGTTACGTTGGCACGCTCAACCGATGGCGGGCGCGCTTTTCAGAATTACGCCTGGACCACCGAGCCGTTCGAGGCGAGTGGAGTATTCTTTGGCGACTACTCGGGGATTGCCGCCTCCGGCGGCCGCGTCTATGGGGTTTGGACCGAGAAGCCGGCAGTTATTCCTGATGCTGAAAATAAGGTGGGGACTAAGTCTGAGGCCGAGCAACCCAAGTCGCGTGGCACGGTGGTTAAGGTTGGGGTGGCTGATTTCGAGACGGGCGCAAGCGGAGTCTCACGCTGAATACCGCTAGCCCTTCTTTTTGCGGGGTGATTGGAACAGTGGGACACCCCAACTGCTCGCGGCTAACAAAGCGCCGAAGAGAATGATGGCGTCGATACTGGAGCGCCCCTGGGGCGACCAGTAGACGTCCTTCAGGTTCAGCCAGAGAGCGAATTCGTCCAGCGTAAGCGCCGCGCCTACGCCGTAGAGGATCGCCATCAGGCGGCTGAGAAGAATCGACGAGTCGTCCTCGCCGGTACCGATGTCGGCCAGCCAGCCGTATCCCACGGCAAGCAGAATGATGATCCCGAAGACGAGATGATGAATGTGCCGGCCGCCGTGCTCGATGAAATGGAATGGCGGAATCTGATGCAGCACGGCAAAGACTACGGCGCGCACTCCGGCGAACGTGAGAAAGAAACTTACGGAAGCCACAAACAGACGCCGCCGCGGCCGGTCGGGGATGCGCTCATGAATTACTGTACCGAAAGGCGTGCCTTGCAGCAGTAACAACATGAGAGCCGTCCCAGCAATCGCGAGCAGGAGTATGAACCAGGAATAGGCCATAGCTCATTAGAGCATTTCATGAGTTTGTGGAGCGCTGTCTTGATGAGAGAAGCGAAAGATCTATGTAATTCCTATCAGAATGCACAGGTCCTTCGGTCCACAAAGAACGCGGACCTCAGGATGACAGCGAACGTGGGGGATTAGGCCTTCTGGGCTTCGCGTTTTAAGGCGCGCTCCAAAGTTTGATCGAGGGCGGCCCTGGCCTTGGCGTATTCCTGCTCCGAGATTTGGCCTTGCTTGCGCTCGATTTCCAGCTGGAAAAGTTCTTCCTTCACGCCTTCCATCAGCATGGAAGTGGGACGCGCATGAGCGCGGCTCGCGCTTGCTGCGGCGACTTCAGCGGGTTCGTAGTCGTCTTCTTCCTGCATCGCGGCCGGTGCGGAAGTTCTTTGGCGTGCCAGGGCGCGTGCTGCCGACTGTTGCCGCGACGCGACGTAAACTCCGCCGAGGACCAGGACAGCAGCGAAGCCTCCAAGAATCCACCAGCGGTATTGTTGCAGCGGGTCGGGAGCGTCGATGGGCGGCCCCAATCCTCCGCCGGGACGGTTATTCGATTGAGCACTGCCGGAACTGGGCGGGGAACTTTCGTCGCCATCGCCCTGTCCTTGAGCGCCGCTTTCCTGACCGGTTTCAAGCGTAGCCTCGCCGGAAACCTTGAAGGCAAGGTTCTGGCCGGGCGTGGTGTTGGACGCTACCTGCACGTTTGCGTCCGGCTCGTTCGGGTAGTTGATCAACTTGAAGCTGGCTGAACTGGCCGCGGCGAACTGCATCGCCTTGGGTGTCATGACGACAAAGTGCTCCAAGGGATATAGCGACTTGGGATCAATATTCGCGCTGCCGCTGTAAGGAAGCTCGTAGGTCACTTCGAATCGCGTGAGCCCGGGACGCAACGGGAAGATAAACGAGTAGCGATTCTTCTCGCCTTCGGGAACCGGCGCGGATTTCAGCGGGTTGCCGTTTTCGGTGGTAGCGTTTGCGGAGTCATCGATGATATGCGCTCCGTTCGGAATGTAAAACTCGAGGTTGCGCTCATTCATCTGGGTGCGCGGCGGCTTGGAAGTATTTTGCACTCCAAATTCGCGGGTCACCGCCATCTGACCCTGCGTAGCCTGGACGCGCATGATGTCGGCGATCACCGCGATACCATCGATTTTTTCCCCGACGTCATAAACGTCGAGTTCCACGGAGGTAGTTCCCGGAGGCGCCATGCGATGGTAGGTGACGTCCTGATGGATAGCACGGACCAGGTGCGGGGACTGCGCGTCGTCCAGCTTGAAACTGAACTGGCCCTTGGCGTCGGCTTTGGTGCGGCCAGCCTCTTCCATCCCCTGACCCAGCTTGAGCAGGACGATTTCGTCTCCGGCGGCGGGCTTGCCGGTGGTGGCATTCTTGACCGTGCCGGTAAGAGTTTGGGCGGCAGAGAAGGACGTGAGAAGAAGGAAGGCGAGCGCGACAAGGATGGTCGTGCGACGCTCGATGACATGGGATGACGATCTCAAAATTCGTATTCCTTTCAGGTTCTTGTTCTCCCGGATGAAAGGGCGGGATTTTTTTCCAGGCGGGCGATCTCAGCCAGGATAGTAGCGGCTTCGTCCTGCAAGGAAGATTTCAGCGACTGATAGTCGACGGCGGGCATTTTGCCAGCCCGGTACTCGAAGTTGAGATCGCGCAGGTTTTCGTAGACGGCATCTTTGCGTTCGCGCAGATAACCGGCGCGGGTTTTCTCCGGACCAAGGAAGAGTTTTCCGGGCAGGTAGAAAACATAGAAGAGAGAAGCGAGGGCGAACGCGCCACAGATGAGCCAGATCATAAATCGGTCTCCTTGCGGGCCTGGTTGCGGAACTGTTCGAATTCGGCACCGCTTATGCGCGGGCCGCCATCAGTTGGGCCTGAGGGGCCGCCAGCAGTCGGGCCCGGAGGAGGACCGTTTCGCCACCCGCGGACGATTAGCACAACCAAACCAAAGCCGAAGAACAGAGCTGCGAAAGGAACGATATATGCGGCGCGATCGAAACCTTTCGTGGTTGGAGCGGCCAGAACAGTCGGTCCGTACTTTTGCACGAAACCTTGCTCGACCAAGCTGTCGCTGTCTCCGCGAGTGAGCGATGCCATGAGTTCGTTGCGCATGCCGTCGGAATCAGGGCAGCCGACATGATTGCATTCCAGAAGAATCTGGTTGCAGCCGCAGATACACATCATCTGGTGGCCGATTTCGTTGAAGCGGGTGGCGGGATCTCCGGCGCCGAGAAAAGCGAAAATGGCGGCGCACAGCAGCAGATTCTGCACGATCTTGCGGCCGGGCTTGGTTGGCTTCGTTTTCGGATTCAAGTTTGTCACCGCTCTAAAGGTCTTAGGTCTTGGGTATTAGGCTAAACCCTAAGACCTGACATCTAAGGACCCAGCACCTGTCGTTTCCATCAGTCTCCCGTCACTACAGGAGCGGGACGCCTTTGACCCAGCGGCGCGGGCACGGGAACACGGAACGGGGCAGGCGCATTCGGTACCAGGGCAAGAACCGTTCCACCGAGCATGAACCAGACGCCCATCCAAACCCACATCACCAATGCATTCAGGTGTGCCCTAAGAATGGGACGGCCGTTATCCTGGTTCACTCCTTCAAATACCAGATAGAGATCCTCGTTGAGTGTGGAGCGGATATAGGGCATGGTCGAGGTCTGCTGGCTGGCATGGTAGAAGCGGCGCTCGGGGGTCATGGTATCGATCTCCTTCCCACCTTTGTAGACATCGAGAACTGCCCACTGGCTGAAATAGTTGGGATTGTCGTCCTCGGTGGAGGAGCGGCAGATCAGGGTATAGGCGCCGATGGTCATCTTGTCGCCGTTTTTCATCTCCATCTCTTTGTCCTGATTGAAAGCGGCTCCGGCGAAACCGATGATGACAACAACTACGCCAAAGTGGACGATGTATCCGCCGTAGCGCCGGGTGTTGCGGTGAGTCAGTTGCACCATGGAGGCGAACATGCCTTGCCCGGTGTGTTTGGAGATGACGCGGCCGCCGCGGTAGAACTCGCTGGCCACGGTGAGCATCACGAGTACCGAGAGCGAGATGGCCATCAAGGAGTAGAAGTAAGAAATATCTTGCCACGGCTTGAGACCGAACGCCGAGCCCCAACTCTGGGGCGTAATCATTAAGAAGATTGCGACCACAATGGCCCCAATGGTCGGCCACATGAAATTGCGTTTTAGGCTTTCAAGGGATGTCTTGCGCCAGGCCAGCAGCGGGCCGACGGCGGTGAGGATCAAGAGCAACAGCGCTACAGGGATGGCGACGCGGTTGTAGAACGGCGCGCCCACCGTCACTTTGTTGCCTTGCACCAGTTCGGAAATTTTTGGGAACCAGGTTCCCCAGAGCACGGTGAAGCAGAGAAGAACAAAGAGCAAATTGTTGAACAGGAAGCTGGACTCGCGCGATACCAGCGATTCGAGCTTGTGCTCGCTCTTCAGGTGAGATTTGTTCTTGAAAAAGAAAAAACAGAATACGCCTAAAGTGATCGCGAGAAACCAGGCGAACCAGTCACCAATAGACGACTGGGCGAAAGCGTGTACGGAACTGATGATCCCGCTGCGCGTCAGGAAGGTTCCGAGGATGGCCAGCCAGAACGTGGCGAAGACCAGCCACATGTTCCACATCTTCAGCATGCCGCGCTTCTCCTGCATCATAACCGAGTGCAGGAAGGCGGTGCCGGTGAGCCAGGGCATGAGCGACGCGTTCTCGACGGGGTCCCATCCCCAATAACCGCCCCAACCTAGAACAGAGTAGGCCCAGTGTGCGCCAAGAAAAACTCCACACGTGAGAAAGGCCCAGGTGACCATGGTCCAGCGGCGGGTGATGTGAATCCACTTCTCGCCGGGATACTTCATGATCAGCGCGCCCAGCGCAAAGGCGAAGGGCACGGTGAATCCGACGTAGCCGAGATAGAGCATGGGCGGGTGAATCACCATCTCGGGATACTGCAGCAGAGGGTTCAGACCGCTGCCATCCGCCCGGAGCGGGCCCTCGATAAGGCCAAATGGTCTGGCGGCGAAGTCTAACAGCAGCAAAAAGAATATCTGTACGCCAGCAAGGACCACCGAGGCGTAGGCGAAGAGCCGCGGATCAGTCTTGTAGCGCAGGCGCAAGACGAATCCGTAGGCGGCGAGCAGCAGCGACCAGAACAGCAGCGAACCTTCCTGACCGGACCACAGCACGGCGAACTTATAAGCACCAGGCAGATCGCGGTTGCTGTGGTGGAAGATATAGGCGATGGAGAAGTCGTCACGGAAGGCGCAAAGGACGAGAACCACCGCAGCAAGTAAGACCGCGGCGAAGGTGACGATGCCGGCGCGGCGAGCAGTCTCGCCGATGCGCTCCGAACCCTGGCGGAGTAGCGCGACCAGCGAATTCTCGGCGGCGGAAGGAGCGATGGCCGCACTGCGAGTGGTCTGGCCTGCAGGTTGCAAGGCTAGCTGAGAATTCCGGTTCTGGAATACCAGCGCGATGATCCCGGCGAGGAACGAATAAACGCTCAACGCTAAAGCGAGAAGAAGCGCGAAACTACCTATTTCCGCCATGTGGGGGACCCCGGCCTATTTTTTCAGAAATGCACCTGCGAGGCAACCGCGACGAACGGCTGAAAGCAATGTGGATAGTATAGCGGCGAAGGGGCTTGAAGAAATACAGAAAGGGAAGTTTCGTCGAGACTGGATCGAGCATTTCGTGGAGCGAAGCCGCACAACCCCAAGCGAGGCGGCGACCAAAATCGGCCGCCCCCTGTCCTGATTGAAATCGAAACGTTGTTAAGCGCTCTGTTGATGGTAGCGCTGTAGTACCTCGCGTTCCGCAGTCACCCAATCCTCGGCTTCGCTGCCGAACGCCGATCCACGCTGCTGGTAGAGCTCATAGGCGCGACGCCGGATTTCGTCTTCCAGGTTGATAGGAACGACATTTTTACGGGGCTCGGGTTTACGAGGCTCGGGCTTACGGACCTCGAATTTTCTGGTTTCTGACGTGATTTCGGTTTGTGGCACGGTTGCGGCGGACGCCGTTTCGGCCGTGGCTGCTTTTACGTCGGGTAGGTTGGCTGGATAGCCGGTGCTGGTTTGCTCTTGGTTTGGACGATTCGTCTTGCCGCCTGAGGTAGATTTGGATCTCGCCATATTTGGATACTCCTTGCATATACCTAAGTCTAAGAATGAGTTGAATTGTTGAGTGAACCACATACACCTTGCCCCGCAACGTCCATGAGAACACTTGGAATTTTAGTGGCAGAATTAAATCTATTATAGACCTCCGGAGGCTGTGGAAACCCGCCTTTCCCGAGGAAACTGACGGTGACAGCTTTGCTATAATCGAAGCTCTCCGGATGGCGCTATCGTCTAGGGGTTAGGACGGAAGATTCTCAATCTTCAAACCCGGGTTCGATTCCCGGTAGCGCTACCAACTGTCATCCACTATGGCCCGCTGAATCGGCGGGTTTGTTTTTGCCCGGATAAGGATGATAGTGCCTGCAAACAGCCCTTCGCGGCTACTGTGGCGGGCAAAAATGGGGAGCTCCAGATGCAAATTATTTCATACTGTCAGCGACAGCGGGATGGGTGTATCATCAGCGCCGTTTGCCGAGATTTTGGCCCGGTATCAATATTCTTTATTCTTTCCTATTTTTTCTTTGTTCACTACCGGCAGCCGCGATGTATGAAACGCGCAAGCCGGTCTCGTCACTATTCCAAGCGAGGAGTTCAAATGACCCGCAAATTCCAGATGTTGGCAGCAGTGATCCTTACTCTGAGCCTTCAGTACAGTTACGCAGTTGCGCAGGATGAGCGCGGCACGCTGGAGAAAGCTGCGCAGCCTGGCGCGATTCGGCCACTCGTCATCTCGGCAGTCCCAACATCGCCGGTCATCAGCTTCCATGCCGCCGCGGTCGGCATTTCGGAGGCCTCCGCGCAGAAGCTTACTGCGAGCTTCGAAGTCTCCGGTTACACCGGCAGCTTCACGCCGACGGCAACCTTGCATTACGGCCACGATTACTTGCTCGGCGCAGTTAGTTGCCTAGTCAGCGGCAGCAGCGAGACTTGTAAGGTACCGATTGCGTTTCTACCCACCCTGCCGGGCGCCCGTAAAGACGCGCTGCTCCTGATGGACGGTAGCACTACCCTGGCCACGGTGCTTCTCGGCGGGACCGGGCAGGCTCCGTTGGCGCTCATACAGCCGGGAATCGTGACCAGCCCCGTTACCGACGCCGGCGCCTCCGATTACATCTATCAATCGGTAGTGGATGAGAACGGCACCGTGTATTTTCTCTCGGACAACAGTGATGCAGTTTTCAGCTACACCAAGGCGGGGGTTCTGACCCAATTGCCGATTACCGGACTCAGCTCCCCGCATGCCATTGCCATTGATGGCGCGGGCACGCTCTATATCGCCCAGAATACCTACAGCACAGAGATTGTGACCTATACCGCCGGCGGAGTGCAGGGCACAATCACCGTGGTCCCACCTTCGCCGCCATACGTTCCTTGCTCAGGTTTTGAATATCTGTATTCGGTGGCATTCGATCAGGCGGGAAATCTCTTTGTTCTGGAGATCGAGTGCGGTCAGATTTTTGAGGTCACAGCAGGCGGAGCCTACGTGACGAACGCGATTGATCCTTCGATGATTCAACCTTCCGAGATTTCCGTCGACGCAAGTGACAACGTCTTCATCGGCGGATATGACATTAATGAGCTTGCCGCCAGTGGCGTCCAAACGCAGATCAATACAGTGGGCGCCGGCGATGGTGTTCCGGTCGACGCTGCCGATACTGTTTATGCCACCCGGTACACCGGCTTTGGCGGGGTGGTGGAGTTGCCGGCATCGGGTTATTCAACCCCAATTATGTCCCTCGATCCCGCTGCTTCGCCCCTGGGTGATTCCGTAGGCTCCGACGGTACGGTTTACGTGGGCAACTATTACAACCTGGACAAAGTAGACCGTTCGCAGGGCGCGATTGCGTTTGGCGAGCAGAATGCCGGCGTCAAAAGCGCCGTAGAGGAAGTCGGCATCTACAACGGTGGCAACAAGGCTCTGACTGTCTCCGACATCACGAAAAGCGGCTCCGCCTTTGCAGTGGGGGCCGGTTCTACGCACACCTGCACTATAGGCAAGGTGCTCGCGCCAGGTGCGTACTGCCAGGTGGACGCTACGATGACAGCGCCGCACGCAGGCACTTTCTCAGGGACCATCACCTTCACCTCTAATTCCCTGAACACCACTAGTACGGCACAAACGGTTGCGCTCTCGGGATTCGTCTACGGGGTCTACGGTGTACCGACGCCCGCATCGCTGACCTTCCCATCGCAGACCGCCGGCACCACCAGTGCCGTGAAAAACGTGAAGCTCACCAATGACGGAGACCTCTACTCCGCCTTCTTCGGCACTCCTGTCTCCAGCAGCTCTGCTTTCAACGTCACGCTTGGCACCTGCACGGCCTACGTCCCCGTGGGCTCAAGTTGCGAGCTCGACGTTACGTTCAGCCCTACCGAAGCGCAGGCTTACAGCGGCACCGTAACCGTTCCTGCCAGCAGCAGCGGCGGCGGCACAACGCCGTCGGTCACGTTCGCCGTTAGTGGGACTGGCGTTGCCGCTGCGCTCACTCCGGAAGCTCTAGCTCAGTGAATTTCAGGCAGTGGAGTGGATTTTGTAATCCTGTAATCCCGATACTCGATGGAGAGGACGGCTCGTCCGCCGAGCCGGATGATACTTTCCGTGTGATCCTCGGCTGGGAGCCAGAAATCATTGACCTTGATGTATTTGTGCGCAATCTCCGTCTTCTTGATCAAGAAGGATGGGTTCTTGCCCGGTTCTCCTTCGATTTGCACGACGGCGAAGTCCTTGGCGTCGACCCAGATTTTTCCGCGACAGAGAAACTTGTTCCTGGTTTTTGGCCGCAGGTCGAGGATGTATCGGCCTCCATCGGGAGTAGTTTCGTACCCGTCCAGCGAGAAATCGTAGTTCTCCGTGTTTAGTTCGGTTCGATGCCGGTTCTCGTCGCTGGCCGCTTCCTGTTCACCCTCCAACAGCTTCTTGAAAACGTGGTCGATGACGAACTGCGAACCCGTCTGCGAAACTACAACGAACTGCTTGTTAGGGGAATGGTAGGTTACGTTGACTACCATCTCGGCATCGCGATCACCGGGGAATCCGCGATACTGCATACGGTACACGCGGGTTCCTACAAACTCGTCGAGGGCAGCGGCACGTTGCGCGTTCCGCTCCTGGAGATTCTTAACGATCCGGTCCAGCGGGAGGGGAGCGCGATCAAACGAAGAAACAGTTGGGTCGGACGGACCCGCCTGCGCCACTGCGCGGATACACAAGAGACTCCACAAGAACACCGTCAGCCCAATCTCGGTACGAGGTTGAAAGTGTATTCTCATGGCTTCTCTACGATGCTACACCCGCATAGCCCGAGCGCGGGTGTGGATTGAGAAGTTGAATGGACATGCAAGGACAACGAATGGACTAGCGCGTGTTCAAGTCCACATAGTGACCGAAGGTGGAGAGCGCAACCTGGTCATTACCGGGAATGTAGAAGCCAAACTTGCCGAGAGTTAAATTGCTGCCGGGCTGAGTCCAGCGATCCAGAACCATCCAACTCTCGCCTTGCTTGATCTGGTGGACGATCTCATTTGGTCCCACACGGATCTGGAGCGTCCGAAAACTCTTCTTGTCGCCTTTGTGGGGCATTTTGGTCTCGTCTCCCTTCTGACCGTTTCGGATGACTGTGCGGTAGAAGTTGTTATCGTCCATTTGGAAGAGCACGTAGTTGTTGGCGTCGGTACAGTTGAGCACCCACTGCAAGCGGTGGCCCTTGGTGAGCATGGCCGAAAAAACAAACGTGCCTGATGTGGGAGACACGCTGTACATCACGAAGTCGCCGCCCTTGTGAACGAACGATCCCTTTTCCTGTTTCCAGCCTGCCGGGTCGTCCCATTTGGACATGCCACTGGGGGCCAGAGGCAAATCCAAACTCTTGGATTGACCGGCGAGGACTTCCACCGTGGACGCGCGAGCGAAGTTGTCGGCAGTTTTCGCCGTCAGAGTGTAGGAACCGGCTGACAGACTCAGCGCGGTCCCACTGCTTACTTTGGTGGGAGCCTCGCCCGTTTTGGAGAGGGTGACCTGAGCGTCGGCGGGCGTGAACGTAATCTTGAGTTCACCCGGAGCGGCGTCCAGTGCCACATCGGCAGCCGCCAGAGATACTGCGGCTCCGACGACGAAGTGTTTCTTGATCTGCTTAGCCTTGAAGCGGTCTTTGCGAAGTTCGATGACGTGATCTCCGGGATTGATGGTGGCGACTGTGAGTGTTCCATCGGGCTGAACCGTGCCAGCCGGAGTTTGGTCGATGAGAACGGTAGCTCCAGGAACTCCACCCTGAATCGACAGAGAAGCCAGATGAGGGATAGGTTGCAAGTTGAAGGTCAATTTGCCTTGCTCACCTTTGCGAATCCGGATCTTTTGTTCGGGAAGATCCTGAAATCCGTTCTTGGACACTCGGACCGCGTAGTCTTTGAGTTCGAGATTCGGAATACGCAACTGGCCGCCTTGTGTGAGCTTCGGCTGGAGTTTTCCGTTAAGAAAAACTTTTGCCTTGTCCTGGCCGGCAACCACAACCAGCGTGCCGAGGTTCTGTCCGGATTCCAGGAAGGTGGTTAGCGCTGGCGACGTCTCTGCATCAATGTCAAGCTTGTATTGATCGCTGCCTCGGGTTACGGCCAGTTCGTGAGCACCGGCGGAGATGGAAGGAAGGTCAAGACCGTCCTGGGGCACGTCGAGCGGAGCTTGGCCATCGACGCTCACTTTGGTGGAGGAATCGCTGGAATACAGGTGAAGATGGCCAGCCATGCTGCCGACAACGACGGCCAGTACGGGACTGGAAACGATTGGGCCCTTCACTACGGGCATTGCGCCCGCATCGGCAGAGAACGTGAACGACGTGCTGCCTTGTGGTCCGTCAACTTTCAGCTTGTGTTCTCCCGAGGTGATCTGGTCGAGAGTCCACTGTCCATCCTGAAATTCGGCGGACGGCTGATCGTCGAGTGTTACTTTTCCCGTGCCAGTGTCGGAAGATAGTCTCAGCGTAGGTAGCGCCGGAGGAGCTGGCGTTGCCGGGGCAGAGACGATAGGCGCAGCTTCGGGAGCCTGGGCGATTGGCTGCGCGTGATGTTTTCGCACGAACAGAAAGATCACTCCGACTAGAACTATTGCGGTGGCCGAGGCGAGGATAGCCGTTGTGTAACGCTGCGGTGATTTCGCGGGCAGTTTGCGACTGGAAGACGCAGGCGTAGTTTTGGGGGCTCGCGCAGGAGGCTTGACGGCGGAAGCCACGGCTGATGCCGACGGCGGAATCGGCGCTGCTGGCGGAACCGGTAGTGAGGCAGGCTTGGCGGCAACTACGTTCACGACAGGCGGAGGGACGGGAACATTGCTTGTTCCGGCCAGTGCAGGGTCGGGCACGCTGACTGGGGGAGTGTGATAGGTGAGGGTGGCACTGTCGCTTTCGGGCGAATCGGTCGGATTTTTCTGGCCTACTTCGAGCAGACCCAGGCGATGCAGAAGTCCATTTGCGACGGACAGGACTTCTCCATCTTTCGAGTATTTGTCGGCCACGGCTCGCACTCGTTCTCCTAATGCCTGCTTCGACGCAGCATCCGTGGCGGCATCGATTTCATTCTCCATACGACGCAGTTCTTCCACATCGCGGCGGCGCGTTTGGCGGCGCTGGGCCTGGAGGTCCCGCTGGACGGTCTCCTGAATCTGAATCAACCGGGGCTCACGCGGATAAACCGATAATCCCTCTTCGATGCGGGATAAGGCTGCGGCCAGATCAGTGGAGGTCTGCAGCTTGCGTGCCTGCGAAACGCATTCCTCGACGAAAGTCTCCCGCTTTTGGTCGAGGATCAGGGTCCGAATGGTCTTCGCCATCGGGTGCCCTGGATTCAAATCTAGCGCTTCACGCGCCAGCTTCTCAGCTTCCCGCCAATCGCTCTCCACCACGGAGTGGGCCTGTTCGACCAGGGCATTGGCCAGAACGGCGCGGGCCAGAGAATTGTTTTCATCCAACTCGTAGGCTTCGCGCAACAATTTGACTCCGTCAGATTTGTGGTGTGCGAACAGGTCCTGGCCGTCGGTCATGAGGCGGTGGGCTTCAGTCTTGCGCTTCACGCCGTCCTGGGCAAGCTTCTCGAGTTCGGTCAATTCTGCATCATTGGGAAATTCCGCCGTTGCGCTTTGCAACAGATCCAAAGCGCGAGCATAGTCACTGGAATGTAAACAGATATCGACCTGTTCGACCAGACGCGTTTTGGATTCGATACGAACCTGCTGATCGCGCCGCTTCTGCAGCCGTTCCACTTCGAAGGTCAATCCCGGATACTGGCTGTAGATGGTGCGTAGAATCTCCCAGTCATTCAGCGCATCGCCATACGATCCCTGTTCTTCATGAAGGTGGGCCCGGGCCACGATGGAGTTGACCAGATCGCGTTTGTCCTGCACCAGCCGCAAGGCGCGTTCAAAATGCGACTCTCCGGGATGGAGATCGAGCGCCTCGCGCAGAATGTTCACGCGCTTGTCGAGGTCCGGTTCGGCCTCGACCTGGCGATCGATGGAGGCAATGAAGGACGAGAGTTCCTGACGCTGTTGCTCCTCGATGTCGTACTTGAGAGCCTGGAAGATCGCATTGCTCGGATATTTGGCCAGATATGCCTGACACGCGTCCATGGCCTTGCGGAAATTGTGCTCAGTAAGGTTTCTCCGCGCCTCGGCATACGCCGTGTTCATCGCGTCGTGTTCGGAGCGCACCTCGTTGTAGAAGCTCTGGTAAGTAGCGCCGCTCTCGCGATTGATGGAATCCGGTGCGCGCCGGTCAAGATCGAGGACCACTCCCAGTTTGGCGAGGGCGTTGCTCACGTCGCCCTTGTGCCAGGCGTCCATGGCGGCGCGATGGAGTTGCTCTTTCTCCTGGCGGAGTTTTTTGTACTCCTGTTCCTGGCGGTCGACCTCGGCCAGCAACTGAAGAGCACGGGCTTCCTGGGGGCGGAGCTGAAGAACATTCTGCAGAGCTTCACGGGCGTGCGCGTAGGCGTGGTTGTCGATGTGCTGCCGGGCTAGGCGATACCAGTTATCGATCTGGCGTTCGCTACGGCGGTTTTCGATCCTGCTCTTCAGAGTCAGCGCAGTGGCGTTGTCGGGTTCAATCTGCAGAGCTTCCTGCAACTTCTGCAGAGCGAGCGGATCTTCTTCTTCTTCAAACCGCGCACGGGCAGCGTCGAGCAACTGAGAAAGCGTCTTACGCCGCACCGCGCCGTCGAGCCGGCGGCGAAGAGAGCCAATGGCTTCGTCCATGTGGCCTTCGGCTTCCAGTTCGCCCAGGATTTCGCCGGCAAACTGAAAATCGCCTTCTTCCAACGCTTTGGTGGCGCGCTGCAGCCGTGGACGAGTGCGCTCTGGATCGAAAATCTCGATGGGCTCGTTGCGCAGAGCTTTGTTGAGCGTGTCGCCGAAATCGCGGGCGCTAGCGAAACGATGCCAGGACTGCTTGGCCATCGCTTTGTGCAGCACGCGGCTGACGGGCTGGCTTACCGCGGAATTCAGTTCTGATGCCAGAGGCGGGATATAGCGAAGAATTGCGTCAACCACCTCATCCGCCCGGCCGCGCTGGAACGGGTTCCGGCCGGTCATGGCTTCGTAGCAGACGACGCTGAGGGAGAAAATATCCGAGGCCGGCGACAGCGCTTTTAATTCGATCTGCTCGGGAGACATGTAGAGCAGCGTCCCTTTTTGCGCGCGGGTGGTGTGGGCGTCGGCCATGTGAGCTACGCCGAAATCGATGATCTTCACCGAGTCGTCTTCCATCACGAAGATATTGCTCGGTTTTAAGTCGCGGTGTACGAGGCCGCGTTCGTGCGCCGCCTGCAGACCGCGGCAGGCTTGGGAAATGATGTCGATCGTGCGCTCGACCGTGAGACGATGGCTGGCTTTGCGGATGAAAGACTCCAGCGTGGTGCCGGGCAGCAGCGGCATCACGAAGTAGGGCTTCTTCTTGCCTTCTTCTTCAAATTCTCCGATGTCGAAGATCTCAACGATGTTGGGATGGCTCATGGAGGCGAGCACGTCGCACTCCTTGTAGAACAACTGAAGCGAGGCCGGGTCGGGAATGTCGAGGATGGTCTTGACCGCAACTTCACGGCGCACGACAGTATCGTAGGCTCGGTAAACCAGGCCCATGCCACCCTGGCCGAGGATCTGCCGGACCTCGTAGCGGCCTGCCAACTTTCTGGGTGAAGAGGGATTCTCCATGGCGCACCCCGGTTCGGGGGCCCTAGCATCTTAATGGATTTGGCCGAAAAATGTAGCCGTACGCTCGCATGAATCAAATACGGTGAGCCGCTAAGCCCGCAACAGATTGCGCGCGATGAACAAGACATTGGCCGGACGCTCGCCCAGCCGCCTCATGAAGTAGGGATACCACTCGCTGCCGAAGGGAATATAAATACGGACGCGCCAGCCATCGCGCACCAGGCTTTGCTGCAGGTCGCGCCGGATGCCATAGAGCATCTGGAACTCAAACGAATCACGGGAGAGATTTTCGCGCGTGGCGAAAGCCTGGGCTTGCCGAATGATGTTCTCATCGTGCGTCGCCAGACCGTGATAGATACCACTTTTCATCAGGATTTTCATCAGCTTGATGTAGTTGGCATCGACATCGGACTTCGCGGGAAAAGCGATTTCCTCAGATTCCTTGTAGGCGCCTTTGCAGAGGCGAATGCGGATTCGTTCGCTGAGAAGCTTTTCAACGTCGCTCTCGGAGCGTTTCAAGTACGACTGGATCACGGTACCAACAGAGTTGGCATTTCCGGGCATACGGTGAAGTTCGTGAACGAAATCGAGAGTGCGTTGCGTGTAGGGCGAGCCTTCCATGTCGACGCGTACAAAGCCGGGAGGGTTCATGGATGCGGCTTTGGCGACCAGTCCGCTCACAATTTCACGCGCCAACTTCTCGTCCACGTCGAGCCCCATGTGAGTGAGCTTGAGGCTAATGTTGGCATGAAGTTGCTTGGCCGTAATTGCGTCGAGAATCTGATGATAGAGATGGGCGCTGTGACGGGCTTCGTCGGGGTTGGTGACATTTTCGCCGAGGTTATCGATGCTGACGCTCATGCCGGTACGGTTGACGGCTTGCGCGGCGTGAATGGCGTCGGCGATCTCGGTGCCGGCAACGAAGCGGCCGGAGACGCGGCGGCCGAGCGAAGAGCGCTCAGCAAAGCTGCGCAAAGATGGGTTTTCGGAAAGACGGACGAAGAATGTTCTCAACATGCCGCACCCGGAAAGTGGTAAGCCGCAGCGATGGACTGGCCGCTCAAGATCACAGAAAGTTGTATCACAGTGCGGGTGTATTCCCGATAAGACTTCGATTCCTTAGTCGAGGCGCGGAACCGACAGGTGTGCCCTTTTGAAGGCTCAGCCGGCGTGCTCTTCCAGAAATTTCTCGACCTCGATAGCAGCCATGCACCCGCTTCCAGCGGCCGTGATGGCTTGGCGATAACGGCGGTCCTGCACATCGCCACAGGCGAATACGCCATGGACGCGAGTGCGTACATAATTGTGCGTCTTGAGATAGCCATCCTCATCGGTGTCGAGTTGACCCTCGAACATCTTCGCGTTGGGGTCGTGCCCGATGCCGAGGAATAGTGCGCTGGTGGGGAAATCCCAAACTTTGCCGGTCTTTACATTTCGCAGCTTGAGGCCCGTCACTTCCTGTTTAGCGTGATCAAAGACATCTTCGACGACGGTGTCGGTGAGGAACTGGATTTTCTCATTGTGTTTGGCGCGATCCAACATGATCTTGGAAGCGCGAAAACTGTCGCGGCGATGAATGAGCGTAACCTTGGTGGCGAAGCGAGTGAGAAACAGGGCTTCTTCCATGGCGGAGTCGCCGCCGCCGATGACCACGATTTCTTTTCCTGAAAAAAAGAAGCCGTCGCATGTGGCGCAGGAAGATACGCCGTGGCCAATGAGCTTCTGCTCGTTGGGCAGGCCCAGCCAGCGTGCGGAAGCACCGCTCGCGATGATGAGCGCCTGAGTATGCACCTGGTGTTTTCCGAGATGGAGCAGGAACGGACGCTGGCTGAGGTCGGCGCTGGTGAGGTGTGCCATGCGGTATTCGGCGCCGAAGCGTTCCGCCTGCTTGCGCATGTTCTCGATCAGCAGCGGCCCCATGATTCCCTCGGGAAAACCAGGAAAATTTTCCACGAGCGTGGTGAGGGAGAGTTGGCCGCCGGGTTCGTGGCCTTCGACCACCAGGGGCTTTAGATTAGCGCGGGCCGCGTAAAGCGCGGCAGTGTGTCCGGCGCAGCCGGAACCGATGATGACAACGTTGCGAGTTTCGCTCATGATTTGCTAACCGTTAGATTGCATGATTCAAATTTCGATGCATGGCGCTATTTCGAGTGCTAAAAACAAAATCTTAACCACAGGGGGCACAGAGGTACGCAGGATAACTCTCGATCATTTCTTTTCTTCGGGTGGGCTTGCGGCGGGTTTGGCAGATTTCGGTTTGGCCGATGTTTTCGGTCCTGCAGTAGGGATCTGGGCCAGTTCCGCGGGCACCATGTGCCGAACGCCAAGCAGGCCGCGGTAGTTAGCCAGTACTTCGGAGGCGCTGCGGAATAGTGGTTCGTATGCGCTCTGGTCCGGCGGAGGTCCATTGTCGGAGCCAGCGCAGCGGGCGAGCGCTACCGAGGATTTTCCGAAACGCTCGAGCCGGATGCGGCTCGCAGGAGTATTGGCCGCAAGCATGGTTGCCGCGCTGCCGATCGATGAAGCACTGTCTTCCATCGATACCTGGATCAGGTCCTTGGGATCACGCACGTGCAGCACCAGAGTCTCGACCATGTTTTGCCCATCGTTGCTGAAGGAGTACTGGACGCTGGAGAACACAGCCTGTACAGAGAATTCGCGGCGGATGCGAACGTAGCGGGCGACGGAAGGCTCGTCAGACACTTGCGCGCTTTGCCCAGGTTGAAGCGCCGGTTGAAGAAAGTTCGGAGCGTCCGTCATCGTGGAGAGGCCATGGGAGATTTCGAAGTCGGGACCGAATAGCGGCTGCTTTGGGATGCGCACCAGTGCCGCCGAAATTTCCTTCTGCTCCTCCGCAGACGGCGTGCAGACGTTGAGCACGTTGACCTTCACTTGCGGTTGGGTCGAGCTCGGCTCGGCAACCTGTTGAGACACGGCGGGAAGAGCTAACAGAAAGCTACCAAGGAGAGGAATGAGTTTTGAGGGCACTGCGGAATTCTAAATGATGACCAGCAAAACCTTAAACTGAAGACAGCGCAAAGAGTTTCGCCTGGGCTGCGAAGGCGGGTAGAATTCAGAGCATGGCGAATCTGACACTGGTTTACGGCATGAGGCTGTTGCCCTCCGAAGATGTGGCCGAAGTGGGACAGGCTCCGGTAAAGCTCACCAATGGTCGGGAGGCGCACGTCACCATGCACGTGCTCGAAGGCAGCAAGGAAGAGATCGAGAAGCAGTTGCGCACCAGCCTGGAGGCGTTCTTCGATCTGTATCCGGAGATCTAGATCCGGAGATCCAGTTCCGGCGAAGCGAAATCATGAGGGAGTCTTATTGGAAGTCGCGCGAAAGAATGCTGGCGGCCGGTTTGTGGCCGCAGGGCTGGATCGCGCGCGGAGCCTGGTATTCCTTGGGTTTCGCCATAGGGCTCTTCGCACTTCAGTTGTTGTTGAAACTGCTCGCCCCGGCAGCGGCCGAAAGCATCGGGGTTTGGGTTAAATTTCTTGTCATTGACACGGCTTTGCTATTTTGCATTGTTGCTTTCCGGTTGCTGAAGCGAAAAATTCTTTGGCGTCTGCGCAACCGGCTGATCGTGACTTACGTTTTCATTGGCGTGATTCCCGCAGTGTTGCTGGTGGCGATGGCACTCATTACCCTCTATGGGTTCGCCGGACAGTTCGCCATCTTCGTGGTGACTTCGGAAATCAACTCGCAATTGCGCAGGATGGAGGCGGTGAACGCGGCAGTAGGTAATGAACTGGCGGCGCGGTTGGAGCGTGGAGACAATCCCGCAGCCGAGTCGCTGGCCGGGCTCAGGAAGCGCGATGCTGCCTGGCGACGCCGACGGATGTGCGCCTGGTACGGTGATAAGCCTCTGGCTGTGGACGATCAATCCAAGATTTCACCTTTTTCGCTTCCGGCTTTTGTCGGAGGAGAAGGGCTGCGCGACATCACACGCGACGACGACGGTCTGTACTTGCGTGTGGCCACACTGCTTCCCGTGGGAGAGAAAACACTCACAGTCGTCAGCAGCGAACCATTTGATAAGGAGTTAATGGGAAAGATTGCGGCGGATATGGGCGAGATCACGATTTTTGTCTCGGACCAGCCGCAGGAAAGCAGGAGCGAGCCGCAAAACTCTGGAGCAAAAATCAGCATCTCCGGGAATCCTGGAAAGAACCAACCCGGAATTACGATCAACGAGGGGGGCGGCGCCTCTGCGCATCTGCGTCAAGCGTTCGCTGTAGGCACGGTGCCGGTTGCAATCGACAGCATGGACCGTGAAGTTACATTTCCAGCACCACTGGCGGTGTTGGATTGGAAAACCGGGGAACGCGCGCGAATTGGGGCTCTGGTGCAGGTGCGCACTCGCCCTTCGGTGCTTTACGGCCACCTGTTCGCGGCCCTGGGAGATTTTGTCCGCGGTGTGGAGTACATCCTGCTTGGAATCCTCGTGTTCTTCGCGATCATTGAACTTGTCGCTCTGATTATTGGCACGCGTATGACGCGGACCGTGACGAGCGCGGTGGCGCAGCTTTATGACGCTACCAAGCATGTGGACCGTGGCGACTTTAGCCATCGCATCCCAGTCAAATCCGAAGATCAGCTGGCGCAACTCTCGCTGTCGTTCAACTCGATGACGGAGTCCATCGAGAAGCTGATTCAGGAGCAGAAAGAAAAACAGCGGCTGGAAGGCGAACTCGCCATCGCGCAGGAAGTGCAGGCGCAACTGTTTCCGCGGCAGGTTACGGAACTGGAGTCGCTCGAAGTGCATGGCTTCTGCCGGCCGGCGCGCACGGTGAGCGGCGACTACTACGACTTTCTCACCGCCAGCTCGCACAAGCTGATTTTGGCTGTCGGTGATATCAGTGGGAAGGGAATCTCGGCGGCGCTGCTGATGGCGACCATCCACTCGGCAGTGCGCGCTTATAGCGTAGAGAGTTTGCCGCAGATGCGCGAGCCGGTGGCAGTGGGCGCGGTGGCCGGCGCGGGCAGGATCATGGCGGCGTGGCCGGAAGGTATCGAGGTTTCTCCTGGAGCGCTGCTTGGCCTGCTCAACCACCAGCTCTATGAAAGCACTCCGCCGGAAAAATATGCCACGCTCTTTCTGGGAATTTACGACGGGCGATCGCACCGGCTGACCTACAGCAATGGGGGACACTTGCCGCCCATCCTGATTGCGGGAGACGGGTCGGTGCGGCGCCTCGAAGCTGGCGGGACGGTGATCGGGCTGTTCGATAACATGACGTACGACGAAGGCGCGGTGGAAATGCATCCCGGCGAAATCTTCCTGGCCTACAGCGATGGCGTCACCGAGCCGGAGAATGAATTTGGCGAATTTGGCGAGGAACGGCTGATCGATTTGGTGAGCACGCATCGCCGCGCGCCGCTGCTGCAAATCAGCCAGACAGTTACTTCGGCAGTGGATGACTGGATCGGTGACAACGAGCAACCGGATGACATCACGCTGGTGCTGGCGCGGGCGCGGTAGCGGTAGCGGTCTGTTCTCACTTCTCAGCTTCTCCTCAGTTTCTTCATTCCCACTTCGTCTTCACCGTCGGATTGATCTGAATCATAAAATTTTCGGATCGTTCTCTTAAAATCTTTGCTTTGAATGAGTTACGGTGGACTTGATCTGCGTTGATCTGGGTAAAATATTGAAAAAGAAGAACTTGCTCGTAAAATATTCCGCGCAAAGGAGTTTAGTTAGGTCATGCCGATCAAGATCTGGGGATTGTCATTTGGCTGAATCCTGACAACCCAAACCCTACAATGATGGGCCGATTTTTAGCGGCGGACAAGGTTGGATGTCACATGCGCGCTGTGGAAATTCCTGAGATAGCGCGAGCTACCGGACAAGCCATTCAGTGACTTCATGAGTGAGCGCCAGCACCGGGCTGTACGCAATGGACACAAGCAACGAAGCGGCAATCGCAAATGGAACCACGAACCAGGCGCGAATTCGCACGCGCCGCGATTTGCTCGCTTCATCCCAGGCCAGAAGACGCGCGACACGCTGGCTGAGGGAATCGGCCACGAAACCCATGGAGCAGACGGGGGCAGCCTCGACAGGAACCAAGCGAGAAAGTTTGACCAATGCTGCGGCCAGGTCAACGGCATCACCCTGATTCGAGACGGCCGCATCATCGGCGGCGAGTTCCGCAGCTTGCGACCAGGCACTCTCCAGCTTGGCCATGCCGGGAAAGGGACAAAAACAGAAAATGAGCTTCTTCAAGTTATCGCGAGATTTCATGTGCTCAAGTTCATGTTTGAGCGCGATGTGCAGTTCGTCATCACTTAGCAGGGCCACCGTAGTTTCTGAAACCAATACTCTCGGATTGCGGACGCCCACTAGAGTGATTGGGGGAGTTCCCGGTCGAGAATGAAAGGTAACAGTGGAGTCGGTACTGGCCTTCAGAGGGCGCGCGCCTTCCAGCCAGCGAGTCACCAGTCGCGTCGTCCTGGTTTGGGCTGTGACTACGCGGAAGCAGCTATAGGCAATCAATAGGAGAGCGCAAACACCGAGCGCGACTGGCATTGCCATGCCCCCCTTTATCGATCGCGGTTCCAACAGCCGAAACGACGGCACGACCAAAGCGAATGTAATGACCACGGAAGCTATTAGCGGGAGAGTCCGCAACGCGAAGAGTATCGCGGCTACGCTCTGTTGCGCTACATGCAGAGGTTTCAGGGGGCGCCATGCGGTCGCTACCAGCGCCGACAGCAGGCAGTAGAGCAGCACGAAACAACTGAGCGAAACGGCAATTCCGCGCAGGGCAAACATTAGCTTTTCTCCCGGATTTTTTTCTGGTCCCTCAGCTCGCAGCATTTGCGTTCGACCAGGAGTTGCAGCTCATCCAGCAGTTGTGCGTCGTGAATGCTGATCGCTTCCACCAGATGAGAGAGCGGGAGCGAGGAAGGGACGCCAGATTCCAGCAATTGCCGGATGCTATCGAGCGTTGTGACCCGTTGCAGTTCTTCGGGGGTATGGCGCGGAGTGTAGCGGAATGCCTTGCCTTCGGCGACGCGCTCGAGCAGGCCCTTTTTGTAGAGACGATCGAGGGTCGTCGACACCGTGGTGTAGGCTTGATGAATCGCGCCGTCGGCAAGCAGTTCGCGAACCGTGGCGCTGCCATACGCCCAAAGCTTCTCCAGTACCAGCTGCTCGAATGGACCCAGCCGCGGTCTTAACCCGAAAATAGAAGACGCTTTCATCATTTCAAGTGCGTCCGGCTTTTGGACCCCAAGAGAATACCATTTGGATAGCGTGTCTTGCATTCCCCAAATGAAGCGGGTGGAACTGCGTTCGGAATCGCGCGGCCACGTGCACTCTATTTGGAAGCGTCTGATCCCGGCTTCTTCGGCAGCAGCGTTACGCCTGCGGTCACGGCTAGATTTTTCGCCATGCCTCCCAGCACAACGGGTCCGAGCGGGGTTTCCAATAGGCCGCGGCCATCGGCCCGGGGTTCGGATGGATTGTCGGTGATTGTGTCCCAGCGATGTCCATGAAGTTCGTACGCAAAAGTGACGGTGGAGACCTCCGCGGCCTTGCCATCATAGGAGTTGCCCTTGTAATCGTGGGGAGTGGCCGTGCCCCCGGAAAAGTAAACCTTGTGATCGTGGTCTGCGCCCCCGGCAGAGATGCCGAAGCGCGCCGGACCGGGGTGCGATAGCAGCTTGCTCCATTCAATTTTGCTGGGATCTTTCTTGTCGATTTTGCCCAGCCAGCACTCGTCGGAAGGCACGTAACGTGGACCACCCGCCGAGCCTGGTTTGGCGCCGTCCACGATCACAATGGCTTCGTCAGCCACGCCCCCGGCCAAGCCGAAGACAGGAGTGCCGGGGAACGGAGTGGCTTGACTCCACGTGTCTTTTTCGACGTCATACACTTGCACGTTGTTCACCGGGCCACTCGGCGACCGGCCGCCAATCAGATAGATGAAGCGATCATGCGTCACGCCGACGACCGCGCTATCGACCGCAACGGGTATGTCTTTGCCGCGAGACCAGCGGCGGGCGCCTGGCTGGTAGACGTTCACGTCCGGGACGGTGATCTCACTCCCTTGGTTATCCACGACATAGCCGCCCATGAGTACGATCAACCCTTTGGCTCCAGCGGCGGCAGCGTACAAACGGCCCGCCACTCCGGGCACGTCGCGGCCTTTGCTCCATTTCCCGGTATGCGAGAGCGTCATGATGTAAACCTGGTTCGTAACGTCATCCCAGGTTTTCTTGGGACCGACTCCCATCAGGGAAAAAAGCTCGAAGCCGCCTTTCAGGCTGGCGACCGCATTGCCCGAGACCGCGGCGGGCATTGCGGGGAACTTGGGTTCGTCGTCTGTGCCCAGCAGGATCGCGGCGCAAAGCGTCACGAGAAAAAAGTCGGACAGTTTTTTCATCCCAGAGATATTACCCCACAATTCCCTGATGGATTCCGGCGTCAGAACCAGGTCTTGCGGCGATACTCGCGGTAGGCATCGCCAAAGGCAGCTTCAAGGACCTTTGCTTCGCGGTGGGCGCGCAGCATCTGCATGACCACGAGAGCCAGAAGAACCAGCCAGAAGATGGGCCGGTGCAGCACCAGCACAAACCCGGCAAGCATGACCACTCCAAACACATAGATGGGGTTGCGTATTTTCGAGTAAATCCCGTGCGTGACCAACTGGTGCGCCTCAGCCCTGATGGCAAAGGATTTGCCCAGTTGATAGCGTGCCGTCGCCATTCCGGCAATTCCAACGACCACCAGGGCTGTGCCCGTACAGCGCTGCAGATCCCAGGGGCCGGTTCGGGAGAATACCAGCCAGAGAATTGCGGCAACTGCGGCGATTTGCACGGTGGTAAGAACGTAGAGCGGCCGACCTTCCATATGTGCCTTTCGTACTTGTTACGCCCGTTGATCAGCGCTTATCCAATCAGACCCTGCCGCACGGCATGAATGAAATCCGTATAGGCAGGCTGCTCTCCGCTGGCGCGCACGTGGCTGGCGATCTGCCCGCGGTGATACGCCGAGTGCAGCAGGATGTGAGTCAAAATATCTTCCACGGCGCTGGTCCACGATTCGCCTCTGCTGTTCTGGTAGGAAATTTTCTCCGCGAGTACCGGGAGAGAAACTTGGTTGAGATATCCGCCCCATAGTTTCGCGAGTTCGGTGATTTGCGCCTCGCACTCATCGAGAGCGAAATCCGGCCACACCGGCAGGCTTTGTGGTTGCTTCCGGATGCGCTCCAGCCACAGCCGCTCGGCAGAGAGAGTATGCGCCAAAAGTTGCAGCGACCGCGCTGGCGGATGTGCGGCCGCCCTTAGCCCCGCGAGCACTTCGCGGTTGGCCCAGTCATCATAGGCAAACTGGCGACGCAGATGTTCGAGAAGTTCCATGATTTGAGCAGCTCGAAACCGGAGCAGAGAAGGCAATCTGCAGTAAACTCACACTGTAGTCGGCTTCAGCGGCGATCCGCAACTGGGTATTCACGGTCCTTTCACATTTCTCGACTAGACTGCCTTCTGAACTCGTAGTGAGATACTCTGAACTAGCGGCGATCCACCCGCGGTCGCTCATTTGAGATATGGCCCGTAAAGCTCCAGCATCGCGAACCGTAATCGAGGAGCCCGTTTCACCCAACGCCGCCGATGCGAAGACCGGTCAGAATCAAGAAGCCGGCAAGAAAGCCGCGAAAAAAAGTGCGGGATCGCTCGACGATCTGGCGCGTACCGCGCTCAAGGCATTCCTCATCGCTCGCGATGCTGCTTTCAACGTGCGCGACCTGCTGACTCATTCTTCGCGCATGGCTTTCCTGGCCATCAAGGAGTGCGAGCAGGAACTCGACATTATCGAGCGCTATATCGATGAGCGCCTTCCGGCGGCCATCACGCGGGTGAACGAGGCGCGGGCGCGCCAGTTGCTGACCAGCTTGAAATGCACTACTGATCTGGAACGCATCGGCGACTTGATGATGAGCGTGGCCATGCGGGTGCAGTCCCGGACGGCGAAGATGGCGGCTTCCGACGTCCGCCAATTGGTGGAGATGTCAGCGATCCTGCGCGAGATGCTCGATCTGGTTTATCGCGGCTTCGTCGACCTCGATCTGGAGTGTGCCCGCAAGGTTCTGCAAATGGATAAGGACATCGACCGCGTGTGTCACGCTCTGTTCCAGAAGCATCTTACCGAACATGCGGCGGACAATAATCCTTCGGGTTTTGACGTGCTGCTGATGGCGCAGGCCCTGGAGCGTGCCGGGGACCACACCACCAATCTCGCCGAAGACCTCTATAGCCTCATCGAAGGCCGGAGCCTGCGGCACGCGCCTAAGAAGCGGGCGGCAACGTAAAGAGCAGTTGCCAGCGACGAAGGTCCGGTTTTCCTGACAACTGGCAACTGCCTTCTGAAATTCATCATTCGTTAACACGCGGGAAACATTCTCGCAACATTTCCAAAATACATTCTAGGCAGAACTCAGTGCCACCAGAGGTCGTGGCTCGGGCCAGACCGTTGTTAGGTGACGATGCACTCTCCCATGGGATCTTACGAACCGCTAGGCGATGCGGGTGTCGCGGCCGTGTCTCGCTGCCTCGTCTTTGTGGTCGAAGACGAGGAAGACATTGCCCGGTTAATATCGCATAACTTGCAGGCTGCCGGCTTTGATGTGCAAAGCTTTGTGAGCGGCGCATCGGTGGTTTCGGAAGCTTTGCGAGAGATGCCTTCACTTTTTCTTTTGGATGTGATGTTGCCCGGCACGGACGGCTTTGACCTCTGCCGGCAGATTCGACAGAGCCCGAGGCTTTCCGCGACGCCCATCATCTTTCTGACCGCCAAAACGGCTGAAGCCGACCGGGTCAAGGGGCTCGAACTGGGCGGAGACGACTACGTCACAAAGCCCTTCAGCCCGCGCGAACTAGTTGCCCGGGTGCGCAGCGTGCTGCGCGGCGTGCACCAACCGCCGGTAACTCCGGAAGTGCTTCACGTGGGCGACCTGGAAATTGATGCTTCTTCCATGACGGTGCAGGTGCAGGGAAGAGCGGTTCTAACCACCGTGCGCGAGTTTCGCTTGCTGGAATATCTGGCTACCCACCTGGGCCGCGTGTTAACGCGCGACCAGTTGCTCGATGCGGTGTGGAAAGAGACTCCCTTCGTAACGCCGCGCTCGATTGATGTTTATGTGCGACGGCTACGGGAGAAGATAGAGGTTGATCCTCGCCACCCGAAGTATCTGAAAACTCTGCGCGGTATTGGCTATCGCTTCGAATCGCCAAAGTAAAATCGTTGTTTCCGCTTCCTCGCTCCTAAAGTATTCGTTGTTGCCCAACCTCCTCGTTCTGCCGCTGCCGGCTGCTTTGATTTATCCTGTCGTCTACTCGCTTCTCAAGTCACAGCCCTCATGACCCGGTCTAAACCACTGTGGAAAGCGGATGATCAAAAGTCCCGCTTGTCCGAGCTTACGGCGCCGTCGAACGATTCCGCCAAGGATCACTCCCTGCGGCGGGATGTGCGTTCGCTGGGCGCGTTGCTCGGTCGAGTCTTGGTGGAACAGGTCGGCCAGGAGCTATTCGATACCGTCGAAGAGTTGAGGCAGTTGATGATTCGGCATCGCGAGCGGGTTCGGCGCAGTCCCGCCGCCGGCGAATTCATGGCCCGCGCTCAGGCGATGATTTCGGAAATGGATCTGGCCCGCGCTTATCAGGTCACCAAGGCCTTCGCAATCTATTTCGAACTTACAAATCTCGCGGAGACAAACCATCGCAAGCGCCGCCGCCGTGCCGGCCAGTTAGATCGCCAGCGCGCGCCGCTACCCGGCTCTTTCCACGGGACGTTGTTGCGCATGAAGGAGACCGGAATCTCCGCCGCCGCGGCATTGGCGGCTCTTCGGCAGGTCATGGTGACTCCTGTATTTACGGCCCATCCCACGGAAGTAGCTCGCCAGACGGTTCTACTAAAACGCCGCCGCATCGCTGAACAATTAGAGCGCCTGGACCGTCTTCCCCTTACCGTGGGTGAGGCTCTGCGATGCGAACAGATCATCCACGCCGAAATCACCTCGCTTTGGCAGACCGACGAAGTTCGGCAGACCAAGCCCACTGTCAACGACGAGATCCGTATGGGACTGCGCTATTTCCGGCTGTCGTTGTTTGAAACGCTGCCCCGCATCCATGCCGAAGTGGCGGAATCGGTGCGCGACGTTTACGGCATGGTTCTTGACGCGGAGGAGTTGCCGAATCTGTTGAGTTTCGGGTCTTGGATCGGTGGTGATCGCGACGGCAATCCTCTGGTGAAGCCCGAATGCGTGAAGGATGCGCTTGGACTGGCGCGAACCGTCGTTCTCCGCGAATACATTCGACAGGTGGAGTTCCTGAGCGATTGCCTGAGTTCGTCGTTGCGGCAGGTAGGCGTTTCCGCGGAGATTGTTTCGCGGCTGGCGCAGTATAAGGGGTCGATGCCCGCCGCTTCCATGCTGTGGGGGCCGGGTAACACTGTGGAGCATTACCGCCGCTTTCTTTCCTACGTGCTTCACCGTTTGCAGCGCAGCCGGGAAGGCTTGAGCGCTCAAGACTCGTATAAGGATGCGGCGGAATTTGAATCCGATCTGGTTCTGCTGCGGACGAGCCTTATGGCGAATCGCGGGCATCGGCTGGCGGAGGCTTTTCTCGATCCACTGTTGCGCCAGATGCGAACTTTCGGCTTTCATCTGCAGGTTCTCGACATCCGCCAACATGCGCGCGTGCACGCCGAAGTTCTGCAGGAGATCGGCGCGAACAGGATCGAGCTAAGAAAGGTCGAACCAGGGCAAACCAAACTAAGAAAGTCTGAATTAAGAAAAACCGGGCCGGCCTTGGCTGCAGGCGCTCCTCTGCCCGAGAGCAACGACACGGCTTCTCCTCAGACCCGGGAGTTGATCGCGACCTTCCGCTCCATCCAGCAGCTCAAGCAGGCTTATCCTGCTCGCTCCATCCGTCAGTACATCATCAGTGGCGCGGAGTCCGAAGACGATGTGCTCAATGTGGTTCGTCTGGCGAAGGCCTGCGGCGTGAGTCTGGCTGGTTCTGGCGACGATGCTGGCCTAATGCCGGTGCCGCTGTTTGAGTCGATCGATTCTTTGCGCGCGGCCGGCGGAGTAATGCGTCGTCTCTGGCGAAATCCTGAATATCAGCCGCTGCTTGATTCCTGGGGCCGCTGGCAGGAGGTAATGCTGGGCTACTCTGACTCCAATAAAGATGGAGGCATGTTAACTAGCACCTGGGAGCTATACAAAGCGCACCGCGACCTGCATCGCATGGCCCAAGAATGCGAAGTGAAACTGCGGCTCTTCCACGGCCGCGGAGGTACCGTGGGACGCGGCGGCGGGCCTACGCATGCGGCAATCCTGGCCCAGCCGGAAGGTTGTTTTTCCGGACGCATCCGGATCACGGAACAGGGAGAAGTTCTCAACTGGAAGTATGCCGATGCTGTGCTTGCGGAATGGAACCTGGAATTGATGATCGCCGCCAGCCTGGAAGCGCTCACGCGCTCCGGCACCCCCGCCAAGGATCAATCGCGCTGGGAAGAAGCCATGGAGGAAATGTCGGTTGAAGCCTACCGCGCTTATCGCCGCGATATCGCGGAGAATGCCGATGTGCTGGAATACTTCGAGCAGGCCACGCCAGTGCATGAATTGGACGCGGCGCGCATCGGCTCACGGCCGTCACGCCGCACCAAAGGCCGTGGTCTGGAGGATCTGCGCGCCATTCCTTGGGTGTTCGGATGGATGCAAAGCCGCCATGCCGTTCCGGCCTGGTACGGAGTCGGCCAGGGACTGCAAAGCTTTGCCGCAAAGGGAAGAGGACATGAGCGGCTGCTGCGCGAGATGTTGAGAAACTTCGCGCTCTTCTCAGATTTGGTACGCAATGTCGAACTCGGCATGGCCAAGGCTGACCTCGAAATCGCCCGAGTTTATTCCGGACTGGTAAAGAATGCGGCGTTGCGCACGCGCGTGTTTGCCATTCTGGAAGATGAATTTCTGCGGTCGCGGCGCATGATTCTGCGCCTTTCGGGTCAACGCGAATTGCTGGCTGGCAACCGGGTGCTGGCGCGCTCCATTCACCTGCGCAATCCTTACGTGGATCCAATGAGCCTGATCCAGGTCGAGCTTTTGCGACGCAAACAGCAAGGCCTGGATTTGCCGAAATTGGAGTATCCTCTCGGCGCGACCATCAACGGCATCGCTGCCGGGCTGCATAATACTGGATAAGGCTCTCCGCTAACCATCCTGTTTGCGACCAGTCTGTAGTATGTTGTTGTGCGGGAAGATGCTGTCGCGTCGTTCCCCGTTGTGTGGAACCTACGCGTCCTAGCGTGCGTACTTGCAATCAGCCATTGCCATTCTTGCTCCCATTCCGCTCACTCCCAGAAAGAGGCGCTATGTCTATTTCCAGAGTCTTACTATGTCTGTTCTTGGCTTTGCCCCTCGCTCTGCTCGGGCAAAATGCGACGTTCAATTCCGCCGCCGGCACGACTGCCGCAGCCGACGAAGCAAAAGATGCTCCCAAGCTCGAGCACTTCGACCCAACCCTGGTTGACAAGGCGCTCAACCCTTGCGACGACTTCTACAAGTACGCCTGCAACAAATGGATCGCGGCCAATCCGATTCCAGCCGACCAAGTGTACTGGACCACCGGAAGCGGCCTGGAAATGTGGAATGACACCGTGCTGCGCGAAACTCTCGAAGCAAGCAGCAAGAATGATCCCAAGCGCAGCCCAGTGCAGCAGAAGATCGGCGACTATTGGGCGGCATGCATGGACGAAAGCGGCATCGAGGCGGCTGGCGTAAACCCGGTGCAGCCGGAACTGCATCGCATTGCCGCGCTTAAGTCGAAGAAAGAAATCACCCTCGAAATCGCCCACCTTCATCACTTGTTTCCCGGCGCCTGGGAGCAGTCCGACAATCAGACCAACGCTCCGTTTTTTGGCTTCACCGGTCAGCAGGACTATGACGATGCTTCTAAAGTAGTGGCACAAATCGATCAGGGCGGCCTAAGCCTGCCCAATCGCGACTACTACATCAACACCGACGACAAGTCCGTGGAGACGCTCAAGAAATACCGCGCCCACGTGCAGAAGATGTTCGTGCTCGCGGGGGAAGCGGAAGCGCAGGCCAGCGCCGACGCGGGCACCGTGATCGAACTCGAAACCGCCCTGGCTAAAGCACAGATGGATAACATCAAGCGCCGCGACCCGAAGAACATCAACAACAAGATGAGCCTGGTGCAGATCCGCGAGCTAACGCCCTCCATCGAGTGGGGTGTTTATCTGAAGGCGGTAAATGCCCCGGCCAGCGACCACTACATTGTCACCGCGCCCGATTTTTTCCGTGCGGAAGAAAAACTGTTGGCGGAACATCCGCTCGAGCATTGGAAAACCTACATGCGCTGGCAGGTAATTCATCATGCCGCGCCCTATCTAAGCAAGACCATGGTGAACGAGAACTTCGACTTCTTCTATCACACGCTGGCCGGACAGGAACAGAACCAGCCACGCTGGCGACGCTGCGTGCACAACGCCGACCGCGACCTGGGTGAGGCCCTCGGCCAGGCTTACGTGGACCGCGCTTTTCCGCCCGAGAGTCGGGCGCGCACTCTTGAAATGGTGCATGCCATCGAGCGGGCTATGCATGACGACATTGAAAGCGTGAACTGGATGACGCCCGCTACCAAGGAACAGGCTATCGTCAAGCTGAAGGGAATCGAAGACAAAATCGGATACCCTTCGCACTGGCGCGACTATTCCAGCGTGAAGGTGACTCGGGATAACTATCTCGCCAACGTGGGGCAAGCCACCAGTTTCGAATTCGAGCGCTGGGTCGCCAAGATCGGCAAGCCCGTAGACCGCAGCGAGTGGACCATGACGCCGCCCACCATCAATGCATACTACGATCCGCAATTGAACACCATCAACTTCCCCGCGGGCATTCTGCAGCCGCCGTTCTTCGAAAAGAGCATGGATGATTCCGTAAATTTCGGCGCCATCGGCATGGTCATTGGCCACGAACTCACGCACGGCTTCGACGATCAGGGGCGCAAGTTCGATGCTCACGGCAACCTGCGCGACTGGTGGACTGCGGAAGATGCCAAGCAATACGACGAACGCGGCAAGTGCATCTCCGACGAGTACACACAGGAAGTTCCCGATGCCGGTCCCGGGGTCAAGCAAAACGGCTTGCTAACGCAGGGAGAGGACACAGCGGACAACGGCGGCATCCATCTCGCGCTATTCGCGCTTGAAGCCGAACTCAAGCAGCAAGGAAAATCGCTCGACGACAAAGGTCCGGATGGATGGACCTATCGCCAGCGCTTCTTCCTCTCGAACGCCTACTCGTGGTGCTCAAACATCAGGCCGGAAGTGGCGCGTCTAGCCGTCACCACGGACCCGCACTCGTTGCCGATCTTCCGCATCGACAATGTGGTCTCGAATATGCCCGAGTTCGCCCAGGCTTTTGGGTGCAAAGCTGGTCAGAAGATGGTTCGGGCGAACGCTTGCCGGGTGTGGTGAGGGACGGGTCGTCTTCGGGTAAAAATCCTGCAAAAGAAGTGGGCCAGCCCTCGGGGCTGGCCCACTTCTTTAAACGCCTTTCACTCTAGCGGTTGATGTCGTCCTTAGACTTCAAACGCTTCATGTAATTTTCTATAGCAGACTTATTGGCATCATCCGGTACGCCAGTGAGAGCGGCCTGCATTTCCTTCACGGCATTGTCAAAGTCTCCTTGGCCGCTATAAACGCGGGCCAGACCGACGTGCGACGTCCAATAGTCGGGAAACTTCTTCGCGTTTGAGCGATAAAGAGCAAACGCCTCTTCCTGCTTCTTTTCGCCCTGAAGCTGGCGGCCATAAACGTAAAGTTGTACCGCGCTGGCCTTCTCCAAGGCTTTGTTGCGGAACTCCGTGGCGGCATCCTTGCGGCCCATCGTGTCCAGAATGCGCGACTTGTTGAGTAGATTGTCGAAGCGTTCTTCCGCCTGGATCGACTGATCTTCGTCTTTCAGGGCCTCGTCCAGATCAATTTTGTTGGCCAGGAGGTAGCCGGCCGCATCGTCCCAGCCTTCCCAGTAGTATTGATTGAGCCCGCGGATCTGCCGGTGAATGCTAGCGGTAACGATGTCGTTGACATTGACCGCAACTTTGAAGGGCACCGCAACTTTATCCCAGCGCAGAGTAATTACGGCGGAATCCGGCTTGAGATCATCGAAGTCGTACGCCAGCGCATCGTGCAATTGGGCTGTCTGCGTCTTCACGGTGACCCGCAATGCATCTTCGTCCTGCTTGTAGCTGAAGCTTCCCCAGGCGGCGGAGGTCTTCGAGAAAATTACTGTCCACTGATTCTCGCCGGGAATCATGTGCAGGCCGTAGGTTCCTTTGTCGAGCGGCTGCCCTTCAATTGTGACCGGATCACTAAACGTAATCTTGGTGTTTTCATTGGCCCCTGCGCGCCAGACTTGTCCGTAGGGCACAACCTTGCCCCAAATCTGGCGGCCATTGGCCAGCGGCCGGTGATAGTTGATCGTAATGTCGGTGATGCCAATGCGCTGCGTGATCTGCGCATGCTGGCTCTGCCGGGGCAGATCGAGCATCAGGGTTTCGCCGGTGGCGGTTTGAGCGTGGCAAAGACTTGCCATCGACAAAACGCCGGATAACAAAACAAGCAAACGAATTCTGTGCATGGACTACTCCTCTTCTGATGGGAATCGAACAGCCATTCAGTCGCAAACCCTTGGGATAACGCACTTTGGATGGAGCACCCGCGCCTGACCGCTGTGCTGTTTGGCTTAGACGGGGGAAGGATGCCAAGGTAAGCAATCGGGAATCGGCCGGGCGGTGAAGGGCTTTTCAGCTTGACAATCGTTCGACCGGTTGCTCGTGTGCTTACTCTTCGGGTCTGCCATTCTCCGGAGACGCCAGCGGCAATCTGGTGGCTCCGCGCATCATGTCGCGCTCTTCTGGAGAGAACATACTTTTGAACCGGTTGGAGTCGATGATCTGCTCCCGCTGATTTGGTGGCATGGCGCGCAGATCGCGCATGGCAGTGGTTACCATGCGCCGGCGGTTCTCTGGAAGTTGCTGCATCCGGCCGAATAATTCTCGCGCCTGTTGTTTCTGGCCGGGCGTGAGATGTTCCCACGTCTCCATGCGGTTCAGCATTCGTTGCTGCTGCTGCGGCGGAAGGCTCGAGAAATGCTGCAACCGCTGCCGCAAGAGCTGCTGGCGCTCCGGAGACAAACGGCGGAAGCCGGGATCGTTCTGCAAGGCCCGCTCCCGCTCGCTAGGCGATAGGCCCTGATAGTGCCGAAGCCAGTCGCCGGCATGCCCCTGCCCCTGGCGAAGTTCCTGATGATTCTGAAACTGCACGGACTGCCGTCCCTGTGCAAGCTGGAAGTTGTTGCGCTGCGCCAGGCATGGGGACACGATGGCTGCCACGGCCAACATGGCCGTGGCAATTCGTTCCGTCACAGAATTTCCCCAACGCATTTTCTCCGCCCTTGGGTTGCTCGTGATATCCCTGCTTCGGACTTCCACTCCGACCTTTACGGATTCGCACTCACATCGTGCTGCACTTCCAGGTCATCCAGTAAATCAAAATCGGAATACAGATCGTGATTCTTTTCCAAGGCCTGTAGATCGCTCACTGCCGTGCCCGGTTCCGATTGTGCCGCAGCATCGTTGACCGCGATCTCGTCATTGCCCGGCTTGTAGATTCCGCTGCTCTTGGTGAAGAACAGGCCCATACCAATTGCCATGAGCACGGTAAGCGCCGAAGCCAGCACCGGACGCCGGAACCATGCCAGCCATCCCGCCTGAGGCTTGGCCATTTCTTCCCGTAGACGCGCCTGCAGACGCACATCAAAATACGGTGACGGTTCCGGCGCCCGCCACTCATCCAGCAACGCCATCGTCTGGCGAAACTCTTCCATCTTGGCGGCGCACGCTCCGCAGCCCGCCAGATGGGCGCCGATCTCGGGCGTCATCCCCATCCGACCGGACGCCACGTCCGGCACCACTTCGCGAATTTCCTCGCACCTCATAACCATGCTCCCCTCAAATTCTCTTCGCCGCTTCCCGCTTCCACCAATCTTCGATTCCTAGAGGAATTCTTTTAACTGTTCCCGCAATGTTTCATACGCCCGGAATAACAACGATTTCGTCGCCGACTCGCTCAACTTCAATACATCGGCGATTTGCTTGTAATCCATCTGCTGATACTTGTGCATGATGACGGCCAGCTTTTGCCGCTCCGGCAGAGCCTCCACCTTGCTCCGGATCGCCAGCATCCGCTCCCGCCTCACCAAAGCTTCTTCGGCAGTGATCGTACTGTCAGCCAAGTCCATCGTGGTGCCGGTTTCCTCATCCGGCTCGTCCAGACTGACTGTTACCTCCGGCCGCTCGTGGCGCGTGTCGCGCGCGTGGTTGACCGCCAGGTTGGTCGCAATGCGATACAGCCAGGTAGTGAACTTAGCGCTGGCTTCGTAAGTCTGGCGCGAGCGGTACACTCGCAGAAAAACCTCCTGCGCCAGATCTTCAGCCGCGGTAGTGTTGCGCGCCATCCGATACATAAAACTCACCAACGGCCTGCGATACTTCTGTACCAGGAAATCGAAAGCCGATTGATCCCCGGCCTTTACTCGCAGCATGACCTCGGCATCGGTATAGCCTTCGCCGCCAGCCATTGCCGGCTGTAAACTGCTCGCCGGGCGCGGTCCCATCGCGGCCATCAGAACGCCCCGGTCCATGGCGGCAGTGCTCACACTAGATCGAACCCGGTCGGGGAAGGAAAGTTGCTCTTTTTCTGGTTCGGACGAGAGCCCGGAAGTCCCCGCAGATGAGGGAGATAAAGCGGCTTGGCGCGGCGTGGTTTGGTCCGGCATGCAGAGTTACTTTGGGGCATGGGTGCCGGCGATCCGAACCCGCCTCCGCCCCTGCCGCCGATAGGCTACCACGCCGGGTCGCGCCCTCCAAATGGGTGGCGGCCGGAAACCAAAATCCGGCCCAGGAAAACTGCGACTCCCCTACCCCACCAGCCGTCCGGTGATCTGGTATCAGCCGTCTGGCCAATTAGATTTCGTTCTCAAACGCACCCATGCCGTTGACGGTTTGGGACGTATCTGTTTGAATCGTATGGGTTGGGCGCTTAACTCAGCGGTAGAGTGTCACCTTCACACGGTGGAAGTCGCAGGTTCGAATCCTGCAGCGCCCACCATTTAACCAACTAACTTCAGGGACGTTACCGCGCTTCTTCCATGTCCTTATTTCGTCTTGTCGTCGCGAAGACGAACGAGATTGGGACGAACGCAGCTGGATCATTGGTTTCCAACCAGCGTGCAACAAGCCCATCCCCAGATTGACGGCGAAAGTGGTCTTTCCCCTATTTCACCTGCACGTCCATGTTGAGGTTGTAGGCGACGAAGGACCAGGCGTCGGCAATTTCATCGATCTGCTTCGAGATCGGCTTGCCGGCGCCGTGTCCAGCTTTGGTTTCCACACGGATCAGCACCGGCGCAGGGCCGGCTTGATCGGCTTGCATGGTAGCGGCGAACTTGAAGCTGTGTCCGGGCACGACTCGGTCGTCGTGATCGGCGGTGGTGATGAAGGTGGGAGGATATTTCGTCCCTGGCTTCAGGTTGTGCAAAGGCGAGTAAGCGTAGAGGGCTTTGAATTGTTCGGGATCGTCGGAGGAGCCGTAGTCGGAGGTCCAGGCCCAGCCGATCGTGAACTTGTGAAAGCGCAGCATGTCCATGACGCCGACCGCCGGCAAAGTCGCGCCGTAGAGGTCGGGACGCTGGGTGAGGCATGCGCCCACCAGGAGACCGCCGTTGCTGCCGCCGCGAATAGCCAGGTTGGAAGACGTGGTGTAATGGTTGGCGATAAGCCACTCCGCAGCCGCAATGAAGTCGTCGAAAACGTTCTGCTTGTGCAGTTTGGTGCCGGCGAGATGCCAATCCTCGCCGTACTCTCCGCCGCCCCGTAGATTGGGCTGCGCGTAAACTCCTCCCATTTCGAGCCACACCAGATTCGGCACCGTGAAAGCGGGAGTGAGAGAAATGTCGAAACCGCCGTAGGCGTAGAGCAGCACACGGTTCTGGCCGTCGAGCTTCAGCCCTTTCTTGTAGGTGAGAAACATGGGGATGCGTGTGCCGTCTTTGCTCTGGTAGAAAACCTGCTTGGTTTCGTAGCGGCTGGCGTCAAAATCGACTTTGGGCTGGCGGAAGACCGAACTAGCTCCTTTTTCCGGGTCGTACCGATAGATGGTGGTGGGCACGGTAAAGCTGGTGAAAGCGTAGAACGTTTCCTTGTCCTTGCGCTTGCCGCTAAATCCTGGAGCAGTGCCGACCCCGGGCAGATCAACGTCTCGCAGGAATTTGCCCTGCAGATCGAAGACGCGGACTTCGGTCCGAGCGTCCTTGAGATATTCGACCAGGAATTTATCGTCGACGACGTTGGCATTGGTCATGGTTTCCGCAGCCTGAGGCACGATCGTCTTCCAGTTTGTGCGTTCGGGAGCGCGAGTGTCGATGGCGATCAGGCGGCTGCGGGGCGCGTCGAGATCGGTTTTGAACCAGAAGACCGGACCGTCGTTATCGATGAACTGGTATTGCGCGTCGAAGTCGTCGAGCAGTCTGACGACTTGTGAGTCAGGTTGGCTGAGGTCTTTGTAGTAGAGGCGATTTTTGGGAGAAGTACCTTGCCATACCGTGATGACAAGATAACGGCCGTCGTCGGTGACCGTGCCAGCGAACCCCAATTCTTTGTTATCGGGGCGCTCGTAAATAAGCTGGTCTTCGGACTGGGCCGTGCCCAGGCGGTGGTAATAGAGTTTCTGGAAATAGTTGGCGTCGCGCAGCGCCGTATCCTGCTTGGGCTCGGCATAACGGCTGTAGTAGAAGCCTTTGCCGTCCTTGGTCCAGGACGCACCGGAAAATTTCACCCACTTGACGAGGTCGGTCAAGTCCTTGCCGCTGTCGACATCACGGACGTGCCACTCCATCCAGTCGGAGCCGGAAGCGGCGGTGCCGTAGGCCATCAGCTTGCCGTCGTCTGTAATGGCTTGGCCCGATAGCGCAACCGTGCCATCGGAGGAAAGCGTGTTGGGATCGAGAAGCACCCGGGGCTCGGCATTCAGCGAATCGGCAACGAACAGAACACTTTGGTTCTGCAGGCCGGTATTGTGCTGATAGAAATACCTTCCGCCGTGCTGCTCGGGCACCCCGAAGCGCTCGTAGTTCCAGAGTTTCGTGAGGCGTTCGTGAATTGCCGGGCGGTAGGGAATCTGGTCGAGATAGCTGAAAGTCAACTTGTTCTCGGCCTGCACCCAGGCCATCGTGTCGGCTGAGTCGGTGTCCTCGAGCCAGCGGTAAGGATCGGCAACCTTGGTGCCATGGTAATCGTCGACTTGGTCAACCGTTTTCGCCTTCGGATAATCGAGCTTGGACGGCGAAGGTGCGTTCCCCGCGAGCAGTGCTACCGCGCAGAGCAGCGTGGAGAGGAAGAGGAGAAACGGCAGCGTAGTGCGGCGCATGAGATTCATGGAGAGGCCTCTATGATTCTTTCCCGAGTGGAAACCGAGTATTCTACTCCATAGAGAACGCCGCCCGCCGCTTCTCCCATTGCACCGGTAAAGGGATTACAATCGACAGCCACTGCATCTCAAATTCTGCGAGGAGGACCTATGATTTTCGGCATGACGACTGCGACCTACACTTTCGTACACGTATTGATCAGCCTGGCTGGGATCGGTTCTGGATTCATCGTCCTCTACGGACTGCTCACCGGGAAACGGCTCGACGGCTGGACTGCATTCTTCCTGGCGACCACCGTGGCCACGAGCGTGACTGGTTTCGGCTTTCCGTTCGACCACCTTTTGCCGTCGCATATCGTCGGCATCATCTCACTGGTGGCGCTGGCGGTCGCGATTGCGGCGCGTTATGCGCTTCACATGGCAGGCGCCTGGCGCCGGACCTATGTGATCTCGTCTGTGATCGCTCTCTACCTCAATGTCTTTGTCCTGGTGGTGCAGTGTTTCGAGAAAGTGTCGGCTCTGAAAGCGCTGGCTCCCACGCAGAAAGAGCCACCCTTCGTAGTTACGCAAGTTGTCGTGATGGCGTTATTCATCGTGCTCACCGTTTTCGCGGTGAAAAGATTCCGCGCAGAGCCGGCAATCCCATTCGCGCGCGCTGCCTGATAAGGCACGTTTCTTGTTTGTCCATCGAGTTTGCGGCAGAACAGATTTACCACCAAGGAGAGCATTTATGGCTACGATTACGACAAAAGACGGCACACAGATCTACTACAAAGATTGGGGCACGGGACAACCTGTTGTCTTCAGCCATGGCTGGCCACTCAGCGCGGACGCCTTTGAAGACCAGATGCTATTCCTGGCTTCCCGGGGCTATCGCTGTATTGCCCATGACCGCCGCGGTCACGGGCGATCAAGCCAGCCCTGGGATGGCAACGAAATGGACACGTACGCCGATGACCTCGCGACTCTAGTCGAAAAGCTAGACCTGAAGGACGCGATTCACGTCGGCCACTCAACCGGCGGCGGCGAAGTGGCACGCTACATCGGCCGCCATGGCACAAAACGGATTGCCAAGGTCGTCTTGATCAGCGCCGTGCCACCGCTGATGGTAAAAACGGCTGCCAATCCTGGCGGCCTGCCCATCGAAGCATTCGACCAGATCCGCGCCGGCGTTCTTGCCGACCGCTCGCAGTTCTTCAAAGATCTCAGCGCGCCGTTTTACGGTGCCAACCGACCAGGCGCAAAAGTGTCGCAGGGTTTGCGGGATTCGTTCTGGCTACAGGGGATGCTGTGCGGAATGCCGGGCGTGTACGACTGCATCGAGGCGTTCTCCGAAACAGACTTCACCGATGACCTCAAGAAGTTCGATGTGCCCACGCTCATTCTCCACGGCGATGACGACCAGATCGTACCGATTGGCGCTGCCGGACTCCTGTCGTCGAAGATTGTTAAGGGAGCTACATTGAAGGTCTATCCGGGTGCGCCGCACGGCATGTGCTCGACCCTCAAAGATCAGATCAACGAGGATCTGATCGCATTCTTAAAGCGCAGCGAACAAGCGGCAGCGTAAACATAAACAGAAGAGGCTGGCCCGGCCTTTGAGTCTTCCCGCGCAAGGCCGGGCAATCCGGTTGATCGCATTCGGTTAAGGCAAGCGAGTGAACTTCTTCACTTGCCGGTGTAGTTCACCCTCCAGATCGAGTTCGATCCGTCGTCGCTCACCAGCAACGAACCATCCGGAGCCACCGTCACGCCCACAGGACGCCCCCACACGTTGCCATCCGGCAGCACAAAGCCGGTGAGGAAGTCTTCATAGTCGCCGCTGGCGTGGCCGCTCTGGTGCAGCGGCACGCGAATCAGTTCGTAGCCCACGCGCACGGCTTTATTCCAGGAGCCGTGTTCGGAGGCGAAAATGTCTCCCTTGTACTCCGATGGGAACTGCTGGCCCTCATAGAAAGTAAATTCCAACGACGCGTTGTGCGGCTGCAGCAAGACATCCGGGACGATCACTTTATCTTTCAACTCCGGATGTTTGCCCTGATGCCGCGGATCCTGATGCCCTCCCATATACCACCACGGCCAGCCGTAAAATCCGCCTTCCTGCACGTGCGTGATGTAGTCGGGGACCAGGTTATCGCCCAAAGCATCGCGCTCATTCACCGAGCACCACAGCTCGCCGGTCTGCGGATTCACCGCAATTCCGCCGCCCGCATTGCGAATGCCGTAGGCATACACGCTCAACTGGCAGTTAGAGGGATCGCAGATAAGAATGTCGGCCCGGTCTTTTTCCCTGGGATGCGTGTCAGGGTCATCTATGTTCGATCCCGAGCCCACCGCGACAAACATCTTCTTGCCATCCTGCGAGAAGGTAACCGCGCGCGTCCAATGCCCGCCACCAGCCGGCAGATCGGCGATATGTTGCGGAGCGCCGCTCGCCTTCAAGTCTCCGTTGTGATACGCGAAACGAACGAGCTCGTTCGTATTGCCGACGTACAGCCATTGCGGATCGGGGCCAGGAGGATAGAACGCCAGGCCGTACGGATGTTTCAGGCCACTGGCGAAAACGGCTGACTGCTCGGGTTTCCCGTCGCTGGTCAGCCCGCGAAACACCCGGATGCGTCCGGGATCGCTTTCCGTAAGAAAAATGTCGCCGTTCGGGGCCGTGCGCAAGGTCCGCGGATTGTCGAGACCCGTGGCATACAACTCAACTTTGAATCCGGCAGGCGCAATCGGCCACGCGTTCTCGGGCCGCGCCACCAACTCCGGACCGTTATCCGCCGATTTGGTCGCATAGGGCTGCGGCAGATCGTTCACCGTGATCTTGCGAACCGTTCCCGGCTTCTCGTAGCGGAAGTCGGTAAACGGCAGTGTGGGCTTTGGTCCCTTAAACGTCGATGTATCGGTATCGGCTGGCGGCGCGCTTGCCTCCTGCGTAGTCTGCGAGGCTCCCATCGACTTCACATATGTGACGACCTGCCAGCGTTGTTTCGCCGGCAAGGCCGCCCACGAGGGCATCCCGTTATCCTTGTCGCCGCGCGTGACGAACCAGAACACTTCCCCCGGCGTAACCGAATCGAGCTTGCCATCCACCAGTGACGGCACGTTGCCCGTCCCCTTACCAGCTTTTCCGTGGCATGACAGGCAATTGCGCGCATAGAGCCGCTCTCCAGCTTGCGCGGCCGCCGCCTGGCCTGCGTAAGGATTCTTCGTCGTTTGCGCCGAAGCCGGCGCGTTATGGAACTTTGTGTCTACATCCGCCGCGAGCAGCTTGGTTGCCAACAGCAGTATCGCCACTGCGGTGAGGGAGTAGGAATTGGCAAATCGGCGCATGAATCCTCTCAGAGATATTCCCATCCGGGATTTTACCTGAGACTTTGGATGCACTATAAGGTGCGCTGGATTGTGCAAAGTTAAGTCGGTTCTTGACTCGGATTGGGGACCCGGATTGGTCGGGACGTTCTTGTGCTGGCGGTGCCTTCGCATAAGCCTCATGCGGGTTGCGTCCCCTCACCACCGATCTCAACAAGAACGGCCTCGCCGATCCCCTCATCGATGAAATCGCCTCCTTACCGCTCGACCTCTCGGCAGAAGAGCGCGGATAGGCCAAGCTCCGTCCCAACCTGCTCGGAATGTGATTACTTCGATAATTCCGCGACTAACGCCACCGCGCGGGGTTTGTAACTTTCTTGGTGCCATACAACCTTAACTCTGTAAAGCTTGATCAGAGTGCATTAAAGCCGTATAAGCTAAGAAACAACAACACTCAACCCAACCTGCAAGACGGAGCGTTTCATGCGATCTTGGAAGTTTCTTCTGCCGCTTCTAGCCTCCACCCTATGCTTCGCCCAGCAGCCCGACCGCATCACCGGGACTATCGACTCCAGTAAGATGGTCGCGCTTCCCGGCCGCATCAATCGTAATGCGCTACCGCAATATGACCAAGGCCCGGTTGAGCCCTCGTTCCAGTTCGGCTACGTCACGGTGCTGTTTACGCCCTCTGCCGCGCAGAGCAAGGCGTTGGACTTGTTTCTTGCCCAACAGCAGGATCACACGTCCGCGAATTACCACAAATGGCTGACTCCTGAACAGTTCGCCGACCGCTTCGGCCTTACCGCGGGCGACATGCAGAAGGTTACTGACTGGCTGAAATCGCAGGATCTCCAGATTGTCAGTGTTGCACGTGGACGGCAGTTCGTAGTAATCGGCGGCACCGCCGCCCAGGTTGAGAACGCTTTCCGAACCGAGATCCACCACTACAACGTAAACGGCGAGATACACTTTGCCAACGCGACTATGCCTTCAATTCCAGCGGCACTTTCCGGAATAGTCGGCGGATTCCGCGGCCTGAACGATTTCCACCTGAAACCGGCGGTTAAGCGCCATCCCGACTACACCCTCACCGGCGCTTCCACTCACTTCATTGCCCCGGGCGACCTCTACACGATCTACGACATCACACCGCTGCAAAGCGCGGGGTTTGACGGGACGGGGCAGAAGATCGCCATTGTGGGCCAAACCGATCTCCTAACCACCGACATCGATGACTACCGTTCCGATTTTGGCTTACCAGCCATCAATCTGGTGCAGACGCTCGTGCCGAACACCGGCGACCCCGGCGTTGGCGTCTCTGGCGATCTGGCCGAGTCCGACCTGGATTTAGAAGTGTCCGGCGCCATTGCACCTAACGCCACCGTCATTTTCGTTTATGCGGGCTTCACCGGTGGCGGCGAGGGTGTGACTTCCGCCGCACAATATGCCATCGACAACGTCGTGGCACCCGTTATCAGCATGAGCTACGGCCAGTGTGAGTTCTATAACGCGGACTCGACAACGGGCACCCTTTCCACACAGGACCTGCTCTTTAAGCAAGCAGCTGGTGCGGGCATCTCGTTTTTCGCCGCTTCGGGCGACGACGGTCCCGCGATCTGCGACATTAATGACACTGCGAGTGAGGTGGCATCCGCCCTCTTGGGTCTGGCCGTCAGCTATCCTGCCAGCAGCGCCTACGTCACCGGAGTAGGCGGAACGGAGTTCAACGAAGGCAGTGGAACGTATTGGAATTCGACCAATAGCACCACGAACGGTGGCTCCGCGATTTCCTACATTCCCGAAAAGTCTTGGAACGACTTTCCGCAGCTTCACTTCCTCGATGGCGGCGGCGGAGGGCCCAGCAACTGTGCCAACCAGACCTCCGATTTTGCGGAGTGCGTTTCCGGCTTCCCCAAACCCTCTTGGCAAGTGGCCGCAGGCGTGCCAGTGGATGGCGTTCGCGACGTCCCCGATGTTTCCCTGTCTGCCTCCAACTACAATGACCCTTACATTGTTTGTACGCCTCTGGAAGTGCTCAACTACCCGAACGACAGCGGTGACACAACCAGCAGCTGCGCCAGCGGCATAGCGAACGCACTGGAAGTCAATAATTCCGCCTTTGGTGGCACTTCGGCCTCGACCCCCCTCATGGCCGGAATCGCCGTGTTGCTAAATCAGTACCTAAATGGAAGTTCCACTGCGGGTCTGGGTCTTCTCAATCCCCAGCTCTATTCGCTCGCCGGCACCTCGCCTTCGGCGTTTCACGATACACCGACGGGCAGTAACAGCACTGTGGACTGCACTATCGGCGATCCTGTGGGAGAACCCTCCGCATTGGTTTGTCAAACTGGAACGTTCGGATTCTCCACCGGAACCGGTTACGATTTAGTCACCGGCCTCGGCTCTGTTGACGCTAATAATCTTGTCCTTGCCTGGGCCGGAACGTCGTCGGGAGACTTTACTCTCGCCCCCGGCACCCTACCGGCCAGCCTCTCCATTCCCGCTGGACAATCCGCCACCACTACGTTGACCCTAACGTTGGCTGGCGGCACCAGCGCAACCGTCAACTTCAAGAACAACATGGTTTCCTCGACGGGCACGAGTACCGGCAGTTGCGCGGGGCTGCCAGCAGGCGCAGGCTGCACCTTCACCAATCCCAGCATCCCCGGCAGTCCCACCAGCTTTACCCTTACTACTGCAAATCCCACAGCCACCGTGGATCTGACCATCACCACGCAGGCTGACATGGCGGCGTCGGGCTCGACGCCGATCACTGTTACCCCAATTGGATCAACGCAACTCGCAACCGTTAACCTGACGGTGACCCCGACCACCCAGACCTTCACCATCACGCCAGCGAACCAGACTTACCCCGTGAATGCCGGCGGATCTGCTTCGGTCTCGATTGCTGTCACTAGCACGACTGGCTTCCTCGTGGGTACTCCCCCAAACACCACCACTTCGTTGCCCCTCACTTACACTTGCGCCCAAAGCAGTCTTCCGTCTGAGTCGCTGTGCAGTTTCAGCCCCGGCAGCGGCAATTCGATCAGCACAACGGCGGTCACGCTCAGCATCTCGACCACCGCTCCCACCAGCCAACTGCGTCCGCCTCTGGGACGCGGCAACCGCATCTTCTATGCGCTGCTGCTGCCCGGCTTGTTCGGGATGGTTTTCGCGGTGGGGTCGCGCTCGCGGGCCGCACGCCTGCTCAGCCTAATCGTGGTTCTCGGTTTCTCCACGCTATGGCTGGGATCTTGCAGCGGCGGCGGAGGCAGCAATGGCGGCCAGAACAATCCGGGAACGCCAGCCGGAAGCTATTCCGTGGTAGTGAACGCCACCACCGGCGGCGCAGCTCCGATCGCCAACACCTTCACCGTCACGGTGACGGTCACGAATTAAACACACACAGCAAAAGGCGCTCCGCATCCGCGGAGCGCTTTTTTCTGCTGCAAACCAGCAGGATTAGAGTTTTCTCACCGCTGTTAGGCGGGACCATTGTCGCCGTGCTGGAGCTTTTTCTTCCCCTGCCGATGACTTCATTGTGTCGAATTCCTCTGCTGCGCCCAGCCCTGCCCGCGATGGTCCCAAGGGCGCGAAGCTGCGTTATGTAGCCCGCCAGCCCATCTTCGACCGCGACGAAAAGGTGTTTGGCTACGAGCTTCTATTTCGGGACGACATGGAGAACATGTTTCACGGCAGCGATTGCGATGCCGCGTCCCGCTCCACCCTCGACAGCTCGCTGCTGGTGGGCCTTGATGTTCTGTGCGATGGCCGCCGCGCTTTCATAAACTGCACGCGCGAAACCCTGATTGGCGGCCTGATTACGCTACTGCCGTCGAACTCCACCGTGGTGGAGATTCTGGAAAACGTCCTTGTCGATGCCGAAGTTGTGGCCACCTGCCAGCGCCTGAAACAAGCCGGATACCTGATCGCGCTCGACGACTACGTCAGCAACGATCCGCGCGAGCCGCTCGCCGAAATGGCCGACATCCTCAAAGTCGATCTCAGGCTCACCACGCTCGAGCAGCGCGCCGCTCTGGTGAAAAAGCATGGCCCCTGGCGCTGCCGCATGCTGGCGGAAAAGGTCGAGGACCACGCGGAGTTTGTCGCCGCCCGCGATCAGGGCTTCGTCTACTTCCAGGGCTACTTCCTGCGTCGGCCGGAAATCGTGACCACGCGCGACGTCCCCGCCAACCGGCTCAATTACGTGAGAATGCTGCAGGCCGTTTCCCGAACCGACCTTGATGTCCCCGAAATCGAAAAGCTGATCAAGTCCGAAGCCTCCATCTGCTACCGGCTGTTGCGCTACATGAACTCCGCCAAGTTCGGATTCAAGAGCGAAATTCATTCGGTGCGCCACGCTTTATCGATTCTCGGCGACCGCGAGGTGCGGCGCTGGGTGCGCCTGATCGCCATGGTGGGGGCCGGACAGGACAAAACCAGCGATCTCGTGCTCTCCGCCTTGGTCCGGGCCCGCTTTGGCGAGCTGCTTTCTCCACTCGTCAATCACGGTGAGTCTGATCTGTTTCTGCTGGGCCTGCTCTCCCTGCTCGATGTCATGCTGGAGATGCCCATGGCCGAGATTTTGGAGAAGATCCCGCTCGATTCCGAAACCAAGGCTGTTCTCAAAGCCGAGCCTAGTTCGCTGCGGTCGATTTACCAGCTCATGCTGGCGCACGAGAGCGGCGAGTGGGACGCTGCGCACGCGATCTGCGACAGCTTGCATCTCGACCCCGATATTGCCGCCTCGTCCTATTGGCAGGCCCAGCAGTGGGCCCGCGAAGTTTCGAGCGGAGCGTGAAGCCGGGTGCCGCTCCAAAACTTCCGGCAACGTCCTCTTGTGCAAAACCCATCCACTTTGCCACTTGCGTGCCTGCGTCCGGACGAGTACCATTAACTTGTTCTCAGTGGCCTCGTTCCCGCGTAGGCCTTCCGCGTCCCAGGCCGTTCCCGGCGACGCGACGGATCCGACAACGGATAACCGATACGCAAAACATTTATAATTTTTTATCGTTAGTTACGAATTTGTTGCACCAGAGAGTGGTTGATAACGATTGCGTTCCACCCCAACCCGCAGTCTCGCATGCAGAATGGCCTTGCTCCTGGAATGGTTCACCGAACTTGCTGAGCGAAGGGTGTTTCCGAGTCACGGGAGAACGCCCTGACAGGAACAGGTGTTAGTGCGCCAACATTGTTAAGCCCTGCCGCAACCAATGTGGAACCTTGAAATCGGGGAATCTGAAGTAGTGAAGTTTGGCAATACTGCACCGGAGCGGAAGCCCGGCCCAGCAGCTTTGAGAGGACTATGAACGCAGGACCATCAGGACAAGGACCAGGAAGACCCTCCGGTGGCGGAGGCAGAAATCGACGGCGTCGTGGACGCCGCCCTAACAATCCCCGCGGGCCCCGCCCCGCCGGACCCAGCCAGTCGCGCCACAATCAGGACGGCATCTACACCGCGCCCATGGACCACAGCTATCGCGCTGCGTTGTCCGGCAACGGTAACAACGGCCAGGGTGCGCGTCGCGGCCCTCGTCCCGGCTTCGCTGCGCCCTTCGCGCCTGTCGATCCCGAACCTTTGCCCGCATTGCGAGAAGATTCCAACTCGCGAATTTTTGCCTTTGTCGACGATCTATTCTTCGCCGCCAAGATTCAAGAGACCGCCCGCAAGCTCAACGTCAAGGTCGAGTTCGCCAAGAACGACAAAGACCTGGCCGAGCGCATGCAGCAGAACGGCGAAGAGAAACCCTCGCTGATCATCTTCGACCTCAACAACGCCAACGCCAAGCCGCTGACGCTGATCCCCAAGCTGAAGGCCAAGCTCAAGAAGGGAACCTCGATCATCGGATTCCTCTCTCACGTGCAAGGCGATCTAAAGCAGAAGGCCCACGAAGTGGGATGCGACATGGTCCTGCCCCGTTCCGCCTTCTCGCAGAACCTTCCCCAACTGCTCCGCCGCCACGGAGCTCCGGAAGACGAGAATCCCACGGTACAGTAGGCGGCTTGGCCGAAGATGAGAACTTCTCTCCTATCCTGGCGGCCAGCTCAGATGACGTCCTCCCAGGAGATGGACGTGGAGATGAAACACTGACTGCCCCGCACCGGGACCTACGTTGAGAACAGTCCGGTATCCCTGCTCGATGTTCCGATCGCGCGCAATCTGCGCCGCCGCCAGATGACAGCGGCCTATCAATTCGGCGTGATCAGCCTGCGCTTCCTTTAATCCAGCAAAATGTTTCTTCGGGATGACGAGCACATGGGTCGGCGCTTGTGGGTTGATGTCCTCAAAGGCAAATACGTATTCGTCCTCGTAAACTTTCTTGGCAGGAATCTCGCCGCGGAGAATGCGGCAGAAAAGGCAGTTGCTGCTGGGGTCGGTCATGGGAAGACTCCGGCGTGAGCATAGCATTGACGTTGTCGGGCACGAAAGTGGTCAGTGATCAGTGGCTAGTGGTCAGATGCTCTGCCGAGTGGCTGACCACTGACCCCTAGTCCAGTCTCACCAGAAAAACCGCGCCCACCGGCGTTTCCGTTTCGGCAGCGAGTTGCCGGGCGCGCTCGCGATCATCGTCGAGCACGCGCACCCGTACCCACCAATCCCCCGTGGGACTGGAGAAGTGTTGCACTTTCGCCGTGCGGTAGCGGCGCTTCAGGTGGTCGGCGAGGTTGCTGGCTTCTTGCTCGTGCTTGAAGCCGCCAATCTGTACCGCCCACCTTCCGCCCGTCTCAAGTGGCGAAGGAGTCTGCATCACTTCCACTTTCACTTCGGCGACCCCAGGCAGGTAGACATCGACCTTGCGCGCCGCTGCCAGCGACAAATCGAGAAGCCGGCCCGGAATGAACGGGCCACGGTCGGTGATGCGCACCAGCGCCGCGTGTCCCGTCTTCAGATTGGTAACTCGCACGATCGAGCCCAGCGGCAGCGTGCGATGCGCCGCCGTCATAGCATGCATGTTGTAGACTTCGCCGTTCGATCCGCGCCGATTGTGATACGGCGGACCGTACCAGCTCGCCTTCCCGGTTTCTGTAGCCAGGGGCAGGATACCGGCGGGAATAGTGGGCTCGGCGAGGTCGTCTCCGCGGCCTTCGGTGGCCGCGGGGCGGGGCGCAGCAGGCGATTCGGTCGAAGCGGTTTCGGGCGTCGAGGCGGGCGGCGGCGGCACGTTCACGCTCGCCTGCTTGGGATGGCCGCATCCCGGCAGGAAGAGTAACAAGATCGTAAGCAGCAGGATCAAAGTCACAGCGCTTGGGGCGAAGATCGCGCGATGCGGCTTCACTTTCGCGAAGCTTTTTGCTGCTCCATGTAGTCGGCCAGTTCGGTGAGCTTTACGCTCGCCGTGCGCAGCGCCTTGGTCGAGTGCTGGCGCACCGCAGGCACGACCTCGTCGTTCAGGTATTTGATGAATTCGGGGATCTCTTTCTCGATGCGTTCGGCGGCGTCGGCAACAGTTTTGCTGACGCGCGCCGACGCGTCTTCCACCTTGCGGTTGAAGTCGTCCATAATGCTCCTCGATGCTGCTGGGCGTGAATGAGCTCACGCGAATGTTGCGGATGCCAAGCCCGACCATTATTTCGTGTTAGAGCGCGCGGGGTCAATGGCGGAGCATATGGAAGGCACAGGTCGGGAGGCTGTGCGATCAATTAGAATCACGGCCTGTGCAGACGTGGGATGGAGCCAGGAACAATGAGTTCAGGCACGAGACGCCAGTTAGAGACGCGCGAGGAGCGAAAGAAGTTTTGCCGCCGGTTGCTCGCCTGGTATGACATCCATGCGCGCGATCTGCCCTGGCGCGCGAGCCACGATCCCTATCGTGTTTGGCTGTCGGAGATCATGCTGCAGCAAACGCGGGTGGCGGCGGTGATCGAGCACCATCACGAATTCCTGCGGCGTTTCTCGACGATCGAGAAGCTCGCGGCGGCACGCGAGGCGAGCGTGCTCGCGGCATGGAGTGGTTTGGGATACTACCGGCGGGCGCGCATGATGCATGCGGCCGCGAAGGTTATCGTGCATGAGCATGGCGGAAAGTTTCCAACAAGTGAGCCAGGATTACGGACACTGCCTGGGATTGGACGCTACACTGCGGCAGCAATCGCGAGCATCGCATTCGGCGAGCCGGTCGCTGTGGTCGATGGCAACGTGGAGCGAGTGTTGCAGCGCCTCTCAGGCCGGCGGCTCGGGGGCGAGGAATTGTGGACGGCGGCGGAAAATCTTCTGGATGCGAAGCGGCCCGGCGACTTCAACCAGGCCATGATGGAGTTGGGTGCTGTTGTGTGCGCGCCGCGCGCACCGGCATGTTTGACGTGCCCGGTGGTCGAGCTGTGTACGACACGCGGCGAATTGCCGGCGACAACCAAGCCAGTTCCGCAGAAGAAGCGCGAGATTCATTACGCGCTCGATTGCCGTAAGAGAAACGGCCGTGATGACGAAGTTTTTCTGGTGCAGCGGACGCGCGATGCGTCGCTGATGCCGGGAATGTGGGAGTTGCCTGAGCTGGCAGCGATGAACGGTACGGGCAAACCGCTGTTCGCTCTGAGGCATTCGATCACTGTAACGGATTACACCGTCCGCGTGTGGCGCGCCACCGCGCCATCGCGCGTCGCTGGGAAATGGATTCGGCTGGAGCGGCTTGCGCAGGTCGCCCTCACGGGCCTTGCGCGTAAGATTTTGCGCAAGTCGGAAGTGCTTTGACGAGGCTCCCCGGACTAGAATTCAAGTCATGAGGCAGCGCCTGTTGCACCTAATGCTCAAGTTTGCCGCGGTCTCCGTGTGTTTCTTCGCCTTTGCTGAGAAAGTTCCAGCTCAAAGCGTTACGGGCACCCCAACACCTGAAACGGGAGTCGTGCTCACCAAGCTGTCTCCGCCCGTCTACCCTCCGCTGGCGCGGCAGGCAGGGATTGCGACGATGTGAAAATACAAGTCGGCACTCGGCAGGACGGGAGCGTCGCTTCGGCGGAGGTGATTAGCGGTCACCCGATGCTGAAGCAGGCTGCTTTGGAAAGCGCGCAGAAATCGAGGTTCGAATGCCGTGAATGCAGCGAGGCAGTGACCTCATTTCCGATGACATACACATTCGGGTTCTATGACGCCGGCGGCTGTGGCATCAGAATAGAGCGGGTACGTTCTTCCCGATGCCTTTACTTGTGGAAGTGTGGCGAGGAATGGCACGAACCAGAGTATCGCGCGCCCTCGATAACGCAGTCACAGGGCCACATCACGATTCTTGCACCCCTTGCTTGTGTCGAAACCGAAGCCGCTCGTTAGGAAGAGCCGGAGCTTGTCCGTGTTAAGGTGTCGACATGCCGTGGAGCATTGACCTCCGCAGTGATCCAGTCCGGCGAGGCAATAACAGGCTGGCAACTGGCCGCTGGCAACTGCCTTCCTCCGGCATCATCTAAAATGAAACCAGTCAGGGCGAGGAGGGCGTATGCGCTGGCTGCGAAACATCCTGAAACGACCAACCGGAGGACGACCGATGGCGGCATTGACCGCGGGCACCAAGGCACCCGAATTTGAACTGAGAGCGATGGATGGCAATCGTTTCGTGCTGCGCGACGAGTTGGCGCACGGGCCCGTGGTGCTGGCGTTTTTCAAAGTTTCGTGTCCGACCTGCCAATACGCGTTCCCGTTTCTGGAGCGGCTGGAGCGCGCGTATGGACACAAGGGCGTCCGGCTCATCGGTGTTTCGCAAAATAATCCGCGGGATACGGCGAATTTCGCCAAAGAATTTGGCGTGACCTTTCCGGTTCTACTCGACGATACCGAAACCTATTCCGCATCCAACGCCTACGGACTGACCAATGTCCCGACCATCTTCTGGATCGCGCAGGACGGCGAAATCGAACTTTCCAGCGTCGGCTGGTCGAAGGCCGATTTCGCCGAAATCAACCGCAAGATGGCAGAAGCGGGAAACATCACGCCAGTCGCAATATTTAAGCCCGCCGAAGACGTGCGCGACTTCCGTGCCGGTTGAAGCTCGAAGAATTGATCCCGCGGTCGCGGGAAAAAGCTGAAATCACCGCCGAGATACTCTTCGATTGCTCAGGACAAGAGTCGGCAAAGAGCAACTTCTGAACCAAAGTTCAGTGCCGCCGGGCCTGGTTGCACTCTGGGTTGTTGCCCTCTTGTGCACCGGATGACAACAGTCCTTTACAACCAAACTCCCTCCGTCCGTTACAATTCCTTCAGTCTTAACAACAGGCATTCCTGGCTATAAGCATTTTTTTCGCGCCTTCGTCGGGGGAGAAGACTGACCTATGCAAGCAATCGTTGGGAGGAGTGTTCTTGCCGGCGTGATCGCGACTCTGAGCCTGCTGGTGTGGGTGGAAGGAGGCGCAGCTCCAGCTCCCGTGCCGGCGTCGGCCACGCGCGAGCCAATCTCGGTGCGACTGCCGGGCACGGCATTTGCGGCGATGCAGACGATCAGCCCCGAACACATCCGCTGGCATGTCCGCTATCTTTCGCTTGATCTTCTGGAAGGCCGTGGCACCGGCCAGCGCGGCGGCGATATCGCCGCCGAATATATCGCCACACAGTTCGCGGAATATGGATTGAAGCCCGCCGGCGACAACGGCTCGTACTTGCAGAAGGTCCCACTGGTGGGGATCACGACACTCGCGGAGACGCAGTTTTCCCTGGTGCCGCAGCAGGGCGCAGCGATGAATCTCAAGCCGCTCGATGACTATGTTGCCTATGATCAGACACAGCAGGCGCAGTCCGATGTGGACGCTGAGATCGTCTATGTGGGCTACGGTATCGAGGCTCCAGAATATAACTGGGATGACTACAAGGGTGTAGACGTGCGCGGCAAAGTGCTGCTCATGCTGGTCAACGAGCCGCCGTCGGACGATCCCAAGTTTTTCAAAGGCAAAGCTCTCACCTACTACGGGCGCTGGACTTATAAGTACGAAGAAGCGGCGCGCAAGGGCGCGGCAGGCGTAATCCTCATTCACAAAGAAGACATGGCGAGCTATCCGTGGGAAGTTGTGCGGAACTCGAATTCGGGGGAGAAGTCATATTTGAAGCTGGAAGGTCCGGCGCTGAAAGTTGCATCGTGGGTGCAGTTGGATGTGGCCAAAAAACTGGCAGTGGCATCCGGCATGGATTTGGACAAGATGATGGCGGATGCGCGCACGCGCGAGTTTCGCCCGGTGAACCTAGGCGCGAAGTTGAAGGCGCACATTGTGAGCAATGTACGGCACTTCGAGTCGAATAACGTGCTGGGAATACTGCCCGGCTCTGACCGCAAACTGAAAGACGAGGCGGTGATGTACACCGCGCACTACGATCACCTCGGAATTCGCCCGGACATGCCCGGCGACAACATTTACAACGGCGCCGTCGATAATGCCACAGGCTGCGGTGTTCTGCTGGAGTTAGCACGCGCCTTCAGTGTCGCCAAAGACCGGCCAGGACGGTCGGTGATTTTCGCGGCAGTCACAGCGGAGGAGCAGGGACTGCTGGGGTCGGAGTATCTGGGCAAGCACCCGCCTATTTCGGCGGGGAAGATTGCTCTGGATCTTAATTACGACGCGATTGCGCCGCTAGGAGCCCCGGAAGAAGTGGAAGTTTCGGGGGCGGAGCGGACGACGTTCTATCCCTGGGTGCAAGCGATGGCAAAGGAGTTCCGGCTGACCATCCGTCCCGACGCTCGCCCCGAAGCGGGACACTACTACCGCTCCGATCATTTTAGTCTGGCCCGCGTGGGCATTCCATCGTTCTCGATCAACGAAGGGATGAAGTTCAAAGGTCACGACGAAGCCTGGGGACTGGCACAGGACAAGGAATACACAGAGAAGCATTATCACCAGCCGAGCGATGAGTATCGTCCCGAGATGGACTTCACCGGGGATTCGGCGATGGCGCGCTTTGGATTCGCGCTGGGCTGGGAAGCAGCAAGCTTCACGCGCTTAATCGGATGGCAGAAGGGCGACGAGTTCGAGGCGGCGAGGGTCAAGAGCCAATGAGGACAGCCTGGTGGCTTTTGCAGTGACTCACGCAAATCGGTAAGCTGCTCGAATGTCTGCTCCTTCCCGTCACTCCGAAAAAGTACCCATCCTTGAAACCGAACGGCTTAAACTCCGCAGCCATCGCCTCGATGACTTTGTCCACTGCGCCGCGATGTGGGCGGACCCGGAAGTAACTCGATACATAGGTGGCAAGCCTCTTACGGAAGAAGAGTCTTGGACTAGGTTTCTGCGTTATGCTGGCCATTGGGCCTTGCTGGGCTTCGGGTATTGGGTGGCAGAGGAAAAAACAACGGGCGATCTCGTGGGTGAGATTGGATTCGCCGATTACAAGCGAGACTTGGAGCCGTCGCTGAAGGGCGTGCCAGAGATCGGCTGGGTTCTCGCTTCGCAAGCGCACGGCAAGGGCTATGCCACCGAAGCCGTGCGCGCAGCCGTGGCCTGGGGCGATGCGCACTTCTCGTCGGCACGGACTGCCTGCATCATCGCCCCTGAGAATGTTGCGTCCATTCGTGTCGCGGTGAAGTGCGGATATCGGGAATTCAAGGCCACATCGTATAAGGGAAACCCAACGTTGATGTTTGTTCGCCAGCCGCACATTTCCACATGACAGGATCACGCAAGTATTTCAGTCTGAAGATAGCCGCACCTTGCCGTACATAACCTCCGTAACTTTAGCCTCTGCGGCACCCGTGCTAGCCTCGATATATCCATGTGTAATCAGTAACTTCCGACAACCCTGAGCCATCACAAATGCCTCGATTTCCCATTTTCCGCCTAGGCAAAGAGCCAGAGAAACTGGCTTTGCCGGAGCTGGTTGCGGCGGTGCCGTCAATCGTGCTCGAAGGCTTGGCGGTCGGCGTCGATAACCTGCGGCACGATGTGGCGCTGAGCCCGCGCTTCGTGGATGCGGCGCGGGCCCAGATCATGCGCCTCATCGTGCGCCACGGCGAGTTGGAAGGACTTCTGGCGGCAGAGGCTCCACAGAAAACGCAGGGGCCGTCGTGGATGAGAAACGCCGCCGCCGGGGCGGCTCCCAGTACAGTTCGCGGCGCAGCGGATCCGTCTGACTGGAAGCCGTTGCTGACCGAGTTGCATCTGGCGGCGCTGAATCGAGCCAAGAAAGAAGAAAAGATTTCCGTCGACCTGCTGGCGCGGCTGGCTGTGACCAAGTTCCTCCGCACCGAGATGAACCAGCAGTTCGCGCAGGTGCTGGAGCGCTGCCGCGTTCTGCTTAAGAGTTACGAAGGAATACGACAGGGCAAGGCCGTTGAATATCGCGAGCGCGTCGCCAGCTTCCAGGTGCGCAAGAAAATCATTCTGCGCAAGGCAGGACAGGGACTGTTCGAGACCTTGCGCGCCATCGAGAAAGAAACTCTGGCGCGCACCCGCCGGTCGTTCTTTGGAGAGTCCGCGAGCCCCGGCCTCGGCAGCTACATCCTATTTGTGAACCGCCTGGCGTTTTCCGAGGATGGCCGCGACGATTATCTCTGCGCCGAGCACTACGTCATGCTCGGCAACTGGGATCGCGATCCCGACCGCTACCCTCGTCTGCAAGACGTCGTCTGGGGTTTTATCCGCTCCCTCTACGGCGACGAGACCACGACCGAGACTATCGATTCCTGGCTATGCGCTTCGGAAAATGCTCGTGCGCTAGTGGGCACCGGAACGCCCGATGATTCCACAGCCGAAGGCGTGGCGCAACAGGAGCGGCTGGCCAAGTGGGTGCGCCTGCTCGAAGATGAGCAGGTCATGGAGTGCGTGATCGCCTCGTACAACACCGTGCCCTTGCTCGCCGAGTACGCACCGCGAATTAATCCTCAGCAATTGAAGAATGCCCTCATCTCGCGTCCCGAGTGCGACCGCGTCGAGCGCATGATTCAGGAGCATGGCAAGCTCTCGCCCAATAGTCTTTATGCCGCGGTGGGCAAAGTAGCCGGTTGCCGCGGTGCGGAGCGCGCCAAGGTTGCGGCCCGGTTTTTGCAGGACTTCTCTCACTATCATCGCGACCTCCGCCGCCTGGAGACGCTGAATGCGGCCCTCGACTCGGTCAATCTGGTTGCTACCGAAAAGCTACGCGAACTCTCCCGCATGAACGGGACGCTTTACGAATTCCTGTTGCCCGATGAACAACAGCAGCCGGAGGAAGAACGCGTTCTGCGGCATGTGGTCCTTAAGGCCGACGTGCGCGACTCGACTCGCCTCACGCGCACTCTGATGGAAAAGGGACTCAATCCCGCCTCCTACTTCAGCCTCAACTTTTACGATCCGGTCAACAAGTTGCTCGGCAAGTATGGAGCGCAAAAAGTTTTTCTCGAGGGCGATGCCATCATCCTCGCCATCCTCGAGCGCGAAGGCGAGCCCGGACTCGCCGTGAGCCGGGCCTGCGTGCTGGCCCGCGAGATCATCGAAATCGTTCGCGGCTATAACGAACTGATGCAGCGCTCCGGAATGCCCGGGCTCGAGTTAGGCATCGGCATTACGTTGCAGGAATCTGCTCCGCTGTATCTGATGGATGGCGAGCACCAGATCATGATCTCCGAAGCGCTCAACGAGAGCGACCGCCTTTCTTCCTGCAACAAGCGCGCCCGCAAGGTAATGGAATCGCAGGCCGGCCCGTTCCACGTGTATGTGTTCCAGGCCGCGGACGCAGAGCCGGGTGCGGACAAAGCCGCAAATCCCGAAGACTCCATCCTCAGCTACAACCTGGGCGGCATTCGCATGAATCAAACTGCCTTCCGCAAACTGGAGCAGGAAATTTCCCTGGTGCCGCTAGCCGTAAAGCTGCCGCCGTCGATGGCTTCGGATAAGGGCGAATACCGCCTCTCCAGCGCCACCGTCCCCGTGGACCGCGACATCTTCCGCAAAATCGTTGTCCGCCAAAGCCGCGTCCCGCGCATCAAAGGAGAAGATTTCTCCGTCCAGGGCTGGACCGACCGTACCTACTACGAAATCTGTACCGACCCCGCCATCTACGCCGCGCTGGAAAAGAAGAAGGCGGCAAAGGCTTAGGGACTGCCTCGGGTTTCGTACTTGCGCATTCCTCACGGAAATAAATGTTGCTGCGACGTTGCCGGAGCGGCTGCCATTTATGTTCTTGCGCCGGAAATCGGGTATACCCCTACCCCTCCGCTCGTAGTGGAATCATCGGGTTAGCAAAAAATTCCCCGCAAATCCGAAGGTCTAAAGAACTTAGATATCAAAATCCGTGAAACAAAGGACTTAGAGCGCGAAAACTTACTCTCTAGCAGACCGTCACGGCCTCGACCATGATCGCCGATTTGAATTGTGAGGGCAAGGTTAGATGTCACAATGGGCTGTGGATTTCAGCCCAAGGCCCGCTTCTCGCACGGGCAGCGAGAGTGGAGCACCCGGCATTATTCGCGGTCGTTTGTGGTATAGTGCGATGCCAAGAATTTCTCCCCCGCGGTTTCGTCTGTTCGCAGCGTTAAGTCGAAGGCAGTTTTCATTGGAGCGAACTGCATTTCACACCGACGCGCCGGGTCCGGACGGCACATTGAATCTCTGTCCGGATGAATCATCAATCCCGACACCTCTGAGGAAAAGACTATGCCAACTCGCCAGAGTCCACGCAATCCAAAGATTCTCAATTCACTGACCTTCTTATTTGCTCTTGCGACTTGCACGCTGTGCCTGGCTGCCGGCGCTCAAGCGCAAAAGTTTACGGCTCTCTATGAATTTCCCGGCGCCAGCAACGGGGAAACCCCATCGTCGAGCCTGACCTTCGATGGGGCCGGAAATCTATACGGCACCACCATGTATGGCGGCCTGAACAACTGTAACGGGGGGCTCGGCTGCGGTGTGGTCTATGAGCTTTCGCCGCCCGCGTCGGGTACGGGGCCATGGACTGAAACTGTGGTGCACACGTTTACCAATGGCAGCGATGGCGCGTCGCCTTATGCTGGTTTGGTCGCGGATAGCGATGGCAACCTTTATGGGGCGGCGTTTTACGGCGGCAATTTCACTTCAACTCACTGTGTGAACTATGGGTGCGGCGTGATTTTTGAGCTCTCGCCCGCGGGCGAGGGCGCATGGACGGAAGCCGTGCTTTATGCCTTTACCGGCGCCCAGGATGGCGGCTATCCCTTTGGCACTCTGACTCGCGACTCCGAGGGCAATCTCTATGGAACCACAGTAGCCGGAGGGCATATTAACGCTACCAATTGCACTCCCAGTGGATGCGGAGTTGTGTTCGAGCTTTCGCCCAGTTCCAGCGGTTGGCACGAGACCGTGCTCTACGCGTTCTTCGGAGACCATGACGGCTCGCAGCCTTATACCGGCCTCACTTTCGACCAGGCTGGGAATCTTTACGGAACAACCAGTTCAGCTGGGAGTGCCGATTGCAACTGCGGCACCGTTTTCCAACTCTCGCCAGTTTCCGGGGGCTGGAAAGAAACTACTCTTCACTTGTTCACCCAACTCAATGGCAGCACGCCCCAGGGTCCGGTGACGCTGGATTCTGCTGGCAACGTTTATGGCACCACAGTCGATGGCGGTCCGCCAGAGGGCTGCGACGACGGATGTGGAATTGTGTTTGAGCTTTCGCCTGTCGCGACTGGTTACTGGCCCGAAACCCGGTTGCGGGTCTTCAACCAGAATGGTGCTTTTGGGCCAAGCGGCTCTCTGGTGTTCGATTCTGCCGGCAATCTTTATGGGACGGTGCTGAACAGCGGGATCTATAAATTGACGCTGGATGCGGGAGTCTGGAAACAGACTGGCTACTTTTCTCCGAAGGTGGCCAATGGAAACACTCCCATTGGCGGCCTGATCATCGATTCGTCGGGCAACCTGTACGGAACCTTCGCGTATGGAGGAACAAGCGACGGCGGTGTCGCATTCAAGTTTGTCCCGTGAGAAGGGGAATTGCGGCGAACAAAATCCGCAATCCTCAGCAGCCCCTCACGCAACAAGGAGTCAGAATTTTTCCGCACCGAAATCCACACCCACGGCTTGCACCAGTTCGAGAAAGAGTTGCGATTGACCGTCGAGAGAATTGGAGTGGGGCGGCTCCCGCGTTCAGAAACCCGAGTTCGTCTTCGCCGGATGGAAAGGAATCCAGAACGTGGCTTCCACAGCAACCGGATTTCCGTTTTTCGTGGCGGGCTGGAATTGCCATTTGGCAATGGCTTCGCTGGCGAATCGATCGAGACGCTCATCGACGCTGCGCAGCACACGCACCCTGCCTACCGTACCATCGGCGAGGATGACGGCATACAGAATGACGGTTCCGCCGACATTCTGCCGCATCAGTTCCAGCGGATAAGCGGGATCGACTTTGCTCGTCGCCACCGGCGATGACAGATCGCCAGAAGGTGTGTCGGCAGAAGAAGGATTCGCGGAGGCCGATTCCGTCTTGAGCGGGGCGAAGCGGATGATCCAACTGCCTCCGGCAGAGTTCAGATTCGGCATGTTAAGGCTCATGGAGTAGATCTTGCGGTTGCCGAACACCGCGCGTTCCACCGCAGAAAGTCGGCTGTCGCTCTCCGGCTGCAGAGACCGCGACTCGCGCGGCGACCGCATTCCGGCGATCAGGTTTGGGTTGACGGAATTGGCACTAGAGCTCTTGTCGACGTACAGTCCCGAGGGCAAGCTGCTCGCACCCTTCGCGCTCGCTCCGGCTCCATTCGCCGTGGAAGCACCGGCGGAACTGCCAGGCGCGCCGGAAGCCCCCCGATGTCCTTCCGGAGTAGCGGCGAAGTTGCCGCGACGATTGCCGGCCACCGCAGCCGGCGGCGCGCCCACCGCGGGATGCAAGCTGAGTGCGACCATGCCTCCGCCCGAGCGGGAACCTGCGGACGCGCCCAGTCCAGGAGGCGGAGCGATTACCTGTGGGGAATGTCCGTGCACAGCGGATCGCCCTTGAGCCACGGTGCGTTGTTCGTCCAGTGCAAGCTGCGGAGCGGGCGCAATTACGGCACTGTGTCCAATGTCGAGATCGCCAAGACGGCGCGTAGAGTCGGAGACCATTGTGGGTGGCGGTGCAATCACGGCCTGCTGCGGAGATTGCAGGGTTTTCTGCGATGCGGCTAGAAGGTCGGGCGGGGGCGCGATGACGGAGCGTTCCATGCGCGGGGTAATTCGCGAGATCTCAGAGGCCAGCACCACCGGAACTGGCGCAATCGGCATCCGCGGTTTGTCGGACCACGCTACGGTATTGGGCAAGGCAACGTTATTTTGCAACTGAATGTTGGGTGCGGTGACGATGGTCTGCGAATGGTTATCCGCCTCCGGCGGCACCGAAATGATGGTCTGCGCAGAGAATTCGGGGTCAGCTTTACGCGGACGCGCGGCAGTCGAGCGGCGAGTGTCCAGCGGCGGCAGATACTCTGACGGCGTGTAATAGACCACGTCGGCATGCGTGAAGTCGCGTTGCGGTACGGCGCGAGGTTGCAAGGCAACGAAGCGAGATCCCGCCCAGATCATGGCGATTGCCAGCACGTGATATGCGCCTGACTGCAAAAACCGGTGCCACGGAAGCGGGTGGTCGACGAAGACATCCGGCCAAAAAACTGCGGGAGCGGATTGCAGATGGAGAGGACCGGACTCGTGCCGCCGAAACAGGTCGCGAAGATTCTGCAGGAAGACGCGAGACCGGGGTTCCGGCGCGATCAGCAGGCGGAGGTCGGCAACGGGTGTTTCGGTTTCTGCCAGCTCTGGACGTTCCAGCACTTCGGGCATCGTTCTATCTTAGATGCAATGAGCATTCCATGGGGAAGGACCGTTCAAATAGTCAGGGCAAGCCGGCAAGGGATCGTTTTAGGGGGAAGGTAGTACGATTGACGCAGCAGGAGAACTCTCATGAGGAAATCGCGCGCCATTCTTGTTGCTACAGTTTTCGTGACCGCTGCATTCGCCTCATTGGCTGCCCAGGATTCCAAGGCGGCAGCGCCGAAAACGGCTGAGCCGCCGACAGCGCAGGAAGCGAAGATTGGCAAAGGGTATTCCGGAATGTACAGCTTCCTGAAGGATGGAGAGTTTGTGCAGATCACGGTGGAAGACGAGGGCAGAGTGACAGGATTTGTTTCGCGCTATGGCGAAGGGCAAAGTGACAAAGGCGCGTTTCTCGATCAGTTCTTCCGCAGCGGCAAGCTTGACGGCAACAAACTGAGCTTTACTACCGAAACCGTGCACGCGGTGTGGTTTGAGTTCAAGGGAGCAGTGGAACGGGGCGAGGGGAAGAATCCTGGAGACGAGGCGTATTACGTGCTGAAGGGAACGCTGGCTGACAATACCAGCGATGCGGAGAAGAAAGTGACGACCCATTCGCGCGAGGTGGCGTTCAAGATGTTTCCGGAGGAAGCGTCACCGGCGCCGGCGGCGAGGAATTAGCGTGGGCAGTATCTAGTACCTAGTATCAAGAGAAGACATGATCGTCCGGTCCAGATTTTCGCGATACTAGCACTCGCAACCAGGTAATGGGCTTACTGACCAGCGCGGGCGGGCGAGACGACGAGGCGGCCGGGGGCTTTCTTCTTGACGTCAGCCTTTTCCTGGGCATACACGAGATCGAGTCCGCCTTCCGGAGTGGAAGCAGCCTCGGCCAGTGCCGCTGCCAAGGCCTGGAACGAGCGGCTCACTTCCTGACTTTCCTGCAGAACCACGGGCGTGCCGTGATCGATGGCCGGCGAGATTGCCTGATACGCGTTGGGAATCTTCCACAATACCTTGCAACGAGTGGCCTGTTCGATGTCTTCGTCGGTGAATCCGGGAATCTTTTTGTAGCGATTGAGAACCATGCGCAACCGATTGCGGCCTGCGCCTTCTTCCAGGAAGGCGTGGATGCGGCCAGCGCTCCACAGCGAGACCACGTCCGTTTGAGCGACCATGAGCACGGCGTTTGAGAGGTCGGAGAGCAGACGCGTGGTGGAATCGAGGCGGCTGGAGGCATCGACGACGACATAGCGATAGTGATTTACCAGCAGGTCGAACAGGCGGGCCAATTCGGCCGGCGTGGGGATGGAAGGATAAGGCTGCTGCGGGCCGGCGAGAAGCTGCAAGCCCTCTTTGGAAGTCGTCATCAGGCCATCGAGCAGGGAAGCGTCGAGGCGGTGCAGATTCTCGAGTGCGTCAGGAACTCCGAAGCTGGGACGCAGGTTGAGATGCAGTTGGGCGTGACCGACCGGGGCAAAGTCCACCAGAACCACGCTGCCGTAGGCTTGCTGCAGAGCGACGGCTGTGTTCACCGCGGCCGTGGTGGCGCCTGCGCCACCTTTGGCGCTGAGGAAAGTGAAGATGCGGGCTTTACCGGCGCCGCCGCGAGTGCGGGTGCGGTTGGAACTGAAACGCGTCAGCGCCTCGAGAAGAGCTTCAGAGCCGGCGCTCTCATCCAGATATTCCCCGGCTCCGGCACGCATGCTGGCCACGATCGTGGCGGGCTGCCGCATGCTGCCGTTGGCAAAAATTGCCAGCTGCAGGGTGTTGGCTTGTAGTAGTTCGATGGCTTTGATGGCGGGCTGAGGATTCTCGGCAGAGATATCTATGATGACGATTTCAGCGCGCAAATCCTGAATCTGGCGCAGAACGGAGTCGGTAGGTCCGGTGGGGAATCCGACGTGACTGAATACCACCCGCCCGAGGCGTGTAGCCTCCAGACGGCTCTGCAACTCCGATAAATGTTCCCGGTCTTCCGTCAGGAGCGCTACGGCGATCCCATGCATGGCGCGGTTCTCGCTGATTTCTCTTGGTGTTTGCATGTTAGAAAGAGAGAGTATCCTTCGCCAAGTGACTTAGGTAACTGCCATGCGTGTACACAATCGGCGCGGAGACGGATGAGCAGCTATCTGCAGTAGGAAAATCCAGAGTGAGACGCACCAGCAGGAATACTCCCCCCTACGAATCCGCACTAGTGACAACATTCTAAGCCAAGCTTTGGAGATTGAAAAGGATTCAGAAGGGCTGAAAGGAACTAAAGTTCGCTGCCAGCAAGCCCAGACCGGGATTTTTGCCTGCCGTTCAGATCGCGGAAGCAATGCTTGAATACGAATTTCGAGTTTTTCAGCAAGGGGTAGCGGCCCGTCTGCCGCGCTGAATAGTACAGACTAGTCGGCAGCGGCGCGCGGACTCCCGGGCGCGGGTGCGGCGACGGAACGTTCAGTCTCGCCGGGGCTGTGCAGGGCCGAAATGCGCCGAAAGTCGGCCGAGCCGTCTTCCGTCTCGGGAAGGTATTCGTAACCATTCAAGCAGACCGCCACGCCGATCTTCGTCTCGGCTAATCTGGTCTCGGCCAATCTGGTCTCGGCTAATTTTGTCTCCACTGAAGCCGCCGGCTTCCAATTGTCGGCAGGCTTGGTAACGCGCAGAACTCGTCCCCGGCAACGCACGCGCATGCTCTTGCCCAGAGTGATCTCGGAGGGCATCTTTAATGTGAGTTCGATTTCCATGCCTTCGCTGATCGCCATGTCGGTGAACAGGAAGGCTCCGCGGGAACTGAGATCCTGGGTAAATCCGAGCCCTTCGGCGGCAGTAGAAATGTCGCGCAGCGAGACCGGGAGGTTAAAAGCGAAGCGCTGTCCAATGCGGCGTTCAACACCAACCGGAGGCGCGGTCATGTGGTAGTCCCTTTCTTAGGGAATCGCCGGGAGAGAGCAATTGCAACTGTAACGCAGTCCGGCCCGTGTGGAAAGCTAAAAATTGGTGCGGTGAATTATGGAACTGCACAAGTCTTGCTGCGTCTGTGGAAAACTGCTTTGCCAACATGTCGCGGACAATATGCACGTTATAGTAATCCGGAGAGCACGTTCCATCATCGAAAGAACTAATTGTGTCTGAGTCGAGAATCCCAATTCAGGAAGTCCCCACAGCGAACGGAACGGAAGCGGCTTCCAGGCGCGGATTGCGCTGGCAGGCCGCGGGACGGGCGCTGCGCCATCGCAACTTCCAGCTTTTTTTCAGTGGACAACTGATCTCGCTCATCGGCACGTGGATGCAGAGCGTGGCACAAGCATGGCTGGTGTACAGGCTAACTGGTTCGGCGTTGCAGTTGGGAGCCGTCGGATTCGCCAGCCAGATTCCGGTGTTTCTATTTTCCCCGCTGGGCGGAATTGCGGCCGATCGCGTCAACCGCCGCCACATCGTGATTGCCACGCAAATCGCGGCGATGGTGCTGGCTTTCATGCTGGCGGCTCTGACGCTGTTGCATAAAGTACAGGTCTGGCATGTCTTTGTGTTGGCGGCTTTGCTCGGAGTGGTAAATGCATTCGACATCCCAGGACGGCAATCGTTTCTGGTGGAAATGGTGGGCAAGGATGATTTGATGAACGCGATCGCGCTGAACTCTTCCATGTTCAACGGTGCGCGCGTGATCGGTCCAGCTATTGCCGGAATTCTGGTGGCGAAGATTGGCGAAGGATGGTGCTTCTTTGCCAACGCCGTGAGCTACATTGCGGTGATCATCGGATTGCTGATGATGAGGGTGAGCCCCCCGGTCCGCGCAGCCATGGCTTCGCCTTTCGAGCACATGATGGAGGGATTCCGCTTCGTCAACCGGACTGCTCCGATCCGCGCGCTGCTGCTGTTGCTGGGTTTGGTGAGTCTGGTGGGCATGCCCTACGTGGTGCTGATGCCGATTTTTGCCGACAAGATTTTGCACGGCGGGGCGCAAGGATTGGGGATTCTCATGGGCGCCACAGGGGTCGGTGCACTGTTGGGAGCGCTGACCCTCGCGTTCCGCGAGGGCGTTAAGGGCCTGGGGCGATGGGTGGCATGGTGCTGCGCCGGCTTTGGAGCCAGTCTGGCGGTGTTTGCACTGTCACATGTGTTCTGGATTTCCGTGATTCTGCTGCTGCCGGTGGGCTATTGCATGATGCTGCAGATGGCGTGTTCCAACACGCTGATTCAGGTGATGGTGCCCGACGCTCTGCGCGGCCGTGTGATGGCCGTGTATTCGATGATGTTCATGGGGATGGCTCCGGTTGGAGCGTTGCTGGGCGGAGCGCTGGCTGAACGTCTGGGCGCTCAGGTCACCGTGGGGATCGGTGGCGTGGCGTCCGTGGCGGGAGCATGCTGGTTCGCGCTGCATCTGCCGAAGATCCGCGTGGAAGCGCGACGATTGATTGTGGCCCAAGCCGCGGCCGGGGGTGAGCCGTCAGAAATGACGGCGCAGGCGGTAGAAGATTAGATCCGAAAGCGTGTGAGAAAGTCCGGCTGTTTCGGCTGTGCTACTGCACATGGGATGCGCAGATTCCTTTTGACTCAAATCATTGCCCGCGAACACCCTCTTAATAATTCTTTTCGATTAGATTCACAACGCGCGTAGTCCGCGATCCACGCGCATATTCCTTGAATGTCGACGGAAGATCGTGATATATCGGAAGTCTCACCAAGTTATTTGTTCCGCCCGTCCATCCGCCGTTCGAAGGGCGAGTGAACTACAGACAGTCGTCCAATCGGAGGACAAGATGAATTCACTTCGGAAGATAATGGCATCGGGTCTTTTTCTGGCCGTCTTCTCAGCAATGATGTTTGCGCAAGGAGGAGCCACGGGCGCCATCGGTGGTGCGGTTCAAGATGCGTCGGGAGCCGTGATCGCGAATGCCAAGGTGAGCGTTAAGAGCGAAGCCACGGGCGAGGTACTTCGTGAGATGACGACCGATGCCTCCGGGTTGTTCACCGCCACGCTGCTGCCCGTAGGCACATATACGGTGGAAGTGAACGCGGCCGGCTTTCCCGATACCAAGTTTCCCGGCGTGGTGGTCAGCATCACGGAAACCACGCGTATGACTGCGGTTCTTAAAGTGAGTGTGGTGAAGGAAGTTGTGGAAGTGCAGTCCCAAGTGGAGCAAGTGAATACCACGGATGCCACTACGGGCCAATCGCTGGGAGCCCAGACGATCACCGATCTTCCTCTGGCCACGCGAAACTTTCAGCAGTTGCTGACGCTCTCCGCGGGTGCTTCTTCCGACTTGAACGGTGCGGCGCAGCTCGGCCGCGGCACGGTTTACATGCACGTGAACGGCGGCAGAGAAGACAACAACAACTATCTTATCGACGGCATCACCGTGGCTGACTATGCCTTTGGCGAATTGACGTACACGCCCCTGCCCAGTCCGGATGCTATCCAGGAATTCAAGGTCTCGACCAGCCTCTACGATGCCACCCAGGGACGTAACGGCGGCGGCAACATCAACGCCACTCTTAAGAGCGGGACCAACCATTTCCATGGCGATCTGTGGGAGTACTTCCGCAATACGGACCTTGACGCTGACGATTATTTCCTGGGCAAGGTGCAGGTGAAGCAGAACATTTTCGGCGGCGACTTCGGCGGACCCATCGGCCCCGGTGCCAAACTTGGCTACTTCTATGTGAACCTTCAAGGTACGCGCCAGCGCAGCGGCGATTCGCCGGGAACGTTCATCAACACTCAGGTTCCCGTGCTGCCGACCGCGCGCGATCAGACCACGCTGATCAATACTTTCTTTTGCGGCACGGCCTGTGGCGGGAATACGGCTACATCCATCGATCCGGTGGCGTTGAACTTGCTGAACGTGCAGGGCAACAATTTTGGTCTCGGCGTAGGTGGCGGCTTTCTATTTCCGAGCGTACCCGGCACGCCCGGCTTTACCCAAACGCCCAGCGGCCCCTCGCTCAACTACGGCCCGCTGGTGCTGACTGATCCCGGCAAGTTTACTGATAACCAGTTCACGCAAACGTGGGATCGTGAATTCCGCGGCGGTAAGGATCGCTTGTCCGAGCGCTTCTTCTGGTCCAATTCCGATACCTTTCAACCATTCGGAGCAGATTCCTTCGGAATCCAAACCGGCGGCCAGCCCGGCTCCAACAACCTGAACTTTCCCCTGGATATTCCTTTGCACAGCCGCTTCGGCAGCATCACCGAAACTCATGTGTTCAACAACAGCCTGATCAATGAGTTCCGCTTTGGCGTCAACATCATCAGCGACAAATTGAATAACGAAGCGCCGATCAGCGGGGCGCAGATCGGAATCAACTTGCCCACTGCCGTCGGGGTAAATGGCCAAGCGGGCGATCCCAATATGTACCGGCTTCAGTTCGGCACCTGGGCCTTTGGGGCTTATCCCACCCAACTGCAGTCCGCGCTATCGAATAACTATACCTTGCTGGACACCGTGAGCTGGACTCACGGTCCGCATCAACTGCGCTTTGGCGGAGAGGTTGACCGCGTGGCGATGCGCCGCAGCTTACCCATCGCCGATAATGGTCTGGTGTATCTCGTCGCCGGTGCGACCGGGTACTTCACCGACTTCCAGAGTTTTCTGGCGGGATCCCCGTACCTGGGCGAGGGCGGCGGCGGCCTGGGCAACCACGATTACCGCATTCCCGGCTACTCCTGGTTCGCCCAGGATGACTATCGGGTCAGCAAGACGCTCACCCTCAACCTCGGTTTGCGAAACGAGTTTATCGGTGCGCCCTACGACACGCTTTGCCATACCGGCAATACCGAGCCCGAACTGGCGAACACGACCGGACAGCCGTACGTCTACCCGAAGTGCATCAATAAATTTGGCCTCTCCGGTATCACCGGAACGCTCAATCAAGCTGGACTCGACAACGAATACGCCACGGTCTGGGAACCGCGCATCGGCTTCGCCTATGACGTGGCCGGCCATCACACCACATCGATTCGCGGCGGGTATGGCATTTATGCCGTGCGCGAGGACCTGGGAGCGGTAGACAATCTCGCCATCGTTCCTCCCACCTACCCGTTCGGCGTTGCCTTCGAACCCGGGCCGGGCAGCCTTGCCAACATGTTTCAACCCAGTGCTACCTTCCAGGGGATTCCGGCTCTGGGCGCGCCGCCCACACAGGCTTATGTACCCACGGCCTCGATCTTTCAGGGCTTCCAGCCCAGTTGCGTGCTGGGGAACATGGTGCCGTCTACCGTCGCGCAGCAATGCGGAGCCGGTTTCAGCGGCAATGTGAATAGCTTGATCCAACTTACCGTGCCCTTGCATTGGGTGGTGGGGACGACCCAGCAGTGGAATTTCACGATTCAGCACGAACTGGGGCGGGACTGGTTCATGGAACTCGGCTACGTCGGCACCAAAGGCAGCCGCCTGCGCTCGACTTACGATCCCGACCAGGCCACGCTGGCCACGCCGCAGAATCCGGTGACCATTCCTTATGCCTGTGGCGGCGGGCCTGGCACCTGCACGATTGTGGATTCGACCAACGAAAACGTGAGCGCTCGTGCGCCGTACCTGGGCATTGCCCCCGCTGATTTCGAGGACTTTGCTCCCAACTCCGATTCGCACTATAACGCGCTGCAAGCTACCTTGGCCCACCGCTTCGGCAAAGGGTTGTATTTCCAGAGCGCGTACACCTGGTCCAAGTCGATTGATGACGTCTCGACCGCCTCGGTGGCATTCCTTACCAGAGTCAACGATCAGGATAGCGGGGCAGCTTCTCGCGGCCTCTCGGACTTCGACCGGCGGCAACGCTCCGTGACCAGCGCCGTCTATCAACTGCCCTTCTTTGCCAATGCCAGCGGGCTCACCAAGGGAGCGTTGGGCGGCTGGGAAGCCAGCGGTGTGATGATCCTGCAATCGGGAGCTCCGATCACGATCTACGATCCTGCGGGAGGCACTGCGTATGCCCTGGCGAGCACTCCGTCGTCGACTGCGACTTTCAACCCAGGGTTCAGTTGCGCCAACGCTCCCAGCTCGGGCAGCCCGCAGTCGCGTCTGGCGAACTGGGTGAATCCCGCCGCTTACACGCCCGACCCGCTGGCGACGCTTTCCACGGGCGGAAGCAGTGATGCCACGGTGTACGGCGACACGCCGCGCAATTGCATCATCGGGCCGCCGCAGAAGAACGTGGATTTCACGCTCGGCAAGACATTCAAGTTGGGCGAACGGCAAGATCTGCGATTCCGGACGGACTTCTTCAACCTGTTCAACCATCCGTCGTTCGCCATTCCATCGGCGACCTCGGTGTCGGCATCCGGGGGCGGGTCTGCGCCGATCACCTCAACGATCGGCACGCCGCGGCTGATTCAGTTCTCGTTGAAATATTCGTTCTAGCGTTTGAGCGCTGTAAATCCTAGCGATAAGCTTCCGGCGGCAGTCCGGTGATGCGGATGCCGCCGTGGCCTTGGTGACGGATATTGAGACCAACGAGCAACGCCGTGATCTGCTCGAGAATGCGGGCATTCTCGAGCTTTCCGCCATCGATGGCGCGGACGCCCGGAATCTTGGCGGCGAGACTTCGTGTAAGCTGCAACGCGTTCGCGTCGTCGCTGCAGACGATGACATCGCAGTCGAGAGCTACATCCCCGTTGAGAAGTTCAGCGGATAGGTTGTGGAATGCCGCGGCCACGCTCACTCCCTTGGGCACGAGTTCGGCGGCTTGCTGCGCGGCCGAGCCTTGCCAAACGCCAAGCGTACGCGAGGCGCGTCCGCCGACTCCGGCGGCGAGCGCGACGGTGGCGTCAATCAGAATGCTGCCGGGGCGGATCGCAGGCTTGAGTCGCTTGAGCAGCGCGGCCTGGCCCTCGAAAGGGACGGTGAGCACGAGAATATCCGCGGCGGCGCAGGCGGCGGAGTTTTCCATGCCGGAGACGCGGGCCTGATTTCCGACTCGCTCTTTGATCTTGTCAGCGGCATCCTGTGCGCGTTGAGCATCGCGCGAGCCAAGAATGATGGTTTCTCCGGCGCGCGCCCAGCGCAGTGCAAGACCGGTGCCTGCTGGTCCGGTCCCGCCTAGAATAGCGATGGGACGCGAAGCTTCGCTCATGCAAATTCCGGCTCCAGCGTTTCTTCCGCCGTGAACTCTTCCAGCGGTGACTTGAGCTGGATGCGGGTGTAGATTGTATTGCGCTCGGCCGGGATGCGTCCCATTTCCAGAATCAGCGACTGAAAATCTTCCGGGCTGGTGTACTGGCCAGCGGTGGCTCCCGCTTCGCGGGAAATATTTTCTTCCATCAGAGTGCCGCCGTAATCGTTGGCGCCCGCGTGCAGGCAGAGCTGCGACAAGCGGCGATTCAACTTTACCCATGAAACCTGGATGTTGTTGATGGAACCTGCGAGCAGCAGGCGCGCGAGAGCGTGAACCTTCAAATGTTCTTCGAGCGTGGGCCCAGTGCGAGCCAGGCCCTGATGAAACAGCAGCGTGTTCTGGTGGACGAAGCCGAGCGGGACGAATTCGGTGAAGCCCCCGGTTTCATTCTGGATTTCGCGTAGCAGAAGCATCTGCCGGACCCAGTGTTCCGGCGTTTCCGTGTGACCGTACATCATGGTCGAAGTGGAACGGATGCCATTGCGGTGCGCGGTGCGAATTACTTCGATCCACTGCGCGGTGGTTAGTTTGTTGGCCGAAAGAATGTGCCGGATTTCGTCGTCAAGAATTTCGGCGGCTGTGCCGGGGAGTGTGCCCAGGCCGTTCTCACGCAGCATCGCGAGATAATCGGCGAGTGGCATGCCCGTGAGTTCGACGCCGTAGACGATTTCCATGGGCGAGAAAGCGTGGATGTGCATCTCAGGCACGGCGCTTTTCACCGCGCGCAGAATGTCGCGATAGTAAAACGGAGGCAGGCCGTGCGGCAGCCCGCCCTGGATGCAAACCTCGGTAGCGCCGAGTTGCCAGGCTTCGGCAGCTTTTTGTCCGACTTGATCCGGCTCAAGGAAGTAGGTGTCGGACTCGCGCGGACCGCGGCTGAAGGCGCAGAACTTGCATCCCACAAAGCAAATGTTGGTGAAGTTGATGTTGCGATTTACCACGTAGGTAACGAGGTTACCGGAAAGTTCGGCACGCAGCAGGTTGGCGGCGGCGAGCAGGCCGAGGAGATCGTCGCCTTCGGAATGAGCCAGCGCGTAAGCTTCTTCCTGCGAGAGGGCATTGCCGTTCTGAGTTTCGAGAATTCTCTCCAGCAAAGATCGCACTGCGGGCGTGACGGTCGATGCAATGTCCAGCCAGTCGAGAGAAGGGAAGTCTTCCAGTTCCGAGATTGAAAGATGGCGGGGCACAAAATCCTCCAAACCTGCTCGCATTCCAAATTACTCCTAGAGACTCCCGGTTGGCGAGGGGTGAGCGGAATAAGCCTAGCGGAACAGGTCGTTGGCCGCAGGGCGCAGCAGATCGCGCGTGCGGCCACGGGCCGGTTCGTAGGGAAATCCGCGAACGATGCATGCGGGCGTGCGGTTAAGCTTGCCGCAGACCAGTCCAGCGGCGCCGGCGAGCTCGTCGGCGATGGCTTCGAGGCTGGCGTGTAACTTGTAGCCGTGCGGATCGCGGTGGCCGCGATCGTCGTGCAATGGTTTCATGCCCGCGATGCCGATGCAGAAATCGACTAGCCCTTCGCGCCAGGGTCGACCAAATGTGTCGGTGATGAGAACGGGAATGGCGAGGCCGGTGCACTTTTTGAGTTCGCGATGAAGTTTGCGGGCGGAATGGTCGGGATCGGCGGGCAAAAGCAGCGCGTGGCGGCCGCCATCGACGTTGGAGACATCCACGCCACTGTTGGCGCAGGTGAAACCGTGCCGCGTCTCGGTGATAAGCACGCCGTTCTTACGCCGAATGACGGCGCGGCTCTCGCGCAGAGCAAGCTCGATGACGCGAGCATCGAGATTGTATTTCTTCGCCCAGGCTAGGGAATCGTCGGAGGGGATGATCGTTTCCAGGTCAACGATTCGTCCTTCTGCTTTGGAGACGATTTTGTGTTTGACGATGAGAATATCGCCGGGTTTAAGTACGATTTTGCGCTGCCGCAGCGAGCCCAGTAGTTTGTCAGCCAGCAAATCGCCAGGTTTGATTTCATCGGTGAGGGAGATCGGGATAATACGCAGGCCAGCTGGCGAAGCGAGCGGAGTTTGTTTCTTTCCCTGCTTCGCGGCTCGCTTCCGTGTCGAGGTGCGAAACTTGCTCACTAGCCCTCCATCCCTGTGGCGGGAAAGCGGCCGGCGAGCGTCCACCGGCGAAGCAGGCTCTGGGTGCGGGTTTCGCCGGGATGCGCGAGAAGCCTCTGCAGGTCTTCGGGATTGTCCACATCGAGCGCGGTGCCGGGAAGTTGCAGCACAATGCAAGGTTTGCCTGTGGCCTGGGCAGCGGCGAGGTGCGGCTTAAAACTGTCGTTGCCGAAGCGCAGCGGGAAAAGATCCGCGGGGCGGCGGAAGGCGGCGTTGGTTCCACGTCCGTCGGCAGCGGGGGCCAGCACTGTGCCTTCGCTGGGCGCATGCGCCAGAATTTCGTCCAGCTCGCTGGCTTGAATTAGGGGAATGTCCGCGGGGATAACGAGCGTGCTGTCGATGCCGCGCGCTACGCAGAGGCGCGTGGCCATCTCAATGGCGCCGGTTTCGCCGGGGTTCGCGGGATCGGGGATGATTTCGAAATCGTATTCCTGCGCGAGTTCGAGCGCGAACGGGTCGCTGGTCACTAGCGCGCAATCAGTACGGCGCGGCCAGGAAGCCAGTGTGGCGACAACGTCATGCAACATGGCTTGCGCCAATTCAGTGCGCGCAGGCTGGTCTAGAACGGCGGCGAGGCGCTGTTTCGCCGTCGACAGATTCTTGACTGGGACGAGGATCACGGATGCTCGGCGGCACGGGCGATTGGCTCGCCTGAAACAGGCCCCCCAGCCGCCACTCCGCTTTTCACGAACGAGAGGACGGTTCGAGCGAGTTCGGCCTTGTCTTCGGCGGAGCGCATGATGGTCTGCGCACACTGCACTCGCAAACCGTTTCCGCGCAGCCCGTCTGCGGCGCGGGCATCGCGCGTGTCGCAAATGAGGAGATCGAGAAAATCTTCGTAAGCCTTGGCCACGCCGGCAATCGAGCAGGGCAGTCCCTGCGCGGTCATCAGAATTCCCGCGGGTCCGGCGACCGGGGCATTCCCCACAATCGGACTGACGGCGGCAACTTTGCCGCGCGCGCCGCGCAGAGCCTCACGAACCCCGGGTACGGAAAGAATCGGGCCGATGCTGGTGATGGGATTGCTGGGAGCGATGATCACTGCGTCGGCGGAGACAATCGCTTCAATCACTCCCGGCGCAGGTTCGGCGTCGGAGGCTCCGGCGAAACGCACCGAGTTCACGGGATCCTGATACCAGCGCTGCACGAAATATTCTTCGAAACTCAGCTCACCGGAGGGTGTATCCACACGCGTCTCTACCCGCGAATCGCTCATGGGAAGGATGCGTGCCTTCACGCTGAGCTTGTCGCTAATCGTCGAGGTGGCTTCGGAAAGCGTTTTGCCCTCCGCCAGCAGGCGCGAGCGTAACAGATGCACCGCCAGGTCGCGGTCGCCAGTGTGGAACCATGTGGGCTCGCCGAGTTGCCCCATCGCTTGAAGACAGAGAAACGTATCGCCTTTGACGCCCCAGCCACGCTCGCGGCTGAGCAGGCCGGAGAGAACGTAGGTGATGGAGTCGATATCGGGCGAGACGTAAAGCCCCCACCAGAGCAGGTCGTCGCCGGTGTTGACGATGAGAGTGATTTCTTCCGGCGGAATGACTTGTCGCAAACCATCCACGAACTTGGCTCCGCCTGTACCGCCGGTGAGCACGCAGATCATGCGGCCCTCTTTTCCTTGGCCAGGCCTTCACGGTCGCGGGCAGCTTGGAGTTTTTCCGAAAGTATTCCGGGCTGCGACATGACCGCGGGCAAGAACTCGGGATAGACGGGCAAGCGCTGTCGCAGTTGGAATCCCTTGCTCTCCGTGCGCAGACGAAGTTGCTCCAGATGCGGCCACGGCTTCTCCGGATTGATGTAGTCAGGGGTCAGCGGCGAAATTCCTCCCCAGTCGTTGATGCCAGCGTCCAACAACTCCTCATAATACGGCGCATTCAGGTTGGGAGGCGCTTGAATATTGACATTGGGCATTAGCAAGCGAGCTACTGCCACCGTGCGGAGCATCTCTCCTGCGCTCGGCTCGAGCACGTGAGCCATGGGGATGGTGGGCTTGGCGCGGAAGTTCTGGACAATCACTTCCTGGATGTGACCGTAGCGGTCGTGCAGATCGCGGATCGCGAGCAGAGTATCGACGCGGTCTTCCAGCGTTTCACCAATGCCGATCAGCAGGCCCGTGGTGAATGGAACTCGCTGCTTTCCAGCGTCTTCGATGGTGCGCAGTCGCCTGACTGGAACTTTGTCGGGAGCATTGTCGTGCGCCGCGCCGGGGGCGAGCAGGGCGCGGCTGGTGGTTTCGAGCATAAGGCCCAGGCTGGGCGCGACGGCCGCCAAACGGGCGATCCATTCGGCGCTGAGCAGTCCGGGATTGGGGTGGGGCAGTAAGGTGGTCTCGCGCAAAACGAGTTCGCACATGGCTTCCAGATAATGCAGCGTGGACTTATAACCCAGATAGCGCAGGGCGTCGCGCATCTCGGGGAAGAGCATCTCCGGCTTATCGCCCAAACTGAAGAGGGCTTCGGTGCAGCCGAGCTTTTCGCCGGCGCGCGCGACCGTGAGAACTTCTTCCGGAGTCATGGTGTGCGCGCCGGGCTCTCCGGGATCGCGGCGGAAGATGCAGTAGCCGCAGTAGTCGCGGCAAAGGTTGGTCAGTGGCAGAAAAACCTTCCGCGAATAGGTGATGACGCCGGGCTTGAAGTTTTCTTTTGCGGCGCGGGCCGCGGCAAGCAGCGCGGGGAGATCGTCGTCGCTGCAGCGGATCAGGCGCAGAGCAAGTTCGGGCGAAATGGGCGAGCCGGGTTGCAGATCGGCTAGTTCTGGCGCACACGAGGAACGATGTTCCAGTCCGGTCGTTCTGAGGGCAGTTGGAGTCACAGTGCTCGGTTTCGCGGGCTTGCGGATGCATCGAATCATACAACAGTGGTCTGTGGCTAGTGGTCGGTGGCCAGTCAATACAAATCTGTTCGTGCGCTGAACACTGATCTCCGCCTCTGGCAGGTTTAATGAGTGCTGTGGGGATGTTACGCCAAGCACTAATCCACACGATCAAACACTAGGACGTATTGAGGCTGGCGTCGTACAGTTCCGTCCTTCTCAATGTAGCCGCCGACCAGCCCCGTGTTGCTCGGCACGCGGTGCAGCGTTATGGCTTTACCGTCGGAACTGAGTTCGTACTTGTCCGTCCATCCACCCTTCAACTCCATGTCAAATGCCTTAGTGCCTTGCCGCGTGACGCGCCATGAATCACTCGTTCCTCTTCCATCCGCGTTAACGGGCTTCACGGTTTCGCCCTTCATATCCGTCACGATGTCATATTTCGGGTTATACCCATTTGATTGCTTGACATCGAACGTGAGCTTGTAGGAGCTATTCTGCGAGACGATGGTGATGACCTCACTCTCGGGAATTGCCATCGCATTTTTGCTCTTATCGACGTTTAGCTTCCAAACGCCTTTTATTGGGTCGGGCTTAGTCACATCCTGTCCGAAGGCCGATGCGGCGGCAATTGAAAGAAGAACAGCGCAACAGACTAAAGTTTTCATGACCCAGTAGCTTACGCCCAAAACTCTTGATTGGCGAAATCAAGCATTTCACTCATTGGCCCCGGCGCGCCACTACCGTGTTAATGTAGGCAGTCGCGGCCTCAGTAGCGCTGGCGCGTTATGAGCTTGAGCGCAACCGAATTCCGGAAAGCGATGGGATGCTTTGCCACGGGGGTGACCATCATCACTCTCGATTTGGAGGGCGAAGTCCATGGCATGACTGCCAACGCATTCGCCTCTGTTTCACTCGACCCGCCGCTGCTGCTGGTATGCGTCGACCATGCCGCGCAAACCCATACCCATCTGTATGCTAAGAAGCGCTTCGGGATCAATATTCTAGCGGAGCACCAGCGAGTGATTTCCGAATACTATGCGCGGCCGGTTCATACCCACGAACATGCGGAAGAGGAAGCCGGGGCACGCTTTGACCGCACGGGGCACGGAACCCCAATCTTGCACGGCGCGCTGGCGTATCTCGAATGTAGATTGCAGTCGGCCGAAGAAGCCGGCGATCACACTATTTTCATTGCGGAAGTGGAGGACGTGGTTGTTCGCGCGGGCGAACCGCTGCTGTTTTTCCGGAGCAAATACCGCAAGATGGGGCAGGAAGTAGCGGACTAGAGACTAGATAAAAGGCCCGGTGCCTCCTGAGGGAGGGTGCCGGGCCCGAGGGACTCGCAGACGTTACAGTCATACTGGCCTAACGAG